>Ga0164242_10000645_pt1 | contig 42276 bp, 36 predicted proteins | sample OricomgcompostMG_FD_108783 | JGI IMG/M metagenome (GOLD analysis project Ga0164242, IMG submission 108783) | Miracle-Growth compost microbial communities from Emeryville, California, USA - Original compost - Miracle growth compost (MG) ... | reverse complement strand
TCACCGTCGAGCCGTCGACCGAGCACAGGCTGCTGCTGGCCGGGTCGATGCTGAGGGTCACCGGCTTGCCCGAGGCACCGCCGGTCGCAGTGACGTCGTAGGTCGTGCCGGCAACCGCGTCGGTCGGCGCCGTCGAGGTGAAGGCGACCGGCTGGGCGATCTTGCCGGCGGTCACGGTCTGCTGGGCGTGGCCCGCCGCGTAGTCGGTGTTGCCCGCCTGGTCGGCGTCGACGACGCAGTTGCCCGGGTGCGCGATCGTCACCGTCGAGCCGTCGACCGAGCACAGGCTGCTGCTGGCCGGGTCGATGCTCAAGGTCACCGGCTTGCCCGAGGCACCGCCGGTCGCAGTGACGTCGTAGGTCGTGCCGGCAACCGCGTCGGTCGGTGCGGTGGAGGTGAAGGTGACCGGCTGGGCGATCTTGCTCACCGTGATCGCCTGTTCCCCATGCCCCGCGGAGAAGTCGCCGTTGCCGTCCTGGTCAGCGTCCACCGTGCAGGTGCCCGGGTGGTTGAACGTCACGGTCGAGCCGTCCAGCGAGCACACGCTGCTGCTGGCCGCGGCGATGCTGAGAACGACCGGGTTGCCCGAGGCGCCACCGGTCGCGGCAGCGGTGTAGGTGTCCCCCGGCACGGCATCGGCCGGCGCCGTCGAGGTGAAGGTGATCTTCTGAACGCCGGTCTGGTACACGACGCGCTCGAAGTCGGTGCTGCCGTTGAGGGTCGTGTCGGTGCCGAGGCGGAAGCCACCGTACGCAGCGGTGTGCCAGCAGAGCCGCAGCGCGCCGTCTACTGATGCGACGTCGCACGAGCTCCTCTCGACGCTGTCGCCGGCCTTGGCGAAGCCCCAGGACCAGTTGTCGGCGAAGTACCACCCAGTCCCGTTCGCGACGTGCGTGGTGTCGCCCGTTCCGGTGTCGAAGAGCACGTCATCACGAGGCGCCGCAGCCAACAGGCCCAGCGTGCTGCTGCCCGTGGCCCGGCCGGCGAGCATCAGGTACTTGCCGGTGCATGCGTCGAGCAGACCCGGAAGTGCCGCGTGCAGACCGTCGGCGTACTTGTCGACGAAGCACTCCGTCCAACCGCCGTCGGTCACCGTCGCCACCGGCACGTTGACCTGCGGGCCGGAGGGGTAGTAGGCCGGCGGCGTACTCGCCGCGGAGGCCGGCGACGTACCGATGAGCGACTGTGTCGCCACCACCAGCAAGGCCGCCAAGGACGCGATCCCCCATCGCGCCAGAATCCTGCTCCGCGTTGCCGCGGACTTTCTGCCGTGCACGTTCACTCCCTCAATGATCGCTGGGCGACCGGCTGCTCCCCCGCAGGCCGGCGGCGGTCAGACGGCCGCCTCCCAGCTCGTGTCCTGGGTACGTCCCGGCCGGAGGCCGGTGGACGCACGCCTCGGCAAGCCTCGCGGTCCGGGACCCGCTCGGTCCGCGGTTCCCGGGTGAGTCGGGACCTTCGTCCCTGCCGGAGTGTCCGTGCGGGGCGTCGGGTGGCTCAGCCGTAGACCAGGGCGCCGACGTGACGGGGGAGGTGCAGGACGCCATCGGCGTACGTCGCGCCGCCCGGTGTCGCGAAGAGCAGCTCCCCGCTCCCCGGGTCGAGCTCGAGCGTGGCGGAGTCGGAGCCGAAGTTGACTGCGACGAGGGCCTTGCCGCGCTGCATGGTGAACAGGCCGCTGTGGCCGTCGGCGGTGCACTCGACGTGGGTGAACCGTGGATCGGTCAGGTCGGGCAGCCGACGTCGGAGCGCCGCGAGCTCGCGGTAGAGAGCCAGCATCCGCGCACCGCGCTCGCCGTCGGCCTGGCTCCAGTCCAGCTTCGAGCGCCTGAACGTCTCCGGGTCCTGGGGGTCGGGCACGGCGGCCGGGTCCCAGCCGTGTTCGGCGAACTCCGCGATCCGGCCCTCGGCGGTCGCCCGGCCCAGCTCCTCCTCCGGGTGGGAGGTGAAGAACTGGAACGGCGTGGAGGCGGCCCACTCCTCGCCCTGGAACAGCATCGGCGTGAACGGCCCGCACATCGTCAGCAAGGCAGCACAGCCGAGCTGGTCGTCGTCGAGGTGCCCCGGGGCCGGGTCCGAGAGCCGGTCACCGCGGGCCCGATTGCCGACCTGGTCGTGGTTCTGGCTGCACACCACCAGCCGCCAGGTCGGCATGCTCGCCCGATCGATCGGTACGCCGTGCGGCCGGCCGCGGAACGACGACCAGGTGCCGTCGTGGAAGAACCCCCGCTCGCACACCTTCGCCAGCGCCGAGAGCGGCGCGAAGTCGGCGTAGTAGCCCTGGGTCTCCCCGGTCAGCGCGACGTGCAGCGCGTGGTGGAAGTCGTCGCTCCACTGCGCGTCCAGGCCGTAGCCGCCGGCCTCCTTGGGCGTGACCATCACCGGGTCGTTGAGGTCGGACTCGGCGATCAGGGTCAGCGGCCGGCGGTGGTGCGCGGACAGCGCCGCCACGTCGGTGGCCAGCTGGGCGAGCAGATGCGGCCGGGACGCGTCGGAGAGCGCGTGTACGGCGTCCAGCCGCAGCCCGTCGACGTGATAGTCGTCCAGCCACATCGCGACGTTGTCCCGGATGTAGGCGCGCACCTCGCGCGAGCCCTCGCCGTCGAGGTTGACCAGGTCGCCCCACGTGTTGCGGCCCTCCTTGAGGTAGGGCCCGAAGAGCGGCAGGTAGTTCCCCGAGGGGCCGAGGTGGTTGTAGACGACGTCCTGGATCACGCCGATCCCCGCTGCGTGGCAGCCGTCGACGAAGCGCTGGTACGCCGCTGGTCCGCCGTACTCCTCCTGCACCGCGAACCACGCCACGCCGTCATAGCCCCAGTTGTGGGTGCCGTTGAAGGCGTTGACCGGCAACAGCTCGACGAACTCCACCCCGATCGAGCGCAGGTGGTCGAGCCGGCCCAGCGCCGCGTCGAGCGTGCCCTCGGGCGTGAACGTGCCGACGTGCAGCTCGTAGATCATCGACCCGGCCAGCTGCCGCCCGGTCCACGCCTGGTCGGTCCAGGCGAAGCTGGCGGGATCGTAGGTTCGCGAGCGCTGGTGGACGCCCGCCGGCTGACGCCGCGACCGCGGATCGGGTCGGGGCGTGTCCTCCTCATCGATCAGATAGCCGTAGTCCACCTCCTGGGTCGGATCGGGCACCGGCCCCGCCGGCGTCCACCAGTCGTCGGGGCCCTTCCTCATCTCCACGATGTCATCGCCCACCGACAGTCCTGACGAGCCGAGGGACGAGGCGTCTCGAAGGGACAATCGGAGCCGACGGACCCGAGGCGCCCACACGTCATACGGTCCCCGCGTCATGCGTCCTCCTGCACCAGCAACGCCACCGGGTAGGTCGAGAGGAGCTCGGCCAGCCGCGCGGACCCACTGGCTTCGAGGCTCGTCGCTGGCGCTCCTCGCACCTCTACCAGCGTGTCGCGCCAGCGGCCCTGCGGCAGCTCGATCCGGGTATCGCCCCAGCCGCCCCGGGCGGCCAGCCCGACCGGCAGCCGGGTCGCGACAGTGATCACGCCTCCGCGCGAGAACGCCAGCACATGGTCCGCCGCCGGCCCGCTCACCCGCACCGGGGAGTAGGTGCTGAACATGGCCGGCCGGTCGCGGCGCAGGGTCAGCGCCCGCTGGGTCAGCAGCAGCTTCGCCACGCCCGGGTCGTCCAGGCCGTGCGGCGCCGCCGCGCCGGCACCCGATGCCACGGCCGCCAGCAGGGCAGCCCGCTGCTCGAAGTCGACCGGCCGCCGGTTGTCCGGGTCGACCAGGCTCTGCTCCCACAGCTCGCTGCCCTGGTAGACGTCCGGCACGCCTGGCATCGTCAGCGCGATCAGCTTCGCCGCCAGGGAGTTGCTCCAGCCGGCGTCGACCACCTCGTCCAGGAGCTGCCGGAACACCCGCCCCACCTCGGCGTCGTCGTACAGCGCGTCCACCGCCGCGTGCACCGCACCCTCGTACGACTCATCGGGTGCGGTCCAGGTGGTGTGGTCGGCCGCCTCGCGCATCGCCTTCTCGGCGTAGCCGTGCAACCGCTCCCGGCTGATCGGCCACGCCCCGAGCGCCGCCTGCCACAGCAGGGAGCCGAAGCCGGGGTCGGGCAGCGGCGCGAGCGCCAGCAGCCGCTCCAACGCACCGGCCCATGCCGACGGGATCTCGGCCAGGACCGCGATCCGGGCGCGCACATCCTCGCCGCGCTTGGTGTCGTGGGTCGAGGTCGTCGTCATCGCGTCCGGCCAATAACGCTGACGCTCCACCATCGCGGCGTGGAACGACGCCACCGGCACCGCGAAGATCGACGGATCGCCACCCACCTCGTTGAGCGAGGTGAGCCGCGACCAGCGGTAGAACGCGCAGTCCTCCACGCCCTTGGCCATCACCATCCCGCTGGTCTGCTGGAACCGCTTGCTGGCGGCCAGGCCGGAACTGGTCAGCCAGGGCCGGAGCGCGTCGAAGGTCGGCCCCAGGTCGGGCCGACGCGACCGGGCGAGCGCGAACGCCTCCTCGAGGTACCCGCGGCCCTCGGGCAGGTAGGAGCGGTAGACCGGGAAGCAGGCCATCAGCTCGGCGACCGCGTCCTCGGCGCGGAACGCCGGTACGACCGGCAGGTACCGGCGCAGGTCCCGCACGATCCGCTTGACCTCCGCGTGCAGCATCCCGTCGGCCACCTCACGCTTGCGCTGGTGCACCAGCTCCGGCCAGTCCACCGGCCCGCCCCGCAGCCGCGTCTCCAGCTCGTCCAGCGGACCCTGGCCGGCCGGGTCGGTCAGCACCCGGTCGATCAGCCCGAGTACGTCGTACCCCGTCGTGCCTGCTGTCGCCCAGGACTCGAGAAGATCCTCGCCCGGCTCGAGGATCTTCTCCACCAGGACGTAGGCGCCGCCGGTGAGCGCGGCCAGGTCGGCGAGGTACTTGCGCGGGTCGCGCAACCCGTCCGGATGGTCCACCCTCAGCCCGTCGACCAGGCCCTCGGTGAACCAGCGCCGGATCTCGGTGTGGGTCTCGAAGAAGACGTCCGGCTGCTCCACCCGGACCGCGGCCAGGGTGTTGACGGCGAAGAAGCGCCGGTAGTTGAGGTCGTCGTCGGCAGCCCGCCAGGAGACCAGCTGGTAGTGCTGCCGCTGGTGGACGGTGTCGGGATCGGCGCCGTCGTCGGCCGTCCCGGGCGCGATCGGGTAGAGGTTGTCGTGGTAGGCCAGCTCCGGCCCGTCGGCTCCCTCGACGACGGCGAGGTGGGCGATCCGGCCGCCCGGCAGCAGGTCGTCGTCACCGACGACGGGAATGCGGATCCGCTCGTGCCCGGCGTTCCAGTCGATGTCGAACGCGGCCGCGTGCGGCGAGTCACGGCCGAGTCGCAGCACGTCCCACCACCACGGGTCCTCGTGTGGGGTGGCCACCCCGACGTGGTTGGGCACGATGTCGACCAGCACGCCCATGCCCAGCCGGCGCGCCTCGGCGGAGAGCGCCGCCAGCCCCTCGGCGCCGCCGCGGGACTCGTCGATGTGGTCGTGGGCGACCACGTCGTACCCGTGCTCGCTGCCGGGCTCGGCCGCCAGCAGCGGCGAGAGGTAGACCCAGTCGACCCCCAGGTCGTGCAGATACCGCAGCCGGCGAGCAGCCGCGAACAGGTCGAACTCCGCAGTGATCTGCAGCCGGTAGGTGCTCGCCGGCACCTGCGTCCCACTCGCCACCGCGGCTCACCGGCCCTTCTGCTCGGCACGGTGGTCGAGCCGGTCGAGACCCGCGGCCACCGATGCCGCCACCGAGTGATCGGGGGCATCGACCGGATCATGGTGCGCGCGCAGGACGACGACGCTGCGCGCCGCCAGCTCGAGCGTGGTGCCCGCCGGCACCGCATCCGGTACGCCGGAGCCGTCGGCGCCGGTGTCGATCACGACGTCCCATGCCTCGGCGTACTCCTCGCCGGGCAGCGTCGCCTGTGCCTCGCCGTCGGCGTTGAAGTAGAGCAGGAAGTGGTCGTCGACCACCCGCTCTCCCCGCGAGTCGGTGCCGGGGATGCGCTCGCCGTTGAGGAACATCCCGAGCGCCTGGCTCTGTGGGCTCTCCCAGTCGCCGTCGGTCATCGGCCGGCCGGACAGGTGCAGCCACACGATGTCGTCGAGCGCGTCCACGTCGGCGTCGGTGCCGGTGAAGAACCGGCGCCGCCGGAAGGTCGGGTGGGACAGCCGCAGGTCGATCAGGGTCGCGGTGAACTCCAGCAGCGGCTGGTCGGCCTCCTGCCAGTGCACCCAGCTCAGCTCGTTGTCCTGGGCGTAGGTGTTGTTGTTGCCCTGCTGGGTGCGGCCGAGCTCGTCGCCGTGCAGCAGCATCGGCACGCCTTGGGAGAGCAGCAGGGTGGCGAGCAGGTTGCGCTGGGTGCGGGCCCGCGCGGCCAGGATCTCCGGGTCCTCCGTCGGGCCCTCGACACCGTGGTTCTGCGAGCGGTTGTGGCTCTCGCCGTCGTTGTTGTCCTCGCCGTTGGCCTCGTTGTGCTTCTCCTCGTAGGAGACCAGGTCACGCAGGGTGAAGCCGTCGTGCGCGGTGACGAAGTTGATGCTCGCGAACGGCTTGCGCCCCGAGTGCTCGTACAGGTCGCTGGAGCCGGCCAGCCGGGAGGCGAAGTCGCCCAGCGACGGCTCGCCGCGCCAGAAGTCGCGGACGGTGTCGCGGAAGCGGCCGTTCCACTCCGTCCACAGCGGCGGGAAGCCGCCGACCTGGTAGCCGCCGGGGCCGATGTCCCACGGCTCGGCGATCAGCTTGACCCGCGACACGACCGGGTCCTGCTGGACGAGCTCGAAGAAGGCCGCCAGCCGGTCGACGTCGTAGAACTCGCGTGCCAGCGTGGCAGCCAGGTCGAAGCGGAACCCGTCGACGTGCATCTCGGTGACCCAGTAGCGCAGCGAGTCCATGATCAGCTGCAGGCTGTGCGGCTGGCGCACGTTGAGACTGTTGCCGGTGCCGGTGTAGTCCAGGTAGTAGCGCGGGTCGTCCTCGACGAGGCGGTAGTAGGCCGGGTTGTCGATGCCCTTGAAGCTCAGCGTCGGCCCGAGGTGGTTGCCCTCGGCGGTGTGGTTGTAGACCACGTCGAGGATCACCTCGATGCCGGCCGCGTGCAGGGTCTTGACCATCTGCTTGAACTCCTGCACCTGCTGACCCGCCTCGTTGCTGGTCGCGTAGTCGGCGTGCGGCGCGAAGAAGCCGAGCGTGTTGTAGCCCCAGTAGTTGCGCAACCCCTTGTCGAGCAGGGTGCTGTCCTGGACGAACTGGTGCACCGGCATCAGCTCGATCGCTGTCACCCCGAGCTTGCGCAGGTGCTCGATCACGGCCGGATGCGCGATCCCGGCGTACGTGCCGCGTTGGTCCTCCGGCACGGCGGGGTGCAGCTGGGTGAGCCCCTTGACGTGGGCCTCGTAGATCACCGACTCGCTGTAGAGGCAGCCCGGGTGCCGGTCCCCCTCCCAGTCGAAGTAGGGGTTGACCACCACGCCGAGCATCATGTGGCCGGCCGAGTCGTCGTCGTTGCGCGAGTCGGGGTCGTCGAAGTGGTAGCCGAACAGGCTCTCGTCCCAGTCGATCTCGCCGGTGGTGGCCTTCGCGTAGGGGTCCAGGAGCAGCTTGGCCGGGTTGCAGCGCAGCCCCTTGCCGGGGTCCCAGGGCCCGTGCACCCGGTAGCCGTAGCGCTGGCCCGGCTGCACCGCCGGCAGGTAGCCGTGCCACACGAAGGCGTCGACCTCGGTCAGCTCGACGCGCGTCTCCTCCCCGCCGGACGGCCCGGCGTCGTCGTACAGACATAGCTCGACGCCTTCGGCCACCTCGCTGAACAGCGCGAAATTGGTGCCGTTGCCGTCGAAGGTCGCTCCGAGCGGATAAGGCTGCCCCGGCCAGATCTCCACATGCCCTCCCAGGTGCGTTGCGTCGAGCACCGAGTACCCCTACGCGACCGGTTCAAGGCTTAGACGTGCGAGTTTCAGGCAGGCTGTGGCGGAGCGGGGAGCGGCTTGCCCTTCGGCGCCTCGCACTCGCGCACGCTCATCCCGAACCGCGGGAGTACGGCGCAGGCGACCGACCCGGGTGCGGCCACCAGATCGAGCCGGTTGAAGTGGGCCCGCATATCGGCGCGTGCCGCGGCGATGACGCCGACCGCAGCGCTCGGCAGGGACCGCACCGAGCTGAGGTCCATCACCAGCGAGCGGGTGTGATCGGCGGTGAGCAACCTCAGCTGCTGGCGCAGCTCGGTGGCTCCGCGCTCGTCGACGTCGCCGGAGACGATGAGGGTGCCGGTCTCCTCGTGGTACGCGCAGGCGAAGGGGTGGCTGGCCATGGCCGATATGTGCCCCCGGCGTGCCCGGTTATGCGCAAGACATGCGTCCAGATTTCTCTGGGCGGCGGGGCGGCTGCGGTGCGCTGCCGCGGGAGGGGTAACACGCTGTTACACCGGGTAGACGGTCGATGCATCGACCGTCTACCCGAGCCGACGACGTGTTACCCGAGGCCACAGCGTGTTACCCCGGCCGGCGGCCCGGCAACAGAACCGGCGACACAAACAGACCGATTCCATCCACAGGGCGCAGCCGTTGCGCGTCTCTCCACAGCACCGACGAGGGCACTCGCGACGTCCCCGCCGGCGTCGGACGCTGGGGCAATGAATGCGAAGGTCCTTGGCCACATGACGGCGCAACATGGCCTTGTCACGCGGCGGCAGGCCGTCGCCGCTGGGATGAGCGAGCGCGAGGTCGACCGCCTCGTCGCGCTGAAGTCCTGGATCGTCGTGCGTCGAGGCGTGTACGCCGACGCAGCGGTCGAAGCTGCCGCGACGACGGTCGGCGACAAGCAGCGGCTACGGGACCGGGCGGCCTGCCTTCGGATATCGGTGCCGTTCGTCCGCAGCCACGAGACCTCAGCACTCGAGCTGGGGCTCGGCGTACTCCTCCCACCTCGGGAGAAGCGCCTGACCCACGTGACCAGGCCGTGTGTCGGCAGCCATCTCCGGTACGGCGTCAAGCATCACCTCGCGCCGTACCGCAAGGAGGAAGTGGTCGAGGCCAACGGCTTTGCCGTCCTCGGTCAGGCGCGGACCGCGATCGACATCTCGCGAGAGCACGGCTCGCCGTACGGCGAGGTCGCCATCGACGCGGCCCGCTGGAACGGCACGTCCGTCCTCGAGCTGGAGAACGTCCTCGACCCGATGCTCACCTGGCCAGACCACCGCCGCGCGTTGACCTGCCTGCAGAGCTCTTCCGACGGAGCCGAGCGCGTGCCCGAGACGCTGATGCGTCTCCTGCTGGAGGAGATCGGGCTGGGACCGATCGAGACGCAGTTCGGGATGTGCGACGACAGACGCGAGGCCTGGGCCGACGCGCGGGTCGGCCGGCATCTCTTCGAGTTCGACGGGAGGATGAAGTATCAGCGTGCCGATCTCCGACGACCGCTGATGCGCCCGGAGGACGTGGTCTTCGAGGAGAAGAACCGCGAGGACTGGTTCCGCGGGTACCGCCTCGGCATGTCCCGGGTGATCTGGTCGGACGTCTGGGGCCCCGGGCGGGAGCCGGCGAAGGAACGCCTCAAGCGAGAGGCAGAGCAGACCGCCACCCTGTTCGGTACGTCGATCGATGACTTGGCGCCGTTCATCATCCGTGGTCGTCGCCGCGCTGCGTGACCGGGTCTGATGAGCCCGATCCTGACCTGCGCGCGAGGGGTAACACGCTGTTACACCGGGTAGACGGTCGATGCATCGACCGTCTACCCGAGCCGACGACGTGTTACCCGGTGTAACAGCGTGTTACCCCGGCCGACGGCCGGCGGCCAGCGGCCAGCGGCGGGAGCGTCACTCCCCCAGCAGCGCCTTCTCGGCCCCGATCGTGGTGTCCTCACCGTGCCCGGTGTGCACGACCGTCTCATCCGGCAGCGCGAACAGCGCGGCCCGGATCGAGGCCTCCAGCGTCGGCCGGTCGCTGTAGGAGCGGCCGGTCGCACCGGGGCCGCCGTGGAAGAGCGTGTCGCCGGTGAAGACGCAGCCGAGCTCCGGAGCTGAGATGCAGACCGCTCCGGGCGCGTGGCCCGGTGTGTGCAGCACCTCGAGCGTCGTCCCGGCGACGGTCAGCGCCATGCCGTCGGCCAGGTCGAGATCCCACAGCTCGCCGTCCACCGCGTCCGGGCCACCGTGGGTCAGCTCCCACAGCGGCCGGTCGTCGGGGTGGAGCAGGATCGGCACGCCCGCGCCGCCGTTGACCGCGACCCGCAGCGCCGGCGCCACCCGGACGTGGTCGTCGTGGGCGTGGGTGCAGATGATCGCCTTGACCGTCCGCTCCCCCACCACCGAGAGGATCCCGGAGACCGAGTGCGGAGCGTCGATCACGACGCACTCCTCGTCGTCGCCGATCACCCACACGTTGTTTTCCACCTCGAACGTCTCGCCGTCCAGCGAGAACGTCCCCGACGTGACGCCGTGGTCGACCCGCACGGAGCCAGCCGAGCCGGTCACAGCACGACCACCGAGCGCAGCACATCTCCCCCGTGCATCTTCTCGAACGCCGCCTCGACGTCGCCGATCCCGATCTCCTCGGACACGAACGCGTCCAGGTCAAGCCGGCCCTGCCGATACAGATCCACCAGCATCGGGAAGTCGCGGGAGGGCAGGCAGTCGCCGTACCAGCTGGACTTCAGCGCGCCGCCCCGGCCGAAGACGTCGATCAGCGGCAGCTCGGGCACCAACATGTCAGGAGTCGGTACGCCGACCAGCACCGCGGTGCCGGCCAGGTCGCGGGCATAGAACGCCTGCTTCCACGTCTCCGGTCGCCCGACCGCCTCGATCACGACGTCGGCCCCGTCGGCCCCGTCGTAGAACTGCGCGCAGATCTCCTTGATCGCGGCCACCGGGTCCACCGCCGACGAGTCGATCGTGTGTGTCGCGCCGAGCCTCGTAGCCTGCTCCAGCTTCTTGGCGTCGATGTCGACGGCGATGATCGGGTTCGCACCCGCGAGCGCCGAGCCGGCGATCGCCGCGACACCGACACCGCCACAGCCGATCACCGCGACCGACTTGCCGCGCGTAACCGCGCCGGTGTTGATCGCCGCCCCGATGCCGGCCATCACGCCGCAGCCCAGCAGGCCCGCGGCCGCCGGCCGCGCCTCGGGGTCGACCTTGGTGCACTGCCCCGCCGCGACCAGCGTCTTCTCCGCGAATGCGCCGATGCCCAGCGCGGGAGACAGCTCGGTCCCGTCCTCGAGCGTCATCTTCTGCGTCGCGTTGTGGGTGTTGAAGCAGTACTGCAGGTCACCGCGCTTGCACGCGCGGCACTGCCCGCAGACGGCGCGCCAGTTGAGCACCACGAAGTCGCCCGGCGCCACCTCCGTCACCCCCGGGCCGACCGCCTCGACCACGCCTGCCGCCTCGTGACCGAGCAGGAACGGGAACTCGTCGTTGATGCCGCCCTCGCGATAGTGCAGGTCGGTGTGGCAGACCCCGCACGCCTGCACCTTGACCACTGCCTCGCCCGGGCCCGGATCGGGCAGGTTGATCGTGACCAACTCGACCGGGGCGCCCTTCGAGCGGGCGATGACACCCTTGACCTGCTGCATGACGCGTTTCCTTTCGCTGGGGGCTAAGCACCAGCATGCCGCAGTCGTGAAGGGCGCGTTGCCACCGCCCCTGCCCTGCTGTTGCTACCGTCCGAGTGTGGCCGCGAGGGAGCTCGATCCGGTGCACGGGACGGCCCGGCCGGCCGGCGGCCCGGCACGGACGTGGGTGGTGCGAGCAGTCGTCCTCCTCCTGGTCGCGGGGCTGAGCGTCGTCGCCTTCCGGTTGATCGGCCAGGTGGATTGGGATGCGGTCGGTCGCGGGCTCGGCCATCTGTCCTGGTGGCAGATTCCGGTGCTCTTCGGGCTGCTGGTGATGCGCCAGGTCTTCAACTCGCTGCCGCTGGACTTCTACATCGCCGGGATGAGCCCCTACCGCGCCACCCTCAACGACCAGGTCGGCGTCTTGATCGGCACGATGTTCCCGCCGCCGAGCGACTTGGCGCTGCGGACGGCGATGTTCAGCTCCTGGGGCGTCCCCATCGCCGATGGCGTCGCCGGTGCGCTGCTGCACAAGCTGACCTTCTACGTCGTCCGCTACAGCGCCCCCGCCGCCGGTCTGCTGATCCTGCTGGTCCGCGGCGATCGCCTCGGCGTACGTCTCCTCGACCTGGCTAGCATCGCGCTGGCCATCGGGATCGCGGTGATCCTGCTGCTGGTCATGCACAGCACCGCGCTCGCGCGTACGCTCGGCCGCCGCTCGGGCCGCCTGTTCCGGCGGGTACGCCGCCGGGTGGACCCCGACGCCTGGGCGTTGTCCTGGGGCGACTTCCACGACCGGGTCGCCGCCCGCTTCCACCGCGGCTTCGTGCGCTCCCTGCTGGCCCTGGTCGCCATGCTCGCCGTCAGCTGCCTGATGGCGGTGCTGTGCCTGCGCTTCGTCGGCGTCGGCTCCGGCAGCGACGGCGTCCCGACCAGCGTCATCGTGGCCGCCTACTTGGTCGCCTTCCCACTGACCCTGTTCCCGTTCAACGGGATCGGCCTGCTCGACGCCGCCGTGGTGGGGGCGATCGTCGCTGCCGGCGGTCACCACCTCGAGGCCCCTGCCCTGGCCGCGATGATCGCCTGGCGGGTCTTCACCCTCGGCGGACCGATGCTGATGGGTGTCGTCTCGCTGCTCATCTGGCACCGGACGTGGGGTGCCGAGGCCGGGCTCTGGCAGCTCATCCGGCGCCGGGCGTCGCACTAGCTAGAACGGGAACTCGCGCCGGGTGTGCTGGACGCTGACCCAGTGGTCGGTGGTGAACTCCTCGATCGCCCAGTCGCCGCCGAAGCGGCCGATGCCCGACTCCTTCTCGCCGCCGAAGGCGTTGTGCGCCTCGTCGTTGACCGGCTGGTCGTTGACGTGCGTCATGCCGGCCTCGACCCGCAGGCCGAACCGCACGCCCCGCTCGATGTCGCGAGTGAACACCGCGCTGGAGAGGCCGAGCTCGGTGTCGTTGGCGATCCGCAGGGCGTCGTCCTCGTCGCGGGCGCGGATGACGGTGGCGACGGGCCCGAAGACCTCCTGCCGCGCGGTGGCCACGTCGTTCCCGCCGAGCAGCACATGCGGCGGTACGACGGAGCCGACCGGGCCGGTGGGATCGCCGCCGAGCGCCACCGTCGCGCCCTGCTGCTTGGCCTCCTCGACCTTGTCGAGGATCGACTTCACCTGGCTGTCGTTGATGATCGGACCGATCACCGTGCGCTGGTCCCTCGGGTCACCGACCGGCAGCGCCCTCGCCCGGTCCACGAACCGGTCGACGAACTCGTCGTACACGCTCGCGTCGACGACGATCCGGTTGATCGCCATGCAGATCTGGCCCTGGTGCAGGTACTTGCCGAAGATCGCCGCGTCGACCGCCGCCTCCAGATCGGCGTCGTCGAGGACGACCAGCGGCCCGTTGCCGCCCAGCTCGAGGGAGAGCCGCTTGAGCGGCGCCTTCTCCGCGATCCCCTGGCCGACCGCTGTCGAGCCGGTGAACGACACCACGCGGGAGGCCGGGTGTTGGACGATGGCGTCGCCGATCTCGCTGCCGCTGCCGACCAGCACCGAGAGCAGGCCGTCCGGCAGTCCGGCCTCGGCGAGGATCTCCGCGTGGAGCAGGCCGCCGGTGACGGGCGTGTCGCCGGCGGGCTTGACGACGACGGCGTTGCCGCAGGCCAGTGCCGGGGCGAGCGAGCGATTGGTGAGCTGGAGAGGGAAGTTCCACGGGCTGATCACGGTGACGACCCCGACCGGCTGGCGGTAGATCCGGTTCTCCTTGCCCGGGATGTCGGACGGCAGGATCCGGCCGGCGATCCGGTGCGGCACGGAGGCGGCCTCCAGCAGTCCGGCCAGCACGAGCTGGTGCTCGGTCTCAGCCTTCACCCGCGTGCCACCGGCCTCGGCGATGATCCAGTCGACCACCTCATCACGCCGGCTGCGCAGGATCTCGGCCGCGCGGCTCATCACCGCGGCTCGCTCTGCCGGCGGTGTCTCCCGCCACGACGCAGCCGCCTGCTGCGCCGCGGCGTACGCCTGATCCACGTCGTCGGCGCTCGCCTGGCGGATCTCGAGCAACGTCTCGCCCGTGTAGGGATCGAGGTCCGTCTTCGACTTCTCCGCCCCTCCCTCCCGCCACTGCCCGGCGATGGGCATGCGCTCGAAGCGGTCATAGCGGGCAGGTGCCTCGGTCATGGGCTCTCCTCGAGAAAGACGGCGTCCTTCCCGGGTACCCGACCTCAGGAGCAGGACTCACGAGAGGGGAAGTCATCATGGCCATCAACCCGAAGATCCAGGACCGATCGACCGGCGTGCGCGCCGCTGGAGCGGACAAGAGGCTCTGGACGGCGTTTCTCGAGCAGGGCGCACACGCGCTGCAGACGGACGCGCCGCTGCGCGGCTTCGACGTCTACGTGGTGGGCTTCCACTGCGCCAAGGGCGAGCCGCACTTCCAGATGGAGGCGCACCACTTCTGCCGGGTGGTCAATGACGAGCTGCTGCAGTGCGTGCTCTTCGACGGCAACACCAAGGACGCCAACCTGATCGGCATCGAGTACATCGTCTCCGAGCGACTCCTCGAGACGATGCCCGAGGATGAGCGGCCCTACTGGCATCCGCACAACTTCGAGATCCTCTCGGGTCAGCTGGTGGCGCCGGGGCTTCCCGAGGTCGCCGAGAAGGCGTTCCTGCGGCTGCTGATGAACTCCTACGGCAAGACCTGGCACACCTGGCACACCCACACCGCCGGTGGCCATGAGGGCATGGACCTGCCGATGGGTCCGCCGAAGCTGATGTGGTCGTTCAACCGCGACGGCGAGTGCGACAGCCGGATCAGCAGCGAGCGGGACAGTGCGATGGGCATCGACGTCGCGGCGAAGCGGGCCGACCGGCAGCCGTTCGTCGATCTCGCCCATCCGCAGTACGGCGTGGACACCATGGCGGCCGACTTCCCCGGCAGCACGCCGGTGCCCGGCGTGGTCGACCGGGAGACCCAGCACCGCACCTGACGCCCGACACGGGTCTGCCTACGTCCGCCTAGTGCCCGCTGAGTGCCGCTGCGGCCGCCTTCAGGTCCGCCACCAGCGCCTGGTAGGCCGCCTCCCGGTCGCCGCGCTCGCGCAGCACCGCCGATGGATGGGCGGTTGCCAGCACCCACGGCGGCTCACCGGGCTCGCCGAGCTCGCCGAGCGGGAAGCGATCCCGCGGCCACTCCCCCAGCCGGCCGCGGAGCTCGCCCACGCGGAAGGACGGTCCGTAGAGGGCCTTGCCCGCCGTACCACCGAGGAGGACGACGCCATCGGGGGCGACCGTCTCCAGCTCGGAGACGAGCCAGGGCGCGCAGGCCTGCACGTGCCGCACCGCGGGTGCCTTGTGCAGCCGCCGCTTGCCCTGCCGGGCGAAGCGGAAGTGCTTGACGACGTTGGTGAGGTAGACCTGCTCGCGCTCGAGCTCCGCGTCGGCCAGGGCCTTGTCCAGGAGGTGCCCGGCCGGGCCGACGAACGGCTCGCCCTCGACGTCCTCCCGGTCGCCGGGCTGCTCACCGACCAGCATCAGCCGAGCGGTCGGTACGCCGCGCCCAGGCACCGCCTGGGTCGCATCCCGATAGAGCTCGCAGGCGGTGCATCCCTTGATCTCCTCGGCCAGATGCGTCAGATCGGCGAGATCGGTCGGGTCGGCCATGGGAGGCAGGTACCCCGCCGTTGGATTCGCAGGAGCCGGACGCGGGGACGTGACCGTCGGGGTCACGTTGCGGTCAGCGGCGGGTGGGACTTGGCGCACGCTTGTCCAGGAACGCGGACACTGCGTCGCGGTGCTCCTCGGTGGTGTGCGCGATGGCCTGCATCGCCGCCGACAGCTCGAGCACGTCGTCCAGCGAGCGGCCGGCGGCCTGGTGGAGCAGCTTCTTGGTCATGCGCACGGCGGTCGGCGGGTTCCGTGCGATCCGGGCCGCGAGCGCACGGGCCGCCGGCAGCAGGTCCTCGGCCGCGTGCACCGCGGAGATCAGCCCCCATTCCCGCGCCTGCTCCGCGGTGACCCGGTCTCCGGTCAGAGCCATCTCGGTGGCCCGGGCCGTCCCGATGACGCGCGGCAGGAAGTACGCGCCACCATCGCCGGGCACGAGCCCGACCTTCACGAACGACTCCGCGAACCAGGCCTGGGCCGAGGCGATCCGCAGGTCGCACATCAGGGCGAGATCGCACCCGGCCCCGACGGCCGGCCCGTTGACGGCGGCGACGAGCGGCACCTCGAGCGCCTCGAGCGCGCGCGGGATCCGCTGGATCCCATCGCGGTACGCCGTGCGCAGGTCGGGCGGGGCCGAGCCGAACATGCCGCGGCCCGCAGCCATGTCACGTACGTTCCCGCCGGAGGAGAAGACCGAGCCGGCGCCGGTCAGGATGACGGCACGCACGCTGGTGTCCCGGTTGGCCCTGTCGGCGGCGCCGACGAGGGCCTCGATCATCGCCTCCCCGGAGATCGCGTTGCGCGAGTCCGGCTCGTCGAGCGTCCAGGTCTCCACGTCGCCGTCCCGCTCGACCCGCAGCACCTCGGCAGGCGTCGGCGTCCGCTCGCTGTCCGAGCCGGGCCGGCGCGCACTCATCCTCGCTCCCAGATCGCGGCCAGGCCCTGGCCGCCGCCGATGCACATCGTCGTCATGCCGTATCGGCCCTCCCGGCGACGCAGCTCGCGCGCCATCGTCCCGAGCAGCCGCGCACCGGTCGCCCCGACGGGGTGCCCGAGCGAGATCCCGGAGCCGTGCGGGTTGATGCGGTCGTCTCCGAACGGGTCCACCCGCCACTCCCGCATCACGGCGAGCGCCTGGGCCGCGAACGCCTCGTTCAGCTCGATGACGTCGAGGTCAGCCAGCGTCAGCCCGGCCCGATCCAGCGCCTTCGCAGCGGCCGGCACGGGGCCGATGCCCATCACCTCGGGGCCGACGCCGGCATTGGCCCAGGAGACCAGTCGCACCAGCGGAACGAGTCCCTCCTGCTCGGCACGCGCGCGAGTCGTCACGACGCACAGTGCGGCGGCGTCGTTCTGGCCCGAGGCGTTGCCGGCGGTCACCGTCGCCTCCGGATCCTGCGCGACCATCACCGGCCTGAGCCTTGCCATCGCGGCCAGGCTGGCGTCGGGTCGCGGATGCTCGTCGGTGACGATCGTCTGCTCGCCCGAGCGGGCCGGCACCGCCACCGGGACGATCTCCTCGGCGAGGATCCCGGTGGTCTGCGCCGCTACCGCACGCTGGTGCGACTGCAGCGCCAGCCGGTCCTGTTCGTCGCGGCTGATGCCGTACTCGCGGCGCAGGTTCTCCGCGGTCTCGATCATGCCGCCCGCCACCGGTCGGTCGCGGCCGCCGGCCGTCGAGCGCGACCGGACCAGCCCGTCGTGCATGCGCACGCCGGACCGCGCGCCGCCCCACCGCATGTCGGTGGAGTAGAAGATCGCGGTGCTCATCGACTCGATCCCGCCGGCGACGACGAGGTCGCCGCCACCGGTGGCCACCTGCATCACGGCGTTCAGCACGGCCTGGAGACCGGAGCCACAGCGGCGATCGAGGTGGTAGCCGCCCGTGGTGACCGGCAGGCCGGCGTCCAGGGCGACCACCCGGCCGGCGGCCGGAGCCTCGGAGCTCGCGTTGCACTGGCCGACGATGACGTCCTCGATCGCGTCCGCGGCCAGGCCGGTGCGGTCGAGCAGCCCGCGGAGCGCGGCCACGCCGAGATCGGCCGCTGAGACCGCACGGAACTGGCCGCCGTACCCGCCGATGGCAGTGCGCACGGGTTCACAGATCACCACTTCGCGGACTTCCGTCATGCTCGGTGCCTCTCATCTGGACGCCGACACCCATCCCGATGGGTTGGCGGCACACGGATCAACGCCTCCTGCGCGACCGAGGCGAGGAGTACGCCGTCGCGGCGCCAGATCTCACCGCGGGCGAAGGTGCGTCCGTCGTCCTCGACCCGGCTGCGCTGGATCACCAGCAGCCAGTCATCCGTGCGCAGCTCCCGCGCGCTGCCGTGCAGCCACAGCGCGTGATCGATCGAACCAAGCACCGCGCCCGGCGGCCGCGGCTGTCCCGCCCGCAGGCCGAACGCCGTCGACGCCAGCCCCACGTCGCTGAGATAGACCAGCCCACAGGCCTGCGCGACGGCATCCTGGCCCAGGTCGTCCTTGTGCCGGAACCAGCTCGCTCGGGCAAGCTCGCCCGGCACCGCCGTGGCGAGCGGCCCGGCATCGCGATACTCCAGCACCTGGGCGATCGGCGAGTCGGGCCCACGATCGGCGAAGCCGTCGGCGGACTCATCCGGCCCGACGACCCCGCGCACGACCGCCGGGTGGCGCCGGAACGACTCCGGATCGGAGCGCTTGAAGGAGGCGGTCATGGTGAAGACGAGTCGGTCCTCCTGGAGGGCGTCCACCCGGCCGACGGAGTAGTTCCTGCCCACGCGCAGCGGCGTCGGCGCGAACGACATCGGCGTACGCGGGTCCACCGAGGCGATGAAGTAGGCGTGCAGCGAGTGCAGCCCGCGGTCGGTGTGGCCGATGCCGAGGGCCTCGCCGATCGCCGCGGCGCCATGCGCGAGCACGGCGCCGCCATAGGCGCGGCTGCGGACCTGTCCGCCGTGACAGTACCCGACATAGCGCCCCGGGCCGCTCTGCTCCAGCGCGACCACCTGCCCCACGCGCAGGGCCGCGACGTCCTGAGTCTCCGGGATCATCGGCGCCGTCCGTACCCGGCGCTCACTCGGCGGCCTCGGGCAACAGCAGCCGGCGTACGACGGGAAGGGTGGCGGCGAGCCAAGCGGCGCGGGCCTCGGGATCGTCGTACTGGCTGTCGATGAGGTAGAGGCCCCGGCCCGGTATCACCGCGCCCAGCTCGGTGAGCAGCGGCCGCAGGCAGAGCTCGGGTGCGAGCGCGTGCACCGGGCTGGCGCCCAACATCAGCGCTATCGCGATGCCACTCAGTCCGGTGCCGGCGGCGAACCGGTCCAAGAAGAGCTTCAGCAGGCCGGTGTAGGTGCCCTTGTAGGTCGGCGATGCGACCACCACCAGTCGCGCCTGCCCGACCTGCGCGACGAGATCGGCGACCTCGGCCGAGGACCAGTCCAGCAGGGCAGGCCCGAGACCGGCCAGGTCGATCACCAGCTCGGCGTCGTGCCCGGTCAGGTCACGGGCCACGGCGACGGCGGCCGAGAGCGTCCTGCTGCCCGCCTTCGGGTTGCCCACGACGACGGCGGTGACCGGGCGGCCCGGCGCGGTGACCCCCGAATCGGTGGGGCCGCTCACGGTCGGCTGCCCGAGAGGTCTGCCGCCGGTGCGGTCTCGGCGGCCTGATCCGCGATCAGCCGGCGCAGCTGCGGCAGCACCTCGTCGCTGAGCAGCCTGACCGATGCGATGGCGTCGGCCTCACTCATCCCGACCCAACGGGTGCGGAACTTGAAGTGCCGGATCCCGCTGCGCACGTACGGCGACAGCGCCGCCACGCAGGTCTCGGGCGAACCGAGGACGAAGCGGCCCTCGGCGAAGCTGCCGAAGTCGTCGCGATGGCTGGTCGTCGAGGACCCGCGCCAGGACGCGTACGCCGAATACTTGTCCCCCAGGTAGCGCCGGGCCACCTCGACCGCCCGCTCGTCGGACGGAGCGCAGTAGATCTCTCGGCCCAGCACGAGCTGTCCTTCGGCCAGACCCGCCGCCGCGCGCGCCTCACGGAACATCGACAGCTGTGCCTGCAGCTTCGCGTGCGGCGTGAACGGACTGATCAGCCAGCCGTCGCCGATCCGCGCTGCGCGCCGGATCGCGACCTCCTTGTTGGCACCGATGAGGATGGGTGGACGGGGCCGACGCACCGGCCTGGCCGCCACCATCGCGTCGGTGAGGGCGATCGAGGGCTCGGCCGCGCTGACCCCGCCGGCCCGGGCCTCCCACAGCTCCTTCAGGATGGTGAGCTTCGTGCGCAGCAGACCCACCCGGCCAGTCAGATCGACGCCGAACGCCGCGAACTCCTCGGGTCGGTAGCCCAGGCCCACGCCCAGGATCAGCCGGCCACCGGAGAGAACGTCGATGGACCCGTAGGTCTCGGCGACGTCCATCGGGTTCAGCAGCGGCAGGATCAGGATTCCGGTGCCCAGCTCCATGTCGCCGGTCTCGGTGATCAGTCGGGCCAGCCAGGGGGCCGGCTGCAACAACTGCATCACGTCCGGCAGGTAGTGGTGCGTCGCCCAGATCGAGTCCCAGCCGGCGTCGCGGGCGGCGTGGACGATGCGGATCTCGGAGTCCGCATAGCCGGCCAGCGAGGTGCCGACCGGTGCCTGGCAGCTGACCACCAGGCCGATCTTGGATCGAGCAGGGTCGGACGCAGGACTCACGATCGCTCCTTCGCAGCGCCAGTACGCAGTCCGTGTACTGTATACGTTCAGCCGTCACAACGACAAGGCCCGTTCCGGTGTTGCGCGTTCCGGCGGTTGTGTATACAGTACACACATCGGCTCGGGCTGCGTTCAACCCCCGCCGGGGCACGGCAGAACAGGAGGTCGGATGACGATGTCGCGCCAAGACTCAGGCCTCACTGCACCGCGATGGCGACACGCGACGCCGACCGCACGCGCCGGCACCGCGGTCAGCACGCCGGCCGATCCGGGACCACCGAGCGCCGCCCCGACCCCGGCGGACGCGGACCGCGACGGCATGGCCGACGCCCCTCGGCGGTCTGCAACCAACGCGCTGGCCAGCCGACAACTGGGCGACCAGCAGCGATCCGAAAGGAACGGCCTGGTGCACTCGCCCCCCTCTGCGATCCGACTGGAGCGATCGGCGGTCTCCGCCCCCCACGACGGGACCGCGCTGCGCAATGCGTTCGCCACGTTCCCCAGCGGGGTGACCGCGGTGTGCGCGCTGAACGAGGGCCGCCCGATCGGCCTGGCGGCCAGCTCCTTCACCTCGGTCTCGATCGATCCGCCGCTGGTCTCCGTCTGCATCGCCAAGGCATCGACGACGTGGCCGACGCTGAGCACCGCGCCCACTCTCGGCATCAGCGTGCTCGCCGAGGGCCACGGCGACCTCACCCGCACCCTGGCGTCGAAGACCGCGGACCGCTTCGCGAGCGCGGCCTGGGTGGCGGACGCCAGCGGCGCGGTCTTCATCGACGGCGCACCGCTCTGGCTGGCGTGCAGGCTCACCGACCAGGTGGCCGCCGGCGACCACTACATCGTCGTTCTCGAGATCGTCGAGATGTCGGTGCTCGACGACGTTCCACCGCTCGTCTTCCACGGCAGCAAGTTCCGCCGACTCGCCTGACCGGCGCGCAGCACCCTCCCATCCAGCTAGGAGCCGGCCCGATGAGCACTGACCCAGTCGACTACCGATTCCTCCGCTACGAATCCCTCGAGGCCGGCACGATCATCCGGATCACCCTGGCTCGGCCCGAAGCGCGCAACGCGCAGAACCGAGGGCTGCTGGTCGAGCTCGAGGACGCGTTCGGCCGGGCGGAGTTCGACGACGAGGTCCGGGTGGTGATCCTCGCCGGCGCGGGCGGCTCGTTCTCGGCCGGGCACGACCTCGGCTCGGCTCAGAGCCGAGCCGAGATGGACGGCCCGGAGCCACACCCGAGCTACGCCGGCGATGGGGCGACATTGGGCGGCGCCGAAGCGCGCACCCGCCAGGAGTGGCGCTACTACTTCGAGAACACCAAGCGCTGGCGGAACCTGCGCAAGATCACCCTCGCCCAGGTGCACGGCAACGTCTTGTCCGCAGGCCTGATGCTTGCCTGGGCCTGCGACCTGATCGTGGCCGCCGAGGGCACGCTGTTCGCCGATGTCGTGGGCACCCGCCTGGGCATGTGCGGCCTGGAGTACTTCGGGCATCCATGGGAGTTCGGCCCGCGCAAGGCCAAGGAGCTGCTGCTCACCGGCGACGCCATCACCGCCGAGGATGCCTACGGCCTCGGCATGGTCTCGAAGGTTTTCCCCGCCGACGACCTCGCCGAGCGCACGCTCGACTTCGCCCGGCGGATCGCGCAGGTGCCCTCGATGGCAGCGCTCCTGGTCAAGGAGTCGGTCAACCAGTCCGTCGACGCGATGGGATTCAGCAACGCGCTCAACTCCTGCTTCACGATCCACGAGCTCAACCACGCGCACTGGAGCGAGATCTCGAAGGGAGAGGTCTACTACGGGACCTCGGAGTACGGCTTGGTCGACTGGCGCCACGCCCCCGGCATTCCGCGCGCCGATCCGCATGCCAGCTGACGGCCGCCACCCGATGGCCACCGGGCAGGGCGCCACCGCGAGGCCGTCGGGCGTGGAGGTCACCGGCGTGCACCAGTACGACGCCTGGCAGCGTCGCGAGATGCCCCACGTCGAGCTGCTCAGGACCGATCTGTGGTCGATCCCGCTGCCGATGCCGGAGAGCCCCTTGCGCTACGTCTCGGTCTACGCCCTCGCAGGCCCCGGCGGCCTGACCTTGATCGACGCGGGCTGGGGCTCCGATGAGGCGTGGACGGCGCTGAAGAGTGGCCTGGCCACCTTCGGTGCGGATGTCTCCGACATCCGCGCATGCCTGGTCACGCACCTGCACTACGACCACATCGGGCTGGCGGGGCGCATCCGCGAGGCCTCGGACGCCTGGATCGCGCTGCACCCCGCCGACCAGGAGGTGCTCGCCGATCCCGCGTTCCGTGAACCCCATCGCGCGCTGCCGGCCGACATCGACTGGCTGGTCTCGCTCGGGGCGCCTCGCGACGAGGCCGCTCGGATGCGCTCCTCCTCGCCCGCCTACGCGCGCAGGGCGGAGATCGTCATGCCCGACCGACTGATCGAGGGCGGCACATCGGTCACCGTCCGCGGCTGGCAACTACGGGCCCTGCACACGCCCGGGCACACGCCCGGACACCTCTGCTTCGTCGACGAGCGCACCCATGACCTCTTCGGCGGCGACTCGCTGCTCCCGCGCATCACACCCAGCATCGGCGCGTACCGCCACGGCGGGGACGCCCTCGGCGACTTCCTGGCCTCGCTGGACACGATGGCCGCTGCCGGACTGGAGCACGTCCTCCCCGCGCACGAGTGGCGGTTCCGCGGCGTCGACACCCGCACCGCCGAGATCCGCGACCACCACCGCGACCGGCTCCGCGAAGTGGTCGAGGCGGTACGCGACCACCCCGGCGACGTACCGTGGCGGCTGGCCGCGCGCCTGCACTGGTCCCGCCCCTGGAGCGAGTACGACGGCATGCTCCGCATCCAGGCCGTCGCCGAGACCGCCGCCCACCTCGTCCACCTGTGCCGCCTCGGCGTGGTCGCGGCCACCGACGAGCCGGTCCCGCGCTACCAGCTCCCCGCCGGCCCGCCGAACACCGGCCCGCCGAACACCCGGACGCCCGAGCGCTGACGACGCGATGGGCCGCTGATGAATCACCCCCGGGCGGCAGCGTCGACCGTATACTGGCGCCATGTCATCGATACCGGGCTCACCTGACGGCGACAGGCTCACGCGGAAGACGCTTGCCGACCAGATCGCCGATCGGCTTCGCCTCGACATCCTCTTCGGCGCCATCGACCCCGACGAGCGGCTGACCCAGGAATCGATCTGCCAGCGCTTCAGCACGAGCCGGATCCCGGTGCGTGACGCGATCCTGCGGCTCACCCACGAAGGCCTGATCGAGAATGCCGGCCAGGGCCTGCGCGTCATCGTCCCCACGGCGGAGGACTACTCCGACATGTTCGTGATCGAGGGTCACCTGCACGGCATCGCCGCTGAGCTGGTCGTCAAGCGTGCCACCGACGAGGAGCTCGAGGCGCTCGCCGAGATCAACGCGCTGATGCACGCGGCGATCGAGGAGAAGGACTACGAGCGGGTGGCCGCGGCCAACGGCCGATTCCACCGCCACGTCAACCGACTCTCGAAGTCACGCCAGCTGCTGCGCGCACTGCGGGTCAACTCCCCCGGCATCGACAACGAGTACCTCGTCCACCACCCGGAGCGCTCGCAATCGGCCGTCAAGGAGCACGACGACTTTCTGGAGGCCGCCCGGAAGCGGGACGCCGAGGCTGCGGCGCGCATCCTGCGCAACCACGTCTTCTCCTCGGCTGACGGCCTGGCCTACATCGCCGAGGCGCGCCGGACGTCCACGACGGCCGGCGCCCTGAAGTAGCACCCGGCTGAGCCGGGTGGGGCAACGGAGCAAGTCGCTCCCTTGCCCCACCCGGCTCAGCGGAAGGGCCACCGGACGAGGCCGACCACTGACTCCGCCTCGGGCAGCCCCCGACAGGCCGCCAGGTAGCGGTCTGCCTCCTGGCCGCGCAGACGACCGCTCACGCAGTCGAGGAACTTCGCATCCAGCCGGGCGGCATCGCTCTCCTGCGCCACGATGCCGCGATAGTGGTCGACCCGCGCCGTGCACGACTGGCCGGCCGCGGTGGTCACGCTGACCTCGGCCCAGCGCTCGTACATGCTCCCGGCGGTGTCCGGTCCGGTCGTCGGCTCGTCGACCTGCAGCACCGCGAGCACCGCTCGAACGCGCGCGTCGTACACCGCCTCGTCGGTGAAGTGACGCAGCGTGGGCGCTCCGTCCACGAGCGCGGTGGCCACGGTGTACGGCAGGCTGAACTTGGCCTCGAGCCCGGTCTGGGGGTCATCGTGGATCAGCGCCGTCCGCGCGCCCCGCGGGATCACCACCCGGACCGAGGTGATCGGGCTGTCGCCGTCCAGCTGGTCGCGGACCTCCAGCGCTGCGTCGATGCCCAGGTGCGATCCTCCGCAGCACGGATACCGCTTCACGCTGAGCTCGTCGGGTGCGCCCTCGGCCGCCGCGAGCAGCTGCTCGCGCAGCGCGCCCGGCTCCCGGTCGGCGAGGCTGGCCGGGCCGGCGAAGAGCGACCCGACGCCTACCGGCGACTCGACGACGTCACTGCTCGCCGTGAGCCCGGCCAGCGCGAGGAACGCGGCGTCGAGGCCGGAGCGTGCGGCCGCGCCGGCATGCAACGGCTTGGTCATCGTGCCGAAGTTCGCCCGCATGCCGCTGGCCAGCGACGCGCCGATCGACAGCGCCCGCGTCATCTGGTCCACGCTGCCGCCCAGCGCACGCACCGCGCCGACGGCGGTCGCCATCGTCCCGAGCGTCGAGGTCGCGTGCCAGCCGCGGGCGTAGTGCTCCTCGGTGAGGAAGGTGGCCAGCGCCGTCATCACCCCCAGGCCGGCGACGTACCCGTCCAGCACCTCGGCACCGGACAGACCGCGCTCCTGACCGAGCGCCAGCAGCGCCGGAGCCAGGACGCAGCTCGGATGCCCGTGGACCCGAGGGTGGACGTCGTCGAAGTCCAGGGCGTGCGCGCTGGCGCCGTTGACGAACGCGGCGAGCGCGGGCGCGGCGCTCGGCCCGCCCCCGACCAGCTCGGCCCGCCCCTGGGAGCCCAGCGAGGACACGTACGCCGAGGCGATCCGGGTGACCTCTTCGTCCGCGCCGACCACGCTGACGGCGATGGCGTCGATGACGGAGCTGAGCACCCGATCACGGCGCAGGGAGCTGGTCGTGGCCCAGCCCGCCTGGGCCGCCCAGCCGGCCAGGTCGCGGGCGAGCGCAGGTTCCGTGCGAGCGACGTCGTGCAACTCGGTGGTTGACATGGCGCGCTCAGTACTCGTACCAGGGCGAGCGGGTCAGCGGCCAGTAGCCGCCGGAGGCCATCAGCTCCTGGCCGGTGAAGTAGGACCCCTCACGGGAGCAGAGGAAGACGATCGCCGCCGCGACCTCCTCGGGGCGACCCTGCCGGCCGAGCGGGATGCGCTCGAGATGGCCTTGCACAGCGACGTCGCGCTCGGGATACCACTCGGGGTGGTCGCGGACGGTGTTGATCGAGCCCGGGACGACGACGTTCACCGTCACGCCCCATGGCGCCGCCTCGAGTGCGAGCGCGCGGGAGAGGCCGACGATGCCGAGCTTGGTCGACGTGACATGGGGGCGTTGCAGCGAGCCGGTGTACGCGTCGATGCCCGAGACGTTCACGATGCGGCCCCAGTGCTTGTCCCGCATCCCGGGGAGCAGCGCCTGGGCCAACAGGAACGGCGCCCGCTGGTTGACGGCGAAGACCGCATCGAAGTCGGCCGGCGTGATGTCGGCGATCTTCTGCCGCGGTCGCCGGGCGGCGTTGTTCACCAAGATCGTCGGCGTGCCGAGGCTCGCACGCGCCTCCTCGACGGTGCGTGCGATGTCGTCCGGGTCGGCCAGGTCGACCCGGTAGGCCTGCGCCGTACCGCCGGCGCGTTCGACCTCCGCGACGGTCTCCTTGGCGCTGGCGTCGTCCTCCGCGTAGCAGCACGCGACAGTGGCGCCGCAGGCAGCGAGGCCTAGGGACGCGGCGCGGCCGATGTTCTTCGTGCCACCGGTGACGATCGCAATCTCGCCGGCAAGGTCATAGGAATAGCTCATCGTTGGTCTTCCCCTCGCATCTCGGTCACAGCAGGGCCTTCATCTCGGTCAGGCCCGCAGTCAGTTCCTTCGCCGTCCCCGACGCGACGATCGAGCCGGTCTCGAGGACGTAGCCGCGGTCGCAGAAGTCGAGTGCCGCACGTGCGTTCTGCTCGGCGAGCAGTACGGCGGCGCCGTCCTGGCGCACATACTCGGCGAGCGAGGTCATGACCGTGCGGATCATCACCGGAGCCAGCCCGAGGGTGGGCTCGTCGAGGAGCAACAGGTCGGGTCGGCCGACCAGGACGCGCGCCACCGCAAGCGCCTGCCGCTGCCCGCCACTCAGCTGACCGCCGAGGCGATCGAGGAGCGGCTCCAGGATCGGGAACAGGGTCAGCAGGTGGTCGATCCGCTGAGCCACCTCGTGCTGGGAGAGATGCAGCCCACCGGTGCGCAGGTTGTCGTGCACCGTCATGTCGTAGAAGACGCTGGAGGCCTGCGGCGCCATCCGCACGCCGAGGTTGGCCACCCGCGCAGCCGACGAGGGCAGCTGCTCGCCGCGCCAGGAGATGCGCCCTTTGCGGGGCTTGATCAGGCCGGCGATCGTCCGCAGCAGCGTCGTCTTGCCGGCGCCGTTGCGACCCAGGAGGGCGACGGTCTCACCGGCGCGGACCTCCATCTCGATGCCGTGCAGGACCGGGATGTCGCCGTACCCGGCCGAGAGGCCCTCGGTGTGCAGCCCGACCAGGCCCGCGGTGGGCTCGGTCGGCCTCCGACGAGACATCACGCTCATACGCCTGCTCCGTTCGTTCGTGGGACGGGCCGATCGGCAGCGGTGTCCGGCCCAGCGGTATCGGACCCGGAGGCGTCCGACCCGGAGGTGTCCGACCCGGAGGTGTCCGACCCAGAGGTGTCCGACCCAGAGCTGTCCGGCACCAGCTTGTCCTCGCCGGCGACGCCGAGGAACGCCTCGATGACGGTCGGCATCGCGAGGACCGTCTCCGGGTCACCGTCGCCGATCATCGCGCCGTGGTCGAGGACGATCAGCCGGTCGGCGATCTGCGAGAGTCGCGGTACGTCGTGCTCGACGATGACCAGCGAGACGCCGCTGCGCCGGATCTGTGAGAGCAGGTCGATCACACCGTCGCGCTCGGCCTCGGCCAGGCCCGACAGCGGCTCGTCGGCGATCACGAACGCCGGCCGACGCAGCAGCACCCGACAGAAGTCGACCAGCTTGCGCACGCCGTACGGCAGCTCCCAGGGATAGCGATGGAGCCACGGCCCCAGGCCCGCCCAGTCGTAGTCGTCCCGAAGGACGTCCAGGCCGCTGACCGGGCCGGTCAGCAGGATGTTCTCCCGGATGGTCAGCTCCGGGAAGATGGTCGGATACTGGAACGTCCGCGCGAGACCGGCTCGGGAGCGGCGCATCGCCGACCAGCGGGTGATGCGCTCACCGCGCCAGCGCACGTCACCCTTCGCGGGCCTGACCAGACCGCTGATCGCGTTCGCGATGGTCGACTTGCCCGCGCCGTTGGGGCCGACCAGCCCCAGGATGCCGTCGCCGACGGTGAAGCTCGCGTCGTTGACGGCCGTGACGCCGCCGTACCTGATCGTGATGCCCGCGAGCTCCAGCTCGGATCCACTCGCCGTCATGGAACCCATCTCCTTGGTCATGCCACGTCCGCCGTCGTGGCCAGGTGTCTGGTCTGGGGGACGGGGACCTTGGTGGCACGCCGGCCCAAGAGCCACATCCACGATTCGACGCCGTCCGGCGCCAGCAGCGCGACCACGATCACGACGGCGCCGAAGATCATCTGGGGCGCCGACGTCGAGCCGCCGATGAACTGGGGCACCAGCACCAGGACGGCTGCCGCGACCAGCAGGCCATGCATCGACCAGCCGCCGCCGATCAGGACGCCGACCGCGAGCAGCAGGCTGGTGCCGATGCTGAACGCGTCCGGGCTGATGTAGGAGGCCGAGACGGCGAAGCCGACGCCACCGAGCCCCATCAGCGCGCCGGCGATGGTCTCGCCGATCACCGTGCTCCGGTTGCCGCGCAGGCCGCCCGCTCGGGCGACCGAGGCCTGGCGGGAGATCGCCACTTGCCGCACACCCCAACGACTGCCTGCATACCAGGCGACGACGGCGAAGGCCGCCATCGCGAAGAGCACCAGGATCAGCACCTCGGTGCTCTGGCCGAACAGGTAGCCCTGAGTGAGCTGGGGCACGGCGCGACCCACCTGGCCACCGGTGGTCTTGGGTCCGCCGAGCGCGATGATCTCGGGCATCACGGCGCCGAAGACCAGGGTGAGGTTGATGTAGTACACGGCGTTCATCCGCAGCGTGACCACGCCGATGGCGGCGCCGAACAGGCCACCGGCCACGAGAGCGGCCACGACACCCAGGGCCACACCCGCGTGGTCGGCCACCATCACGTAGGCGCAGCAGCCCACCGCCATGAAGCCGACGGCACCCAGGTTCAGCTTTCCGGAGTAGCGGACGCAGATGGACAGCCCGGCCAGCACCGTCGCGTCGACCGCCACATTGGCGAGGACCTGCTGGTGGAAGCTGTTGCTGGTGAACCACACCAGGAGAAGGACCACCAGCATCGTGGAGAGCTCGGTGACCCGGATCCTGCGCTGGCGCAGGTAGAGCGGCCGCAGGACGCGCTGGGAGAAGACCGTGATGTTGTCGCCCACTCCGCTGGCGACGCGCTTGCGGAGCGCGAGGTAGACGAAGATCAGCAGACAGAACGTCGCCGTCTCGGTCAGCGTGTGCTGGGAATGACGCGCCACGAGGTTGGTCACGATGCCGAGGATGAGGGCGCCGGCGACCGTCCACGGCAGGGAGTGGAAGGCCCCCCACGACGCCGCGACCAGCGAGGCCAGCAGGAACGCAGCGGCCACCGTCGTACCGACGAACTGGTAGCTCGCGAACAGGGTGATCGCGAGCGTGCCCAGGCCACCGGCGACGGCCCAGATGCCCAGCTGCAGCCACAGCGGCGCGACTCCGCTCAGCTCGGAGAGCTCGGAGTCAGAGCCGCCCATCCGCATGCGCAGTCCCAGCCGCGTCCGCTTCAGCACGAGTGCGAACGCGGCCAGGACCAGCGCAGCCGATCCGACGATCGCGACAGCAGCGGTCGTGATCGAGACTCCCCTGATGGCGAAGAGCTCCCCCGAGGGGAAGAGGTGGAAGGAGTGCGCCTCCGGCCCGAACGCAGCCAGCAGCACGCCGTCGAGCAGGAGGGAGACGCCGAGCGTGACGACCATCGTCCCGAACAGAGATCGCCCTCGCCGCTGGATCGGATAGACCAGCGCCAGGAACACCACGGCGCTCGTGAGGGCGCCGACGAGGATGCCCAGCACCGCGGCCAGCCAGGCGGGCAGATGTGCCATCTGCCCGTCGGCCAGACTGACCGCCGTCATGGCACCGAATGTTCCGATGCCACCTTGAGCGAGGTTGAAGGCGCCGGACGTTCGGAACACCAGGACGACGCCTAGGGCGACGAACGAGTAGATCGATCCGAAGATCAGTCCGGCGATGATGATGCCGGTCATGCCACGTCCTCCTCGGTTTGAGGCTGCCCCGCCGGCTGACGGCCGGCGGCTACTGGATGAGACTGTCGGGAACGTTCGGGTCCTGCCGCGGACCGAAGACGGTCTTGTACTGGCCCAGCCCGCTCGAGGTGACGATGCGGTCGGTGATGCCCTTGCCGACGTGGTCGCCGTGGGTGAACTGCAGCTCCGCCCCGACGTTCCCGGGGTCGAACGAGCTCCCCTCGAGTGCCGCGGTCAGCGCAGCCCGGGTCGGCGTCTTGCCGCCGCTGGTGGCCACGTCGAGTGCGTGGATGAACTCCTGAGCGTCCACCCAGCCGGTGATGTCGAGCGGGGTGGGCTCGGCGATACCGGCGTACTTCTTGATCTCTGCCTTGGCCTCGTTGAGTCCCGCGGAGGCGCTGGTCGGGTCGAACCACGAGTCGAAGTACAGCCCGTTGACCAGGTCGCCGAGGTTGTCGTAGATCGTCTTGTCGATGATGTGGAACGGAAGCACCCACTTCGGGTGGTAGCCGATCGTGTTGGCGTCGCGGATGACGCCCTCGACCTGGGTGGGGGTGCCCCACAGGAGGACGACCGGCGAGTTCGCGGCCTTGAGTCGCGACGCGTAGCCGGAGTAGTCGGTGGCCGTGCCGGGGATGGCGACCTTGGTGTCGATCGTGAGGCCGTTGTGCTGGGCTCCCCAGGTGGCGCCCGGTACGACGGCCGCGCCGGAGGTGTCGTCCTGGTAGGCCAGCGACAGGTGGGTCTGCTTCAGGCCGTCCTTGATGAAGTCGGTCATGAAGGCAGCGGTGTAGGCGTACGCCGGCTGGGTGCCGAAGATGCCGTAGTTGGAGTTGTTGCCCTTCAAGATTCCGGTCTCCGCGATGATGCCGATGGCCGGGACGTTCTTCGCCTCGAGGTAGGGCAGCATCGCCATCGTCGTGCTGGTGCCGGCGTTGTCGACCACGGCGAAGACGCCGTCCTGGTCGACGAGCTCCTTGGCGTTCGCGGCAGCACGGGTGGGGTCGTAGGCGTCGTCGAGCTCGTCGAACTTGATCTTCCACCCGTTCACGCCACCGTGGTCGTTGACGTACTGGAAGGCGGCCTTGGCCGACTCGATGTCGGGATAGAAGGAGGCGGCCGGCCCGGTCTTCTGGACCGAGGCGCCGATCGTGACCGTCTTCGAGCTCACGTCCACGCCGGGGTCGGTCGATCCCCCGCCGCTGCCGCCGCTCGCCGTACTGCTGCTCCCGCACGCCGCGAGCGTGGCGACGAGCACGCCCGAACCGAGGAGCGCGGTGTAGCAACGCATGCGCGTCGAGAGAATGCTGCCGTCAGGTCGCCGGCGTGTCATTGCACTGGTAGACATAAGGTCCATCCCTTCCTTGCACTGGTGTGGTGGGTCGAACTCGTGCCTCATGGAGCGGCACATTCACCGCGAGCCGGACTGGTCGATGAAGGAGACCTTGATGTCCAGTGCGCACAGCTCTCCGTCATCGGAGAGCACAACCGGGTTGAGCTCGAGCGAGCGGAAGCCAGGCATCGCCAGCCCGACCCGCTGCAGTGCCAGCAGCAGCTCGACGACGTCGTCACGGCGTTCGCCGAGGGCGCGGCGGACCAGAAGGTCTGCGCCGGCCCGGTCCAGCGGGCCGCTGTAGAGACGGAGCTCGGCGCCCGCACCGACCCCGCCCCGCCCCGCGCTGATGACCCAGCCGTACTGCTCCAGGTACTCGACGCCGACCATCCACTCCGTGTCATGCGGCACCGCCGCGGTCACGGAGATGGGGTAGCCCCATCGGGCGCCGATCAGCGCCAGGGCGGCGCCGACAGCGGTCGGGCCGGCGACCGGTCCGATCACGGCGCCGACGGCGGCGCGGTGGTTGAGTCCGCACTCCGACTTGACCACTACCTCACCTTCGACCGCCGCCACGCAGGCGGACGCATCCTCCGGCGAGCGGACGACGTACGTCGACGGCCAGGCGACTGGGAGGCCGCCGACCTTCTCCGCGGCAGCGGGGCCGGTCAGGACCACCAGCTCCCCGTCGGTGACTCCCGAGGGCGGCGGTGCGGACTCGATCGGTCCGGGCGCGGCTGCGTGGAAGTCCTCGCGGTAGGTCGCCCACAGGTTGAGCGCCCGCAGCTTCGCGGCCACCCTGCTGGCGCCGGCGCCCCAGGCGACGCCGTCCCAGCGGACGAGGTCGGGGACGTCCTGGTTGATCGGCGTCGCGAGGAAGGCGGTCTTGCCCAGTGGCGGGACCATGTCGGCGAACTGTTGGTACTGACCGAGCTGGGCCGGCATCAGTGGCGTCGGTGCCGAGGAGCCGATGACCTTGCACACGATGCCGTAGCCCGGGTCGCTCGCGAAGGCCTCCACCTGGCGGTCGTAGTCCTCCGGGCGGTCGAGCAGCCCGGCGCCGCCGTCGCACGGGTTGGAGACCTCCCCGGAGACGCCGAGCGCACGCATCGCGGCGATCGTCTCGGGAGCGGGCGGCACCAGCGGCACCCCCGCCTCCTCCAAGGCGTCGGCGATCGCGATCGCTCCACCACCCGAGCCGGCGAAGATCCCGACACCGCTCTTCGCGATCGACGGCACCCCGGTGCTCACGAGTGCATCCGCCGCATCGAGCATGTCGTCGACGCTGTTCATCCAGATGATCCCGGCCTGCTCGCAGACGTTGCGGGCGAGATTGCGCGGCGTGGAGACGGCCGCCGTGTGCGAGACGACCGCTCGCCGGCCGGCCTCGGACGCGCCCGCCAGCGTCAGCACAACGGCCTTGCCAGCCTCGTGGGCGGCTGCGCCGAGCTGGCGCAGGAGGGTGAGGTCACCGAGCTGCTCGGTGTGGATGAGGATCACCCGGGTCGCCTCGTCGTGCAACAACGCGTGGGCGAGATCGGCGAATCCCACCACGCTTGCGTTCCCGTAGGACACGGCGGTCCCGACGCCCAGTCCGCGCTGCAGGAGCGCCCGCGAGGAGCCGCCCATCAGGCCGCCGCTTTGGCACAGCACGGAGATCGGTCCGGGGACGATCGGCTCAGGCACCCGGCCGAGCTCCACGCAGGCGCTGCCGTGCGCGTTGAGGAATCCGAGACTCTGCGGGCCGATCACCGGCACCTGGCGCGCGGTGGCCCAACGCTGCATCCGCTCGGTGTCGCGCAGGTTCCCGATCTCGGCGAAGCCGCCGGCGTACACGATGACCCCCGCCAGCGTCCGGTCGGCAGGCAGCGACTCCAGCCAGTCCACCGTCCGCTCCGCCCGCATCATCACCACGACGGTGCCGAGGTCGCCCTCGATCTGGTCGACCGAGGCATAGGTCTCGACGCCCTCGGTCGGCGCTGCGCCGGGGTTGACGATGCGGACCGGGCCGGCGAAGGGGCGGTACTGGTTCCGCAGGTTGAGCAGCAGGTGCCTGGTCGCACCGATGCGCGGCGAGCCACCCACGATGGTCACCGCGGTCGGAGCCAGCATCCCGAGGATCTGGTCCGGCCGCCATGGCGTTGCGGGCACCACCCGTTCGCTCTCGGCCGACTTGTCCACCAGTCCCGTACTCACGCCAAGCACACTCCGATCGGTGTTTCGGGGGAGGGCGGCCAGGTCGTTCGACCCGTCCGTCACATGCCGTTTGCCAGTGTTCGTACACCGTATACGAGAAGCAGTGTGACGTCAACCACAATGTAGTGGCGTCACGACCGCACCATGGCGGCTGTCCGCTTGACGAAGAACCGGTCATGTGTACCGTATACATATGGCGCATGGCCGCCCGGTCCGGCCGCGTTCCCGCGCGGCGCGCGCCCCGACTCGATGAGGAGCCCCGCATGAGCAATGCCGGAACCGGATGGATCACCAAGGTGTCGGAGCTGAATGGCGACTTCGCCACCCTGTACGGCTACAGCGTCGACGATCTCGCCCGGCACGTGACGTTCACCGACTCCGCATACCTGGCCTTCACCGGCGAGCTGCCCACCGACGCCCAACGCGCCATGTTCGACCGGATGCTCGTCCTGACCGCGGCACACGGGATCGCCCCCAGCGGCGCCGTGGCTCGGTCGATGATCGCGTGCGGCTCGCCGATCCAGGTTGCGATGGCCGCCGGCTCGCTCTCCGTGGGCGACGTCCATGGCGGCGCAGGCGAGCAGACCGCACGCGTGCTCCAGGAACGGATCGTGCCGCTCGCTGAGGAGAAGGGCGTCGAGGCGGCGGCGGAGATCGCGGTCGACGAGGCCCTCGAGGGGGACGGCCGGGTGCCAGGATTCGGCCACCAGCATCATCACGACGGCGACCCCCGCTCCACCTTCATCATGAGCTCGGCGGACGAGCTCGGCGTCGCCGGCATCGCCTGCGAGGTGGTGCAGAAGATGGAAGGCGTCCTGGCCGACCGGAAGGGCCGCCTGATCAAGCTCAACGCCGACGGCGCCATCGCCGCCGTACTCACCGACCTCGGCATCGACTGGCGCCTCTCCCGCCCGTTCATGGTCGCCGGGCGGGCGCCGGCCCTGGGTGCGATCGCGATCGAGGAGTTGAAGGAGCGCAACCGCGGCTGGCGCGGCCTCGTGCTCGCGGGTGAGATCTACGAGGGACCGGCGCCGCGGCCCGTGCCGGTGAGGTGACCGGCCACGGATCCTGGCTCGCCCGGCTCACAGGCCGGTGCGGGCCAGGATCTGCTGACGGTGGAACACCTCGTCGCCGAACATCAGCTGGTTGGACTTGGCCCGCTTGTAGTAGAAGTGCAGGTCGCACTCCTCGGTGAAGCCGAGCCCGCCGTGGATCTGGATCGCGTCCACGGTCACCGCGAACACGCATGCCCCGGCCGACGACTTCGCGAACGACGCCGCCGCCGGGAAGTCCTCGGTGCCGACGACCGCGGTGGCGTACGCCAGCTGCGAACGCGCGAGCTCCAGCGAGACGGCCATCTCGGCGGCCATGTGCTTGATGGCCTGGAAGCCGGCGATCGCCCGGCCGAACTGATAGCGGTTCTTCGCATAGTCGACCGCTAGGTCCAGGCTGCGCTGCCCGACGCCGACGAGCTCGGCCGCCAGGCCTACGGCGGCATGGTCGGTGACGATCCCCCGGATGCGCTGGCCGTCGTCCGGAGCGCCGACCGGCCGAGCCGGCACGCGGTCGAGATGAAGCGCGGCGAGACGACGAGTCGGATCCAGCGAGGCCAGCGCCCGGCGGGTCAGCCCGACATCCTCGGGGTCGACGACGAACAGGCCCTCGCCTGCCGGCGTCGCGGCGAAGACGAGGAGGGTGTTCGCGGCGAGCGCGTCGATGACGAAGCCCGCCCGGCCCGAGAGGAGCCAGCCATCGCCCTCGGGCGCGGCCATCACCTCGGGTACGCCGAGCCAGGAGCCCTGGGGTCCGGTGGTGGCGACCGCCGCTCGGCACTCACCCGCGGTGATCGCGGGCAGCAGCTCGCCCATCATCGGCTCGTCCCCCGACGCCTGGAGCGCCGTCACGGCGAGCAACGCCGTGCCGAGGAACGGCCCGGGGACGAGCATCCTGCCCATCTCCTCGAGGACGACGGCGAGCTCAGCCAGTCCGTAGCCCATCCCGCCGTATTCCTCGGGGACGGCGATCGCGTGCAGGCCGAGCTGACCGGCCATCTGGTCCCAGGCCGCACGGTCGTAGCCGGTGTCGCTGGCCACCAGCTCCCGGAGTCGCTCGGGCGGGCACGTCCGTTCGAAGAACCGTCGTACCGTCTCGCGCAGCTCCTCCTGGGCTTCGGTGGGAGTGAGGGTCGCAGTGTGCATGAGTTCCGTCCCGGAAGGTCGTGCTACTCGGTCGGCTGCGTGCCGACCCTGAGCTGGTTGAAGGGTCCTTCGTCATAGCGCTGCTCACGCGGCATGCCGAGCACGCGCTCGCTCACGATGTTCCGCTGGATCTGGTCGGTGCCACCACCGAGCGAGGCGCGCGGAGCGCTCAGGCCCAGGTGCTGGATGATGCCCTCGCTCTCGGCCTCCGGCCCGACGACGAGCCCCTGAGCGCCCAGCACCGACATGCCGACCTCGCGGGTCATCCGTGCGACGCGCGACCGGGCGAGCTTGCGGATCGATCCGAGCGAGGCAGAGGATCCCTTGCCCTCCACCGTCGGCGAATGCCGCATCGCCATCGCCCGCACCGCCTGCTCGAGCTCCAGGAGCTGGGCGATCTGGTCGCGCACGACCGGGTCCTGATCCTTGCCGAGGCTCCGGGCCGCCGCCATGATCCGGGGCGCGCTGTCGCCGAACGCGTTCCCCAGCCGGTGCAGGCCGAGCCGGCCCTTCTCGAGGGCGTCGCCGGCGCGCATCTCCAGGTGACCGCCCTGGGGACCGGGGGTCACGGCCGGCATCGCGGTCGCGACGAAGCGCTCGAACCCGAGCGTCGTCATGGCCACCCGCCACCCGCCGTTCAGCTCGCCGACGATGTTGCCGTCGGCGACGAAGGCGTCGCTGAAGAACACCTGGTTGAAGCTGGCGTCGCCGTTCATCTGGCGGATCGGATGGGTCTCGATCCCCGGCTGGTTCACCTCGATGATGAAGTAGGTGATGCCACGGTGCTTGGGCACCGTCGGGTCGGTCCGGGCGAGGAGCATCCCGAAGTCGGCGGTGTGACCGCGCGAGGACCACACCTTCTGGCCGTTGACGATCCAGCCGCCCTCGACCTTCCTGGCCGTCGTCTGCAGACCGGCGAGATCCGAGCCGGCCCCCGGCTCGGAGAAGTACTGCACCCACTCTGACTCACCGCGAGCGATCGAGCCCAGATAGCGCCGCTTCACCTCGTCGTCACCGTGGGTGAGGATCGTGGGTGCCGCCAGGCGGATCCCGCTGCCGGATGCGGTCCCGAGGACGTCGAGGTCGAGCATCACCTGCTCGACGGCGAGGCCCTCCTCGCGGCTGAGTCCCCGGCCGTACCACTCGCGCGGCCAGGTCGGGAAGCCCCACCCGGAGGTCGCAAGCATCGTCCACCACTCCCGCACGGTGAGATCGGGGTCCCAGCTTGCGCGAAGCCACTCGCGGGCCTCGTCGGCGACGTTTGTCACCGAAGCGTCGGTGTCCTCCATCGTGGTCATCGTTGCCCTCTCTGGCTCGTCCGCTGGATCTGCTTACCGCGCCACCGCGGCACGGCGCGCCTTGAACGCCGCGACGGCCTCGTGATGCTCGTCGGTCGAGGCCGCCACACCCTGCGCGAGCGCCTCGCGCTCGAGGGCGGTACGGAAGTCGACATCGTGTGAATGGTTGATCATGCGCCGGATGAGGCTCATCGTTGTCACGTTCCCCGCGCCGAGAGCCACCGCACGCTCCTGCACCTGCTGCTCGAAGGTCTCATCGGGGAAGTGGTCGACGGCGAGGCCGTAGCCGACCGCCTCGGCCGGGGTGACCCGGCGCGCCGTCATCGCGAGCTCACGGGCTCGGGCGACACCCACCACCCGCGGGAGGAAATACGTGGCGGAGAAGTCGGGAACCAGGCCGCGATCCACGAAGACGAACGACAGCCATGCGCTGTCGGACAGGTAGGCGAGGTCGCACAGCATCGCGATGCTCGCACCGGCGCCAGCGGCGAGACCATTGACGGCTGCGATGGTCGGCTTGGTCATCGCGCCGAACTGGTTGATCAGCCGGGCCGACCCGAACATCCGGAACGCGGTGGCCTCCGCCGTTCGCGAACCCATGCCGTCGCCAACGTCGCCACCGGCGCAGAAGGCACGGCCCGTGCCGCTCAGCACGACGCATCGGACCCGCGGGTCCTCGTCGGCAGCCGTCAGCTCCTCGATGAGCCGCACCCGCATCTCCGCGCTGAGCGCGTTGAGCTTGTCCGGACGGTTGAGACGGAGCCAACGGACCCCGTCGATCGTGTCGGCGACGAGGTGCGAGCCGCCGGTGCTCTGGTCTGACATGTTCCTGCCTTCCGGATCTACCGTGCTTCCAACAGTGCCGCCGTGGCGCCGACCGACCTCAGCCAACGCCGCCAGGACTCCTGCAACTGGACCAGTACGTCGCGCGGGTGTGCCGCCAGCCCCGCCGTCAACGCGTCGACCGCCGCGGGCAGCTCGCCGCGGGGGTGGGCGGCTGTCGCCCAGCCGGCCGCCACGACCTCGCGCCCGGGGAGCCGACGCCCGGTGACGGCGACGTCGGAGAGCAGACGCATCCCCGACAGCGGGCTCAGCTCCGCGGCCACGCCCGTCGGGAACCGGCCCAGCTTCTCCACCTCCGGCAGGGAGCACCAGGCCTCCTCGGCCATCAATGCGTAGGTGGCGAAGGCGATCAGCGAGACACCGGCGCCGAGCGCCGGACCGGACACCTCCGCCACCACCGGCACCGGGCACTCCACGATGGCCCTGATCGCGACGGCGACTCCCCCACTGCCGCCCTTGAGGTCGGCTCCGCTGCAGAAGACCGGACCGCTGCTGCGCAGCGCGACGACCTTCGTCTCCGCGGGGAGGTGGTCGATGGCGTCCTTGAGCGCCTCGGCCAGCTCGGTGCTCAAGGCATTGCGCTTGCCGAGATCGCCCAGCACCAGCGTGCTCCGGTGGTCCGCACCATGCTCGATGCCGAGGAGCTCGGCGGCACCCACATGCGAGGCGCCGACCGACGTGGCACTCACGCGGGCTGACCCACGCCGTCGTGGGCAGCCGACTCGGCGAGCACCTCGTTGGCGCGCACCCGCAGGTTGGCGAGGAAGCCGTCGGGGAACGGGCAGTAGGCCCCGTCCGGCCCGGTGAGGAGCAGCGCGTTGGCGCCCGCGCGTACGTACGCCAGCAGCGACTCGGTCACCTGCTCGGCGGTGCCGACCAGCGCGCCGGTGCTGCCGAGGCCGCCGGTCAGCGCGGCGATGCCCATCCAGAGGCGTTCGTCGTGGACGAGCCCCTCCTTGGCGAACTGGAGCTGGCGGTTGCGTCCGACATCCTGGGCGTGGAACTTCCGCTTGGCGGCGCTGGCTTCGGCGTCATCGTTCGAGACGATGCTGTACGCCGCGTCCCAGGCCTCGTCCTCGGTGTCACCGAAGACGAGCCGCATCGAGACCGACAGGCCGGGGTCGGTCTTGCCGGCGCCGGCGAGGCGGCCACGCACCTCCTCGAACCGGCTGGCCACGGCGGCCACCGGCTCGCTCCACGACATGAACACGTCGGCGTGCCGCTCAGCGAGCACCATCGCCATGTCGCTCGAGCCACCCATGTAGAGCGGCACGTACGGCTTCTGCAGCGGCTGGAGGTCGTGGCGGACGTTCTCCACCTTGTAGAAGCGGCCCTCGAAGTCGAAGGCCTCCTCCTGCGTCCAGCACTGACGCAGTACGTCCATGTACTCGATGCTGCGCTCGTACCGCTGGTCGTGGTCGGCGTAGTCGCCCTCACGGTGCTGGTCGATCGCGGAGCCGCCGGTGACCACGTTGATCGAGAGCCGTCCGCCGCTGAAGACGTCCAGCGTCGAGATCGTCCGGGCAGCCAAGGAGGGCGACATCATGCCCGGCCGGTGCGCCAGCAGGACACGCAGCTTGGACGTCGACCGGAAGACCTCGTTGGCGATCCCGAAGCCCTCAGGCCGGTTGCTGTTGTAGCCGACCAACACCGTGTCGTATCCATCCGCCTCGGCAGCTGCCGAGGCCTTGGCGACACGAGTCGCGTCGGGGTTCACCCGGTTCGGCGCGAACTGGGTGACCGAGCTGATCAATTCGAGCTCGCGGGTCATGTCGCGTGGTCCTTTCGTCCGTCTCACCGTCTACCTCATGTTGGTATACAGTACACGGCGGATGTACGGCGAGTGTCAAGGCCTTCGCGCAGAAGTGCTTGCGCGGGTGGCACTGCCAGACCGACGCGACGAACGCTGTCCCGGCCACGCTCGCCGCCAGTCGAGCAGGACGCCGAATCGCTCGGAGATCGCGGTGAACAGTGCGTCGTCCTCATCGGGGCGACGGTGTTGCTCGCGAGAATGAGGCCGATCTCTTCGCGTGCCACGAAGCACTGCCGCAGGGCCGTGACGCGGCCCGCGGCTCGCTTGACCGCGCCCCTGCGCACCCCCGGACACCGACGAAGGGCCCCCTACCCGCGTTTGCGCAGGCAGAAGGCCCTTCGATGTAGTGCGTGGCAGGTGAAGGATTCGAACCTTCGAAGCTTTCGCGACGGATTTACAGTCCGCTCCCATTGGCCGCTCGGGCAACCTGCCATGTCGCTGCCCCGGCTAGGCGAGGACCGCAACGGTTCGGAACAATAGCCCAGTCAGGGCCCCCAAGAGAAAATGGAGCACCCCATGGCGGACTCAACGTTCGACATCGTGAGCAAGTTCGACCGGCAGGAGGTCGACAACGCGCTCGGTCAGACCGCCCGCGAGGTCGCGACGCGATTCGACTTCAAGGGCACAGGCGCCACCATCGAGTGGAAGGGCGAGAGCGCGATCGAGATCAGCGCGTCCGCCGACGACCGCGCCAACGCCGTACTCGACGTCTTCAAGGGCAAGCTGGTGAAGCGGGACGTCTCGCTCAAGGTGCTGGAGGCCTCCGAGCCGCGCCAGTCCGGTCAGCAGTCGAAGATCGACATCACCCTCAAGGAGGGCATCTCCACCGAGAACGCGAAGAAGATCGCCAAGCTGATCCGCGACGAGGGCCCCAAGTCGGTCAAGACGCAGATCCAGGGCGAGGAGCTGCGGGTCTCCTCCAAGTCCCGCGACGACCTGCAGTCGGTGATCGCGCTGGTCAAGGGGCAGGACTACGACTTCGCGGTGCAGTTCCAGAACTACCGCTGAGCGGCACGAGTCGGCGCCGGCCGGACGGCGCCGACTCGGATGGCCCGCTCGGGTCAGGTCTTGGATGATCAGGTGATCTTTAGTGTTCGACCCCCCACTTTCGCCATTCATGAGGCATGGTGGTAGGAACGCCCTTCGCCCCCGACCTCGGAGCACCGTCATGGCCCTCTCAGCCCCGACGCACGAACACACCATCGCCATCGGCCACGTCGGCACCGTCGTCGCCAGAGCCCTGCTCATGCTCGCCGAGAGCGTGCTGGTCCCGACGGCCATCCTGTACGGCTGCATGCGCACCGTCGGGACGGCGGCCGGGCTGATCGGCGTGCTCGCGTGGTGCGGCGCGACCATGTTGACCCGGCTGGTATCGGGTCGCCGCGTGCCCTCGACGCTGCTGCTCGTCGTCGGCATCCTCGTCGCGCGTACGTCGATCGCCCTGGCCTGCTCGAGCGTGTGGCTCTACCTCTTGCAACCGGTGGCCGCATCGGTGCTGATGAGCCTGGTCTTCGTGGGCTCCGCCCTCATCGGCCGGCCGGTGACCCGCAGGCTCGCCCAGGACTTCGTCCACCTCCCCGAGCGGTTGCTCGCCGACCGCCGGATGCGGCGCGTCTTCATCGAGGTGGCACTGATCTGGGGCCTCTCCCGCGCCGTCGACGCGGCGATCGGGCTCGACTCGATGCACTGGGGTGCGGGCGTCAGCGTCCTCGCGCGCGGCGTACTCTCCAGCGGCCTGACGGCCCTCTCGGTCGGCGTCTGCGTGGTGTGGGGCTGGCGTCGGGTCCAGGCCATCCCCGGCGTCCGCTTCCAGGTGGGCGGACCGGCGGCCCTGTGACCTGCTTGTCGACGCTCGCCTGTCCGGGGCGCACCGAGAGGTTCACAGCTCGTCCTCTATGTCGAGCAATCTGATCGGCTCATCTGGGACACTAGGCGCGTGCGAGTCTCTGCCAAGTCCGATTACGCCCTGCGCGCCCTCATCGAGATGGCAGCCCGCGAGGACGGGAAGGCTGTCAGCGCCGAGGAGCTCGGCCGACTCCAGGACATCCCTCACGGGTTCCTCCAGGCCATCCTCGCCGACCTGCGCAAGAGCGGCATCGTGATCTCCCAGCGCGGCCAGTCCGGCGGCTGGCGGCTGGCCAAGTCCGCCGGCGACGTCTCGGTCGCCGACGTGATCCGCGCCGTCGACGGGCCGCTGGTCAGCGTCTACGGGCTCCGCCCGGAAGCGGTCACCTACAACGAGCGTGCCGATGTGCTGCAGCACGTCTGGATCGCGGCGCGGGACTCACTGCGCGACGTCTTCGAAAAGGTCTCCATCGACCAGCTCGCCCACCGCGACCTCCCCGACGAGGTCACCTCCCGTACCTCCCACGACGAAGCCTGGCAGCCGCACTGAGCGACGGCGACGGGGTTTCGAGGCTCGCTTCGCTCGCACCTCAACCACCGGCGCCCCCTGCCGAACTGGACGGGCTCAACCACCGGCGCCGCCCTGCCGGACCTCAGACCCGCGTCGCCCCGAATACGGCGGCCAGGAACACGGTCGACCCCTCCTCGACACCGAGCCGGCGCGCGTGCGTCCGGGTGAGCTCCACGGTCACGACCTCTCCGCCGTCGGTGAGCACCGTCAG
>Ga0164242_10000644_pt1 | contig 42286 bp, 41 predicted proteins | sample OricomgcompostMG_FD_108783 | JGI IMG/M metagenome (GOLD analysis project Ga0164242, IMG submission 108783) | Miracle-Growth compost microbial communities from Emeryville, California, USA - Original compost - Miracle growth compost (MG) ... | reverse complement strand
GTCAGGCTCACCTGGCCCGATCCTTCGAACAGTGTGCCCTTCCACTGGGCGGTGGCTTCGCTGGTCACGCTCATGAGGTCCTCCGTCGGTCGGCGTGACGCCCAGCCTACGCGGCGCGACGGCGCCCGACGAGGCCCATCCGTTGCAGCAGCAGATACAGCTGGCAGCCCAGGCAGAATCCGAACGCGGCGTTGAGGAATGCGGCGACGAAAGCGGCGGCCGCCGCGATCGGCAGGCCCCACGGGACGCCCGCGAGCTGCAGCACCAAGCCGATCACGCTGACGAGCAGGCCGACCCCCTGCGCGAAGCGCGGCGGGCGCGGGTCCTCGAGCTCGGTCGGGGGCTTCGAGCGCGGCTGCACGAGCTTCCGGTACAGCACGCCCCACGGCGCCGTGCGCGGCGAGAGCACGCCCCACAGGAAGAGGAGCGCGACCACGAGCAGGAGGAGGAATGCGGGGTCGAGGATGCGAAGGCCGATCGGCGCCGCGGCGAGCACGAACCCGTTCAGCAGGAAGGTCTGTCCGGCCAGCGGCTGATAGGCGAACCAGCCGAAGCTCGCCGCGCCCTGCGCGGTCGAGATCCCGGTGAGACCGTGGATGATCACGATCAGCAGCAGCACCGAGGTGATCGCGGCGCCGAAGCGGGGGCCGCGGGGGTCGATTCCGGCGGGGGTGTCAGACATGGGCGGGCTCTCCGATCACACGGCCGAGCTCGGCGGCGACGGCGTTGCGACGGGGAACGCCGGCGAACCGCGAGCGGACGGCGCCTGTGGCATCCAGCACGAACACGGTCGGCGTCTGCAGGATGTGCAGACGCGAGGCGAGGTCGGCGCGGTGGGTCAGGTCGACTTCGGCGAGGGCGACGCCGTCGACGTCGTCGACGAGGGTGTGCAGCATCCGTCGCACCTGCGGGCATCGGGCGCACATCTCGGTGCTGAACTGCACGAGGGTGGCCTGCTCGCCGCGGGCGTCGGGCTCGAGCCAGTCGGACTCGATCGCGGCGGCGGGGCGCGGGCGGCTCTCGCGGCGCCGCAGCAGCCAGCCGACCAAGGCGGTGACGACGACGAGGGCGACGACGACGAGCACGGCGATCCAGGTGGGCATGTACCGACGGTAACCGTCGCCGCGCCGGAGCCGGGCCCGGATGACGGAGTATGTCGACGGTATCCTGGCGGGTGTGAGCATCCCCACGCCGTACGAGGACCTGCTGCGCGATGTGCTCGCGCACGGCACCCACAAGAGCGACCGCACCGGCACCGGAACGACGAGTGTGTTCGGCCGCCAGATCCGCTTCGATCTGGCCGACTCGTTCCCGCTCATCACGACCAAGCGGGTGCACTTCAAATCGATCGCGTACGAGCTGCTCTGGTTCCTGCGGGGCGAGTCGAACGTGGCCTGGTTGCGCGATCACGGCGTCACGATCTGGGACGAATGGGCGGACGCCGCGGGTGAGCTCGGCCCGGTCTACGGGGTGCAGTGGCGGTCGTGGCCGACGCCCGCCGGTGAGCACATCGACCAGATCTCGCAGGTGATCGAACAGATCCGTGCGACGCCCGACTCGCGGCGGCTCATCGTCTCGGCGTGGAACGTCGGCGAGATCCCGCAGATGGCGCTGGCGCCGTGTCATGCGCTGTTCCAGTTCTACGTCGCCGACGGCAGGCTGTCGTGCCAGCTGTACCAGCGCAGCGCGGACCTGTTCCTCGGCGTGCCGTTCAACATCGCCTCGTACGCCCTGCTCACACTCATGGTCGCGCAGCAGACGGGCCTCGAGCCCGGCGAGTTCGTGTGGACCGGTGGCGACTGCCACATCTATGACAACCACCGCGAGCAGGTCGCCGAGCAGCTGAGCCGCGACCCCTACCCGTACCCGACGCTGCGGTTCGCGCGCACGCCGGCGTCGATCTTCGATTACGAGTACGACGACATCGTGGTGGAGAACTACCAGCACCACCCGACGATCCGTGCCGCTGTCGCCGTCTGACATGGCGGTCGGCATGATCTGGGCGCAGGCCCGCGGCGGCGTGATCGGCGCCGACGGCGGCATGCCCTGGCACGTCCCGGAAGACATGGCGCACTTCAAGCGGATCACGATGGGGGCGCCGGTCGTGATGGGGCGGCGCACGTGGGACTCGTTCCCGCCGCGGTTCCGCCCGCTGCCGGGCCGGCGCAACATCGTCGTGACGCGCGACGACCACTGGGCTGACGGCGAGGGCGCCTCGGGTGCCGAGCGTGCGGTGTCAGTGGATGCCGCGCTCGCGCTCGCCGCGGAGGGCCGCGGTGCCGACACGGCCGCCGACTGGACGTGGGTCATCGGCGGAGGACAGATCTACCGCGAAGCTCTTGACCGCGCCGATCGGCTCGAGGTCACCGAGCTCGATCTCGAGGTGGCCGGCGACACCATGGCACCGAGCACCGCAGGGTGGCGGGCCGTCGCATCCGATCCCGTCGACGGCTGGTACACCTCGCGCACCGGCGTCCACTACCGCTTCGTGCGCTACGAGCGCTGAGCCGCACCGCGCGGCCGCGGCGCGGCAGGCGCTAGCCTGTCGCCCATGGTGACGGCACTGGTGACGGGCGCGAGCTCGGGTCTGGGCGCGGAGTACGCGCGGCAGCTGGCGGATCGTGGCGCGGACCTCGTGCTGGTCGGGCGCGACGCCACGGCGCTCGACATCGTCGCGGCGCAGGTGCGCGAGCGCGGACGCACAGCGGAGGTGCTCGTGGCCGACCTGCTCGATGCCGAGGCGCTCGAGGTCGTGACCGCGCGGCTGGTCGACGCGCAGCATCCCGTCGAGATCCTCGTCAACAACGCGGGGTTCGGCATGTCCCTCGCATTCGAGCGCAACGACGTCGAGGTCGAGGTGCGGCATCTGCGCCTGCACGACGAGATTCCGCTGCGGCTCATGCATGCGGCGCTGGGGCCGATGCTCGAGCGTGGGCACGGGCGCATCCTCAACGTCGCGTCGATCGCCGCCTTCATGCCGCGCTCGACCTACGGCGCGGTCAAGCAGTTCCTGGTCTCGTTCACCCGCTGGGCGAACGTGTCGTACGGCCCGCGGGGTGTGACGGTGACCGCCGTGTGCCCCGGCTTCGTGCACACCAACTTCCACGAACGACTCGGGCTGCCGCCCGGCCAGGAGGGCATCCCCGGCTGGATGTGGTTGGATGCCGCGACGGTCGTACGCGAGTCGCTGCGCGACCTCGCCCGCGGCAGGGCGGTATCGGTCCCGTCGCTGCGCTACAAGGTCATCCGTCGGCTGCTGCCGGTGCTGCCCGATCGCCTCGTCGCGGGGCTGGGGCAGCGCGGGCGCTGACCGCTTCACCGTCGACGCCGGCGAGGTCCCTTCGCAGATCGCCATTGCGCACCCTCGAAGCGCTTCGATAAGGTCGCGACGGGTCGGAGTCGACCCGTCCAGCGACACAGAGGAGTGCACATGCGAAGAAGGAGAACGGCCACCGTGCTTGCGGTGGCCGCAGCCACAGCCGCGGCGCTGGCTTTCGGGCCCGCAGCGATCGCGCAGCCCGTCGCCCCTGCGGTCCAGAAGGGGGCCGAGGCGCCGCCCGGTTACGCCTGGTCGAATGTCGCGATCACCGGCGGTGGCTACGTACCCGGCATCATCTACAACCAGACCGAGCGCGGGCTCGTGTATGCGCGCACCGACATCGGCGGCGCCTATCGGCTCGATCGCACAACGGACGCCTGGGTACCGCTGCTCGACAGCGTGGGGTGGGACGACTGGAACCGTCAGGGCGTGCTGAGCCTGGCCACCGACCCCGTGCACACCTCGCGTGTGTTCGCGGCGGTCGGCTCGTACACGAACGAGTGGGATCCGAACAACGGCGCGATCCTGCGCTCGTCCGACTATGGCGCGACGTGGAAGGCAACCGAGCTGCCGTTCAAGGTCGGCGGCAACATGTCGGGGCGCGGCATCGGCGAGCGGTTGCAGATCGACCCGAACGACGACGACATCCTGTACTACGGCGCTGAGCAGGGGGAGGGTCTGTGGCGTTCGGAAGACGCCGGCGTCACCTTCGAGCGCGTCGACGCGTTCCCGAACGTCGGCGACTTCGTGCCCGACGCCGACTCGGGCAACTCGTATCTGACGTCGAACCTCGGGGTGCTGTGGACGGCCTTCGATGCGGCATCCTCGTCGGCGGGCCAGCCGACCAAGACGATCTTCACCGCCGTCGCCGACACCGACGACATCCTCTATCGGTCCGATGACGCGGGAGCGACGTGGTCGGCGGTGAAGGGCGCCCCGACCGGCTTCCTCCCGCAGCACGGAGTGATCGACGAGACGGGTCGGTACCTGTACCTGACGACCACCGACACGAGCGGTCCCTACGACGGCTCGGATGGGGCGGTCTGGCGGTACGGCATCGACGACGGCACCTGGACCGACATCACGCCGACCCAACGCCCGGTCGGTGGGGACTTCGGGTTCTCCGGCCTGACGATCGACGCGCAGCATCCCGACACCATCATGGTCGCCACGCAGATCCAGTGGTGGCCTGACATCCTCATCTTCCGCAGCACCGACGCCGGCAAGACCTGGAGCCCCATTTGGGACTACAGCTACGGCGCCGACGGCAACGCCACGGTCGCCGCGAAGTATTCGCAGTCGATCGACGGCGTTCCGTGGCTGGCGTTCGGCAAGGACGTCAGCGATCCGGTGCCGTGGAGCGAGCCGACCCCGAAGCTGGGCTGGATGGTCTCGGCGCTCGCGATCGACCCGTTCGACTCCGATGAGCTCATGTACGGCACGGGTGCGACGATCTATCGTTCCGAAGATCTGACCGCCTGGGATCAGGAGGGCGGCGTCATCCACCTGAAGCCCGCGGCGCAGGGCATCGAAGAGACCGCGATCCAGGATGTGGTCGCCCCGGTCGGCAGCGTCGACCTGGTCTCGGCGATGCTCGACCTCGGGGGGTTCGTCCACGACGACATCGACACGGTGACGAACACGTTCTCCGACCCGTACTTCTCGGGCGCGACGAGTGTGGATGCTGCGGGCCGCGATTCCGCGACGATCGCGCGTGCGGGAACCGACGGAGCGGGTGCCATCGAGGCGGCTGTGTCGCACGACAGCGGAAAGAGCTGGACGACCTCGCCGGCGGCGGTCGGAGCCTCCGGCAGCGGAACCGTCACCGTCACCGCCGACGGCTCGGGTGCCGTCTGGGCGCCGGAGGGCGCCGCGGCGCAGTGCTCGGCCGACGGTGGCGACACATGGTCGACGACCTCGGGACTGCCGCAGGGAGCGCGCGTCGAGAGCGACCGGGTCGACGCCGGCCTCGTGTACGGGTTCGTCGCCGGTGAGTTTTACCGTTCTGTCGACGGCGGAGCGTCCTTCCGCGCCGTGAACACGGGCACGCTGCCGACGACCGGCGCCGTGCGGTTCGGCGCGCTGCCGGGAACCGTCGGTGAACTCTGGCTGGCCGGAGGAGCCGACGACGGCGCTTACGGGATGTGGCGCTCGGATGACAAGGGTGCGACCTGGAAGCGTATGAAGGGCTTCGACGAGGCCGACACCGTCGGATTCGGCAAGCCGGCGCCCGGCGCCGGCGTCGCCGCGATCTACACGGCGGCCGAGCGTGACGGCGTGCGCGGCGTGTACCGCTCGATCGACGGCGGCGCGAGCTGGACGCGCATCAACGACGACGCCCACCAGTGGGGCGCGATCGGCGCCGACATCGAGGGCGACCCCGATGTCTTCGGTCGTGTCTACATCGCGACCAACGGCCGCGGAATCGTGGTCGGCGACGACACGACCGGTGCCGCACCGGCCGCGTGGAAGGCCTCGAGCCGGTACGACACCGGCGACATCGTGAGCTTCGACGGCGCGGTCTGGAAGGCGTCGTGGTGGACGCGCGATCAAAAGCCCGGGCAGCCATACGGTCCGTGGCAGGAGATCGCGCAGGATCCCAGCGGCACCGCGGTCTGGAGCGCATCGCGCATCTTCGACACCGGTGACGTCGTGGTGCACGACGGCGCGCTGTGGCGGGCCAAGTGGTGGACACGCGATCAGGAACCGGGCGCTGCGGCGTCGGGGCCGTGGGAGCGCATCGGCTGAGCTGCGGGTGCGGAACGGGTCGTTCCCGGCCCGTTCCGCACCGATCGACGCGCATCGCGCGGCGGCGAACCGATAGCCTGAGAGCATGACTCACGCGGGCAATCCCTTCGGACAGGTACTCGTCGCCCTCGTCACGCCGATGACGGCGGACGGCGAAGTCGACTGGCCTGCCGTGGAGAAGCACATGGACGACGTGGTCTCCGCAGGGGCGGACGGCCTTGTCGTCACCGGCACCACCGGCGAGACCAGCACGCTGACCGACGCCGAGAAGATCCGGCTCGTCGAGATGGGCAAGGACGTCGCCGCCGGCCGCGCCAAGATCATCACCGGGGGCGGATCGAACGAGACGGCGCACGCGATCCAGCTCTATCGCGACAGTGCCAAGGCCGGTGCCGACGGCATCCTCGTCGTCACTCCCTACTACAACAAGCCCACGCAGGCCGGCATCCTCACGCACTTCCGGCTGATCGCCGATGCCACCGACCTGCCGATGATGCTGTACGACATCCCCGGTCGCACCGGCGTGCCGATCGCCTATGAGACGCTGCTGCGCCTTGCGAAGCATCCCAACATCCTCGCCGTGAAAGACGCCAAGGGCAGCTTCAGCGAGGTCTCACGGGTTCTCAACCAGACCGACCTGATGTACTTCTCCGGCGACGACGCCAATGTGCTGCCGCACCTGGCGATCGGCGCGACCGGCCTGGTCGGTGTGACGGCGAACATCGCCGCGCAGCCATACCGGACGATCGTGGATGCCGTGAACCGCGGTGATCTCGCGGCCGCGACGGCCGAGCACAAGAGGCTCGAGCCGCTCGTGCGCGCGGTCATGACGCACGTGCCCGGCACCGTGTCGGCCAAGTACATCCTGCACGGACTGGGGCGCATCTCCAGTCCGCGCGTGCGCCTGCCGCTGGTGGGACCGGAGGAATGGGAGGCCGCGATCATCGAAGACGAGCTGGCATTGGTCCACGATGTGGAGGGGGTCGACTTCTCCAACTTCCGACCGGACCGCAACGCCGCCGCCGGCGGAGCGCTGCCGAAGATCTCGGGGACGACCCGATGAGCTTCGCGGAGGTCGTCGCCCCGCCCGCGCTCGAGCCCGACACCCTGCGCATCACGCCGCTCGGAGGTCTCGGCGAGGTCGGCCGCAACATGACGGTGTTCGAACTGAACGGGCGGCTCCTCATCGTCGACTGCGGCGTGCTCTTCCCCGAGGAGAACCAGCCGGGCGTCGACCTGATCCTGCCCGACTTTGAGCCGATCAAGGACAGGCTCGGCGACGTCGACGGCATCGTGCTCACGCACGGCCATGAAGACCACATCGGCGCCGTCCCATACCTGCTCAAGCACCGGCCCGACATCCCGCTGATCGGCTCGGGGCTGACGCTGGCGCTGGTGGAGGCCAAGCTCAAGGAGCACCGGCTCAAGCCCTACAGCCTCACCGTGAAGGAGGGGCAGCGCGAGCAGGTCGGTCCGTTCGACCTCGAGTTCGTGTCGGTGAACCACTCGATCCCCGATGCACTGGCGGTCGCGATCCGCACGGTCGCCGGCACCGTGCTCGCCACGGGCGACTTCAAGATGGACCAGCTGCCGCTGGACGGCCGCCTCACCGACCTGCGCGCGTTCGCGCGGCTCGGCGAAGAGGGCGTCGACCTGTTCATGGTCGACTCGACCAACGCCGATGTGCCGGGCTTCACGGCGCTCGAGCGCTCGATCGGCCCGGTGCTCGACCAGGTCATCGGCAAGGCGCCGCGGCGGGTCATCGTGGCGAGCTTCTCGAGCCACGTGCACCGCGTGCAGCAGGTGATCGACGCCGCAGCCGCCCACGGCCGCCGTGTCGCGTTCCTGGGTCGCAGCATGGTGCGCAACATGACGATCGCCGAGCAGCTCGGCTATCTGCACGTGCCCGACGGCGTGCTCATCGAGTACAAGAAGGCCAAGGACCTGCCCGACGACAAGATCGTCTACATGTCCACGGGTTCGCAGGGCGAGCCGATGGCCGTCCTCAGTCGCATGGCCAACCTCGACCACGCGATCGAACCGGGCCCCGGCGACACGGTGATCCTGGCATCCAGCCTCATCCCCGGCAACGAGAACGCCGTCTACCGTGTGATCGACGGTCTCACCAAGCTCGGCGCGACCGTAGTGCACAAGGGCAACGCGAAGGTGCACGTGTCGGGCCATGCCGCCGCCGGCGAGCTGCTCTACTGCTACAACATCGTGGGCCCCCGCAACGTGATGCCGATCCACGGCGAGCACCGGCACCTGAGCGCCAACGCCGCCCTCGCGCAAGACACCGGGGTGCCGGCCGAACGCACGATCCTCGGCGAGAACGGCACGGTCGTCGACCTGCGCGACGGGCTCGCGAAGGTCGTGGGCCAGCTCGACATCGGCTTCGTCTACGTCGACGGCTCGACCGTGGGCGAGATCACCGATGCCGACCTCAAGGATCGCCGCATCCTCGGCGAAGAGGGCTTCATCTCGGTGATCGTCGTCGTCGACTCGGCCACCGGCAAGGTCGTCTCAGGTCCTGAGGTGCACGCGCGCGGTTTCGCGGAGGACGACGCGGTGTTCGAGGACGTGAAGCCCAAGATCGCAGCAGCCCTGGCCGAAGCCGTCCACTCCGGCGTGCGCGACAACCATGCGCTGTCGCAGGTCGTGCGGCGCACGATCGGCCGCTGGGTGAACCAGCGCCTGCGCCGGCGCCCCATGATCGTGCCCTTGGTGATCGAGGCCTGACGGCCTGGAGCCCGATATACCCGCGTCGTTCCGCGGGAGTGTCGGCGATGCGCGATACCGTGGAGCAATGCCCAAGAGCACCACGAGCAGTCGTACGCCCGCCAAGGGCTCCTCGTCGCGTGCCGAGAAGCCGGCCCCGGCTCCGAAGCGCTACGTCGGCGAGCCTGAGAAGCCTCCCGTCATCGTGCGAGCCTGGCTGGGACTGGCCCACGTCGTGGGCGGTCTGTTCCGCGCGTTCGGACCGGAGACGCTCGAGAAGGACCAGCGCCGCGACGGCCTACCGTTCCTGATCGTCCTGCTCGCGGTCGCGGGGGCCGTCGTCGAGTGGTTCCTGATCGGTTCGCCGGTCTCGGCGAACATCAGCGCCTACTCGGTGGGCGGGCTCGTGGGCCGCACGGCCTTCATCATGCCCGTGCTGCTCGTGCTGCTGGCGGGGTGGCTGTTCCGCCACCCGGCATCGGTTCATGACAACGGGCGCATCGGCATCGGGTTCGTGCTCTTCGTGTGGTCGATCGCGGGTTTCTGCCACCTCTATGGCGGCCTGCCCACTCCGAGTGACGGACTGCCGGCCCTCAGCGTCGCCGGCGGGCTGTTCGGCTGGATGATCGGCGCGCCACTCAGCTACCTGACTGTGCCCGGCGGCACCGCTGTACTCGTGCTGCTCGCCGCCCTCAGCGTGCTCATCCTCACCCGCACGCCACCGAACCGCATCGGGCAGCGGCTGGGCGACCTGTACGCGTGGATGTTCGGTGCCGAGCGCGTCGAGAAGAGTGAGGCCGATCCCTCGACGGCCAAGACCGTGGCCTTCGCTGAGAACGACGATGACGCGGGCGACGACAAGCTGCCCTGGTGGCGTCGCAACAAGACCGGTCGCGAGAAGGATGTCGACGGCACCCTGGGGTCGGACGACCTGACGTCCCTGCTGACTCCGCAGGAGGACCACGGCGGCTTCGAGAAGGCGCTCGCGCCCGACCCGGTGCCGCCCGTGCCGCCTGTCCCTCCGGTGTCGCCGGATGCCGCGACCGAGATCATCGATCCGAAGGTCCTCGCGGGTGCGCAGCGCGCCGTCGCGGGCTCGTCGGCGACGGGACTCACTGACGACAGCGACACCGGACCCATCGACGGCGAGCTGCCCGGCTTCACCGGGATCGGCGGTACGGGCAACGGCGCACCGCCTTCGACGCCCTACACTCTGCCCTCGGCCCAGAATCTCGTCGCCGGCGAGCCGGGCAAGACGCGGTCCGAGGCGAACGACAAGGTCGTCGCGGCGATCACGACGGTGCTGCGTGAGTTCAAGGTCGACGCGAAGGTCACCGGGTTCTCCCGCGGGCCGACGGTCACGCAGTATGAGATCGAGCTCGGCCCGGGTGTGAAGGTCGAGCGCATCACGGCGCTCACGAACAACATCGCCTACGCCGTGGCATCCAATGAGGTCCGCATCCTCGCCCCGATCCCCGGCAAGAAGGCGATCGGCGTCGAGATCCCCAACACCGACCGCGAGATCGTCACGCTCGGCGACGTGCTGCGCTCGCCCACCGCGCAGAACTCGCATCACCCCATGACGATCGGCGTCGGCAAGGACGTCGGCGGCGGCTTCGTCGTCGCGAACCTCGCGAAGATGCCGCATCTTCTGGTGGCCGGTTCCACGGGTTCGGGCAAGTCGAGCTTCGTGAACTCGATGATCACGAGCCTGCTCATGCGGGCCAAGCCGAGCGAGGTGCGCCTCGTTCTGGTCGACCCGAAGCGGGTCGAGCTGACCAGCTACGCGGGTGTGCCGCACCTGATCACGCCCATCATCACGAACCCCAAGAAAGCGGCCGAGGCGCTGCAATGGGTCGTCAAGGAGATGGACATGCGGTACGACGACCTCGCGTCGTTCGGGTTCCGCCACATCGACGACTTCAACAAGGCTGTGATCGCCGACGAGATCCAGCTGCCCCCGGGCAGCGAACGGGTGCTCAAGCCCTACCCGTACCTTCTGGTCGTGGTCGATGAGCTCGCCGACCTCATGATGGTCGCCCCGCGTGACGTCGAAGATTCGATCGTGCGGATCACGCAGCTCGCCCGTGCGAGCGGCATCCACCTCGTCCTGGCCACCCAGCGTCCCTCGGTCGACGTCGTGACCGGCCTCATCAAGGCCAACGTCCCGTCCCGCCTCGCGTTCGCGGTGACGAGCGTCACCGACTCGCGGGTCATCCTCGACCAGCCCGGGGCCGACCGACTGATCGGTCAGGGCGACGGACTGTTCCTGCCGATGGGTGCGTCCAAGGCCATCCGCGTGCAGGGTGCGTGGGTGAGCGAAGCCGAGATCGAGCGCGTCGTCAAGCACGTCACGAACCAGGCCAAGCCCGAGTACCGCGCCGACGTGCAGGCGGTCGTGCAGCGCAAAGAAGTGGATGCCGACATCGGCGACGATCTCGAGTTGCTGCTGGCGGCGGCCGAGCAGATCGTCTCCACGCAGTTCGGTTCGACGTCGATGCTGCAGCGCAAGCTCCGTGTCGGCTTCGCGAAAGCCGGGCGCCTCATGGATCTGCTCGAGTCCCGCGAGATCGTCGGGCCTTCGGAAGGCTCGAAGGCGCGCGATGTGCTCGTGACACCCGAGCAGCTGCCCGAAGTCCTGGCGCGTCTGCGCGGCGACGAGCCGCCGGCGCCGGTCGCGGCATCCACCACCCCTCCCGAGCCCTACAGCGGCGATCCGGTGGAAGCCCAGTACGAGGGGTTGCCGGTCGTCGAGACCGAGGGCGACGAAGACGCCTGGGGTCTGACCGGCCGCGAGTGAGCGGGCCTGGGATACTGAGACGGTGAGCGTTCCCCGTCAACTGCCCAACACGATCACGATCGTGCGCATCCTGTGCGCGCCGGTCTTCCTGTGGATGCTGCTGGCAGACGCCGGCGTGGACGGGCCGCTGCGCTGGTGGGCAGCGGTGCTGTTCATCGTGGCGATCGCCACCGACGGCATCGACGGCCACATCGCGCGTAAGAACGACATCGTCACCGACCTCGGCAAGATCCTCGACCCGATCGCCGACAAGGCGCTCACCGGCTGTGCGTTCGTGGGGCTGTCGATCCTCGGCGAGCTGTGGTGGTGGGTCACGATCCTCGTGCTCGTGCGCGAGATCGGCATCACGATCTACCGCTTCATCGTCGTCAGCGATCATGTGCTCGCTGCGGCGTGGATGGGCAAGCTCAAGACCGTCGCGCAGGCCGTGGCGCTGAGTCTCGCGCTGCTGCCGTTCTTCACGCTCGTGGGCGACTGGGTGCTGTGGGTGAACGGGGTGCTCATGGCGATCGCCGTGGTGCTGACCGTGGCCAGCGGCATCGACTACGTCGTCACCGAGGTGCGCGCCGCGCGGGCCAAGAAGGCCGCCCGGTGACGGCGCTGCCCGAGGCCGCAGAGGCGTTGCGACGGCTGGGGGAGCGGGGATGGACGATCGGCGTCGCCGAGTCGCTCACCGGCGGCCTCCTGATCTCGTCGCTCATCGACGTGCCGGGCGCTTCGGCGCACGTGCGCGGAGGCGTCATCGCGTACGCGACCGATCTCAAACACACCGTTCTGGGGGTGGATGCCTCGTTGCTGGCCGCGCACGGTCCCGTGCATCCGGAGGTCGCGCGGCAGATGGCCGAGGGGGTGCGCACGGTCACCGGGCACGGTGGCGTGCGCACCGACGTGGGGATTGCGACGACCGGGGTCGCGGGCCCCGATCCCCAGGGCGGGCAGCCGGTGGGCACGGTCCACATCGGGGTGTCGACGCCGAAGGGTGCGCGGGTCGTCTCGCTGCGCCTCGGCGGCGGTCGGGACGAGATCCGGCAGGCGGCCGTCCGACATGCGCTGCAGGCGGTCGTCGAAGCGATCTGACACGTCGGGAACACCCGGCGTCACAGTTGCGTTTCATTCGGCGATTCCCATGTATTCCACAGAGCGTGGGATTAGTCTGACCGGCACAGGTGTTGTACTGTTATGCACCCGGACAGCGAGGGAATCACGGTGAGGAGGGGGCCCGAAATGATCCTGGTTCGACAAGAGATCGGCGAAGTGCTTCGCGACTTCCGCCAGCAGAAGGGGCACACCCTCCGACAGGTCGCCGGCCGCGCCAGCGTGGCGCTCGGCTACCTCAGTGAGGTGGAGCGCGGCCAGAAAGAGGCCTCGAGTGAGATCCTCGCATCTGTGGCCGAGGCGCTCGACGTGCCCATCTCGACGATCATGCGCGAGGTCGGCGATCGCATCTCCGTGCTCGAAGGCCTGCAGACCTTCCCCGACGTCGTCCCCGACGACCTCGTGGCAGAGGTCGGCCCCGAGCTGTCGCTGCGCTGACGCGTGCGGCGCAGCGAATTCCAGCGCGCGGTGGCCGGCGAGTTCGGCACGCGCGCTGCCGCGTTGGTCGCGGATCTGTCTCTCCCCTCGCTCGGCGGGCGGACAGCCACGGAGGCGATGGATGCCGGCGTGCCGCCGCGCGACGTCTGGTTCGCCCTCTGCGAGGAGATGGACGTGCCCGAGTCGCACCGGCACGGCGTGGGGCGTCTCGAGCCGCGTCGGTGACGTGATGACGCTCGGCGTGTCGTCGAAGATAGCTTCGAGGTGCGCGTAGGCTCCTGCACAGCGGAGTCACGAAGGCTCTTGTCCACAGATTCGGACGATCCGGCGAGCGATGTCGGAACCCGCCCCTACCGTGGACAGCGTCGAACGACACCTACGCCTTGTCGCAGCATCCACCCCTCCGGGGCGGGTCGCGACAGCCTACAGGCGACGGAACACGAGTGCAGAAGGAGCACGTCATGCCCACACCTCAGGATCGCGAGAAAGCCCTCGAGTCGGCTCTCGCCCAGATCGACCGGCAGTTCGGAAAGGGCTCGGTCATGCGGCTGGGCAGCGACGAGCGCGCACCCGTCGAGGTGATCCCCACCGGGTCGATCGCCCTCGACGTCGCCCTCGGCGTAGGCGGCCTGCCGCGCGGGCGCATCGTCGAGATCTACGGCCCGGAGTCTTCGGGTAAGACGACGCTCACGCTGCACGCGATCGCCAACGTGCAGAAGGCCGGCGGCATCGCCGCATTCGTCGACGCCGAGCACGCCCTCGATCCCGACTATGCGAAGAAGCTCGGCGTCGACATCGACGAGCTGCTCGTGTCGCAGCCCGACACCGGTGAGCAGGCGCTCGAGATCGCCGACATGCTGATCCGATCCGGTGCGATCGACCTCGTCGTCATCGACTCGGTGGCGGCGCTCGTGCCCCGTGCCGAGATCGAAGGCGAGATGGGCGACTCGCACGTCGGCTTGCAGGCGCGACTCATGTCGCAGGCACTGCGCAAGCTGACGGGTGGGCTGAACCAGACCAAGACCACCGCGATCTTCATCAACCAGCTGCGCGAGAAGATCGGTGTTTTCTTCGGCTCGCCGGAGACGACCGCGGGCGGCAAGGCGCTGAAGTTCTATGCCTCGGTTCGCCTCGACATCCGTCGCATCGAGACCCTGAAGGACGGCGCCGACGCCGTCGGCAACCGCACGCGCGTGAAGGTCGTGAAGAACAAGATGGCGCCGCCGTTCAAGCAGGCGGAGTTCGACATCCTGTACGGCATCGGCATCTCCCGCGAAGGCAGTCTCATCGACTTCGGCGTCGAGCAGGGTATCGTCAAGAAGTCGGGCTCGTGGTACACGTACGAGGGCGACCAACTCGGCCAGGGCAAGGAGAACGCCCGTAACTTCCTCATCAAGAATGAGGATGTCGCCGCCGAGATCGAGAGCAAGATCAAAGCGAAGCTCGGCATCGGTGTGCCCAAGGCCGTCGAAGAGACGGCCGAAGACGAGCTGGCGCAGCGCCGCCCCGCCTGATCATGACGGTGGACAACGGGGGCGACGAACAGCTCGCCCCCGTCATCCCCCTCTTCGGGGCGACCGATTCGGTGCCTGCCGCGCGAGCGAAGCGAGTCGACACGCCGCCGCAGTGGCGAACGACGTGGGATGACGACGACCTCTACGACGATCGAGCGGGCATGGCCGACGAGGTCGACGAATGCACCCAGATCGAGCGCGAGATCGCCGAGCGCAATCTGACTCGAAAGCTGCGCACACGGCAGCTGTCGGTGTCCGAAGGCAGGGCCGTGGTCGCCGAGCGCGACCTCGATGATGACATGATCGCGGCCGTACTGCACGACTTCGTGCGCCGTGGATACCTCGACGACCGTGCCCTGGCGGAGCAGCTTGTCCGTACGGGCGTCGAGCGCAAGGGGCAGGGGCGCACGGTGATCGCGCAGTCACTGGCCAAGCGCGGCATCCCGCGTGACATCGTCGATGCCGCACTCGCGACGCTGCCCGATGACGATGCCGAGCGCGCGCTCGACTTCGCTCGACAGAAGGCGCGAGCAATGCGCGGGCTCGCGCACGAGGTGGCCCTGCGACGCCTTGTGGGGCAGCTCGCGCGTCGAGGGTACGGCTCCGCGTCCATGGATGCGGCGCGGAAGGCGCTCGACGAGCTGGCCGAGTGAGGCCTGTCGCCGGGCGTCACGCCGCGGCGAGGACCTGCTCAAGACGTGCGACCGTCTCTGCATCGCCGAGCGCGGTGCCCGGCAGTGCGGCGGTTGCGGCACCGCACGCCACCGCCGTCCGGAACGTTTCGGCGCTGCTGCGGCCCTGCGCCATGCGCAGGACCATCCCGGCGAGGAAGGCGTCCCCGGCGCCGACCGTGCTGCGCACGGTGACGGGTGCCGCGGGCAGCTGCAGCACCTCGTCGCGCGACACCAGCACCGCGCCGGCGCCGCCCAGCGTCAGGGCGACGAAGCTGCTGCGTCCGTCGGCGATGAGCTCTTGGGCGGCGTGGATCTGCGTGTCGAGATCTGCGATGTCGGCGCCGACGAGCTCGGCGAGCTCTCGGCGGCTCGGCGCCACGACGTGCACGCTCTCGTCGAGTGCTGCGCGCAGTGAGGGCCCCGACGAGTCGATGATCGCGCGCGCACCGCGCTGCGCGGCCAGCCGGGCGACGCGGGCGTAGAAGTCGTCGGGCACACCCGGCGGCAGGCTGCCGCTGGCGACGATGTAACCGCCCTCGGGCAGATCCTCGTCCACCGCGCGCAGGACGGCCTGCCACTCGCTCTCAGCGAGTTCAGGTCCCTGCAGCACGAAACGGAACTGCTCGCCGCTGGAGAGCTCGTCGACGGTGAAGCTCTCGCGCGTGCTGCCCGCGATCGGGATGACGCGTGCGGCCAGCCCTTCGGCTTCCAGCAGCTGTCGGTAGGCCTGACCGGTCGGGCCGCCCGCGGTGTACAGCGCCGTGGTGGTGCCGCCCAGGTTCCGGATGGCGCGAGACACGTTGATCCCGCCCCCGCCCGGATCCAGCCGCGTCTGCCCGCAGCGCATCTTGTGTTCAGAGACCACCTTCTCGGTGGAGGTCGTGACATCGAGGGCAGGGTTCACTGTCACGGTGAGGATCGGGGCATGCGGGCGTGCGGCGTCGGACATGTCGCCAGAGTAGCGAGAGGCCTCCTCGCGCGCGCTAGTGTGTGCGGAACGACCGGCCGATTCGACCCCGATCCCACGGTGCTCCGCGAGCTTCTCTCATCACTCGGGGAGGTGCGATCACTGGAGACACTGAACGGGGGCCTGTTCGCCACGGCCATTCGGGTCGTCTTCGCCGACGGAACGCGCGCGGTGGCCAAGATCGTCGCTGCCGACACCCGCCGGATGAGCACCTATGAGCACGGGATCCTCCGCACCGAAGCACTCGTCTTCGCGTCGCTGGCCGGCAGCGGCGTACCGGTGCCGCGTGTTCTGCTGACCGACTTCACACGGGCCGGAGTGGACGCGGACGTGGTGGTCACAGAGCATCTGCCAGGGCGGGTCTGGAACGACCTCGAACTCGACGAGGACCGGCAGCGCGCGCTACGCCGAGAGCTCGGGGGCGTGATGGCTGCGGCGCATCGGGTACCGGGTCCGCGCTTCGGCTATCCCGCACCTGAGGCTGGCCTCGCCGGCGACACCTGGCGAAAGGCGTTCGGAACGATGGTGGATGCCGTGCTGAGTGATGCTGCGCGGTGGGACGTCACCCTTCCGGCCGCGCGGGTCGAAGCGGCGCTGCGGACGCACGGCGCGGCCCCGGATGAGGTCGTGACGCCGGCGACGGTGCACGCGGACCTCTGGCAGGGGAACGTGTTCGTGGACGAGAGTTCTATGCATATTGTCGGTGTCATCGACACGGAGCGGACAGTCTGGGCGGATCCGCTGCTCGATCTCGTGGGTGCCGAGCAGTTCTCCGCCGAACCGCCCGACACCGAGATCCTCGCGGGGAACACCGCCGCTGGGGGAGTGCTCAACGCTCTGCTGGAGACGCCCGGAGGCACTGCGCGCTTTCAGCTGTGCCGCATGTACTACGCGCTGCTACTGGTGACCGAGGTGGCCGTACGCGGATACGAGGGCGACTTCGCGACCTGGTACGAGACCACTGCCCGTGCAAATCTCGAAGCCGCCCTCGCTCGCCTCGGCGTCTAGCGCGACGGGGGACCGCCCTGGCCGCCGGAGAACCCGCCGCCGGAGAATCCGCTCCCGGAGAATCCGCCACGACTGCTGTTCGAGCCGCCCAGCCCCGAGAGACCGCTCGACCCGCTGCTGTCATCGCTGTCGGAGGTGACTGCCTGGTTGAGGTCGGCCAGGACGACCTGTTGACCGGCCTCGAGGCCCTTTGTGATCTGGATCCGCTCACTGCCCTGGGCGCCGACCTCGACCGAGACCATCGAGGGCGAACCGTCCTTCAGGACCTGCACCGTCGACTGCGAGCCGGTCGTGGTGACCGCTGATGTGGGAACGGTGAGCACGTCCTGCGAGGTCGACACCGTCACGGTCGCACGGGCCGTGGCGCCGACGCGCAGCGCGTCGTCGCCGGGATCGATCGCGACGGCCACCGAGTACGACGGCGTCGATGTCTCGGAGACGTTCTGCACGCCGATCGTCGCGACGCTTCCCGAGTAGGTTTTGCCGAACGCGGGGAGGGTGACGGATGCCGCCTGCCCGCTTGCGACCTTGGCGATCTTGCTGAGCGGAACGGTGGAGGTCACGATGTAGCCGCCGTCGCCCTGCACTGTGATGACGGCTGTTGTCGACGCCGCGGAGACCTCGTCGCCCTTCGCCAGGGCCACGGAGACGACGGTTCCGGCGATCGGGCTCGTGAGGGACGCGAACGTGAGATTCTGCTTCGCGATGGCGACGTCCGAGGTCGCGACTTCGATCTGGGCGCGGTCGGCGAGAATGTCTTCCGCGGTGATGGTCTTCGCGCTCGCGCCCGCGCCCGCCCCGGACCCTGCACCCGTACCCAACGAGGAGAGCAGGCTCGAGGCGTTCGAGGCGTTCGAGGCGCTCGAGGCGCTTGAGGCGTTCGTCGTGTTCGCGGAGGTGGGCGTCTTGGTTTCCGACGAAGCCGATGGTTTCGCTGTCGCCGATGAGCTCGGAGCTGGGCTTGCTGAGGTCGTCGGTGCAGGGGTGGCGACCTCCAGAGCGGCGGTCAGGACGGCGACAGCCTTGTCGAGGGCATTGGCGGCCTTCTGCAGGGCGCTCTGGGCTTCGGCGGTGGCCTGCTGCTTGGTCAGCGTGTCGGAGATCGACGACTGGCAGTCCTTCAGCAGCGACTGGGTGCCGGCGAGCTGATCAGCCGTCGTGTCATCAGCGGACGTGTCATCAGCCGACGTGTCGTCGGTCGCTGTGTCATCGGTCACCGTGTCGGCATCATCCGCGGACGCGGTACCGTCGGCACCCGTGTCCGTCGTCGCATCGGCCGAGTCGTTGGTGCTGGTGCCCGAGGTGTCGGTGGTGCTGCTCGCGTCGTCGCTCGCGGCATCCCCTCCTGTCGACGGGGTGATCGCGCCGTCGGCGTCGATCGTCGCATCGAGGAACGGCGCACAGACCGTCTGCGCATCCTGTGTCGCCTGTGTCGAGGAGGTTTGGGCGTCCGTCGCGATCGTGTACTGGTCAAGGAGCGCCTGCTGGGCGTCGGTCACCTTCTTCTTGGCGGCCGTCAGCGCGGCGCTGTCGCCGGTCGCAGTCGATCCGCCCTGTGTCGAGCCGGCCGGTGCCGATGCGTTCGGAGTCGAGGAAGCGCCGGCACCGCCGCCGGTGGTCGTGGTACCAGTGGAGGCGGCGGACTGCCCGGATCCGGATCTGCCCGAGCCGCCGCTGCCGGTGTTCGATGACGTGGAGGCGGTCGAGCTCGTCGTGCTGGATGTGCCGCTGCTCTGGGCGTCGAGGTCGTCCTCGAGCTGCTGCTTGGCCGAAGCGAGCGCGTCTTCGGCCGTCGTCACCGCGCTCTTCAACGACGTCTGGTCGAGCGTCGCAAGCTTCTGGCCCGCCGTCACCTCGTCGCCGAGGGAGACGAGGACCGATCCCACCGTCCCGGAGACCTGGAACGCAGCCGCCACGCTGTCGGAGGCCGAGACCTGCCCGGTCAACGCCAGGGTCTCGGTGACATCGGCCTTCTCGGCCGTGGCCAGCCGGTACCGGCCGTCGTCGTTGCCGGTGGCTGCGAACGCGACCCCGGTCCCCGCGCCGACGACGATCACGGCGACCGCACCGGTGGCGATGAGCTTGTTGCGCCGGGTGGCCAGCAGGCCGCCCAGCCTGCGGCGCCCAAACAGCGTGTCAGCCATTCGTCGTTCCCTGATCGCTCTGGTTCGGGCGGTCGCCGCCGCGGCCGCCGAAGCCGAAGCCCGACGAGCAGGTGCCGTCGGACGAGGGGTCGGAGAGTGTCAACGCCGTCGCGTCGAAGCCGCCCTTGTCGTCCGCCTTGCCGGTCGCGCGTACGCACAGACCTTCGGCGATGGCGCCGGCCGTGGCATCCTTCGTCGTCGTCACGACCGTGTCGCTCGACAGGGTGACCGTCTTCGTGGAGGTCGAGCCGTCCTGTGAGGTGGTCTGCACGGTCAGCGACGTGGCGCTCGCCTTGGTCACCGAGCCCGTCGTGAATCCGCCGAAGCCGCCACCCTGTCCGCGGCCGGGCGCGCCCGTAGGGGCACCTGAGGGTGCGGTGCCGTCCTGCGGCATCCCGCTCGGCATGCCCTGTCTGTCTCCGTTCTGTGGCATCTCGGTGGGCGCGCCGCTCGGCCGGGCACCGCCACCGAAGCCGCCGCCTCCGTTGCCGAATCCGGTCGAACACGTTCCGTCGTCGGCGGGCTGGCTCAAGGTGACGGTCGTGGCAGTGTCGTCGTCCTGTCCGGTGACGGCCATGACGCAGTCGCCGACCGCGATGCTCGTCGCCTTCACGGTGGTCGTCTGCTTCACCGTCGTGTCAGAGGTGTAGCGGACGGTGGTCTGCTCGGAGTCGCCCTGCACCTGCAGGGTGCCGTCGCTTGCGGCGGCGATGAGGCCGAAGACGCCGCCGCCCTGGCCGTCGGAGCCCCGACCGTCAGGGCTCTGCTGCCCCTGGGCCGGGGCCGAGGCACTCGGAGCGGGATCGGCGCTCGCCGCGGTGCCGGAGCATCCGGCAAGGGCGATCAGGAGGGCGGCGCCGCCGGCCAGAGTGGCAGCGAGGGCCGTGCGACGGCGGGTGATGGTTGTGGTTCGCATGGATGTCTCTACTTTCGTCACTCGCTGCGAAGCGCGTCGATGGGGGTGAGGCGTGCGGCACGCGTGGCCGGGTACACGCCGAAGATGAGGCCGATGGCGACGGCCACGCCCAGGGCCAGGAACATGGTGGGCACCGAGGCGATCACCGAGCTGCCGATGAGCGGTGGCAGCACCCAGGTCGCGACCAGCCCGATGAGCACACCGAGGATGCCGCCGCCCAGGCCCAGGATCGCGGCCTCGACCAGGAACTGGCGGCGGATCGCCCCGGGCGGTGCTCCCAGCGCTTTGCGCAGCCCGATCTCGCGGGTGCGCTCGGTGACCGACACCAGCATGATGTTCATGACGCCGATGCCGCCCACGAGTAGCGAGAGCGCGGCGATGCCGGTCAGCAGCACGGTGAGGGTCTGGTAGATCGAGGTGGCGGTGTCGACGAGGGCATCCTGGCTCGACACGGTGAAGTCTGCGCTGTCGGCGTCGGTGATGCCGTGCACGTTCAGCAGGATCGCGTCGACCTCCTGATACGCGGCCGACAGCACTTTGTCGGAGGCGGCCTTCACATAGATCGTCGACACACTGTCGGCATTCGTGCCGCCCATGACCGTGTCGGCGGCGGTCGACAGCGGGATGACGGCGATGTCGTCGAGGTTTGTCGACGAACTCGAGCCCGCCGCCGCCAGCACCCCGATGACCTCGAAGTCGGTGCTGTCGATCGTCACGGTCTGGCCGACGACCGATGTCGTGCCGAACAGCTCGTCGGCGGTCTCCGAGCCGATCACGACGACGTGCGCCTCGGTGTCGTACTGCCCCTGCGTGAAGAACGAGCCCACCTCGAGGGTGCGCGAGCGCACCGTGGGCCACGAGACCGTGGTTCCTGTGACGCTCGTGGTCCAGTTGGTCGTGCCTGCCTCGAGCGACAGCGACGAGGTCTTCTCGGGCGCGACCGCGCCCACATCGGGCGCGGCCACCGACGACTCGAGGGCGTCGGCGTCGGTCGCCTTCAGCGTCGCCGCAGAGCCGAAGCCGCCGCGCACCCCACTGGAGTCGGTGCTCGAGCCGGGGGAGACGATGAGCAGGTTGCTGCCCAGCGAGCTGATCTGCTCGCTGACATCTTTCTGCGTACCCAGGCCGAGCCCCACCGTCACGACGACCGCGGCGATGCCCACGAGGATGCCGAGGATGGTCAGCAGCGACCGCAGCGCGTGCGTACGGATCGCGTGCCATGAGGTGGCGAGGGTCTCCGACCAGTTCATGCGGCGGCCTCCTCGCTGGGCACGTTCGACACGATGACCCCGTCGCGCACCGTGACCATGCGGCGCGCACGTCGCGCGACGTCATGCTCGTGCGTGATCAGCACGATGGTGCGGCCGGCCGCATGCAGCTCATCGAACAGGCCGAGCACGTCCTCCGTGGATGCCGAGTCGAGATTGCCCGTGGGCTCGTCGGCGAGGATCATCGTCGGGTCTCCCGCCAGTGCCCGTGCCACGGCCACGCGCTGCTGCTGGCCGCCGGACAGCTCACCGGGACGGTTGTTGAGCCGGTCGCCGAGGCCGACGCGCTCGAGGGCGGCCGTGGCGCGCTCGCGGCGCTCGTTCTTCTCGACCTGCCCGTAGACCATCGGCAGTTCCACGTTGCGGAGGGCCGTGAGACTCGGCAGCAGGTGGAACTGCTGGAAGACGAACCCGATCTGCTGGTTGCGCACGCGCGCCAGCGCCACCTCGCTGAGCTTCTCGACGTCTTCGCCGCCGAGACGGTACGAACCGCTGCTGAGCACGTCGAGGCATCCCAGGATGTTCATCAGCGTGGATTTGCCCGAGCCCGACGGTCCGACGATGGCGACGTACTCGCCCTCATCGACGGCGAGGTCGATGCCGCGCAGCGCCTCGAACTCGATCTCGCCACTGCGGTAGGTCTTGCGGGCCCCCGCCAGCTCGATGACCGCGCTCACTGGTTGCCGCCCTGGCCGCCGGGGAACCCACCCGAGCCGCCCCCGGGGAACGACCCGCCGCCGGTGCCGCCGCCCGGGAAGCCGCCGCTGGGCATCTCTCCGCCGCCGGGGAACTGCCCCGTGCCGTTCTGGCCGTTGCGACCGTTCTGCGTGCCGCTGTCACCGGAGGCGCCGCGCGGACTGAACGAGGCCACCAGCACCGTGTCGCCCTCGCTCAACCCTGAGGTGATCTCGGTGTAGTCGTCGGCGGTGTCGCCGGTCTTGACCGTGGTCTTCTTCTGCGTGCCGTCGGCGGAGACGACCGTGACGGTGCTCGTGCCGTCGGCGGTGGTGACGGCCATCGACGGCACGGCCAGCACGTCGCTGCGGCGCTCGTACACGATCGAGATGTCGACCGAGACACCGTCGAACAGGCCCTTGCCCTTGCCGGTGATCGCGATGGTGACGGGATACTCGGCCGACCCCGACGAGGTCGATGGCAGCAGGCCCACCTCGCTGACCGTGCCGTAGTACGCGGTGCCGTCGTCGGTGCTCAGCTCGACCTGGTCGCCCTTCGTCACGTTCGCGATGTCGGTCTCCCCGATCGACACGTCCACGCTCCAGGAGTCCGTGCTCACGATCGTGAATGCGGCGCTGGACGAGCTCGACGAGCTCGATGAGGAGGACGTGGATGCTGCGCCCTGACCACCGGCGGACGAGCCGCCGGCTCCGCCTGAAGAGGTGCCCGACGAGCCGCCCAACGACCCCGACGAGATCTTGTCGCCCACGGCGATGTCGACGGCGGTCACGAGCCCCGCATCGGGGGCGACGAGGGTCGCGTCGTCCATGGCGTCCTCGGCGTCGGAGACCGACGCCTTCGCGACCTCCACGGCTGCTTTCGCGGCGGACACCTGCGCGGTCGCGGCGCTCGTGCCGTCCGAGTCGTCTTCGGCGGAGGCCAGCGTGGCCTTCGCCTCAGCCAGGTCCGCCTTGGCTTGCAGCAGATCGGCCTTCACCTGCAGCGTGTCGACGGTGGCGAGGGTCTGCCCCTTCTTGACCGTGTCGCCGGCGGCGACCTTGACGGCCGTCACGGTTCCCGACACGGCGAAGCTCACGCTGTCTTCGACGGCGGGCGAGACCGTACCGGTCGTGGAGACGGTCTTCTCCATCGTGCGCAGTTCGGCGGTGGCTGTGCGGGTGACGGTCTCGGTGGCGCCGGCCTGGCTGGGAATGGCGAATCCGAACGCCCAGACCGAGAGGCCGACGGCCGCCACGGCGGCGACGCCTGTGGTCAGCCAGGCGCCTGAAGGGACGCTGCGGAAGAATGTGCGCGCTGTCATGCGGATCGGCTCTCCTCGGGTGAGCTCGCGATGCGGGTCGGCGACGACGGTACGCGGCGGGGCGATGGGAGACGTTTCGGACGCTGATGAAAGTCCTATGTGCGCGGGAGATCTCACGGGCCTGGACCCCTTTGCCGCCTCGTAGAATGGCCTGATCATGTCTCTTGTCTCTCCTGCCGTGTCTTCGGAGCCGACGCTCATCGCGCCGTCGCCCGCCGCCGTCGCCGCCGACGGGCACGCGCGCACGTACGAGGTGCGCACCTTCGGCTGTCAGATGAACGTGCACGACTCCGAGCGGCTCGCCGGTTCCCTCGAGAGCGCCGGGTACGTCCCCGCGGCGGACGACCAGGATCCCGACGTCGTCGTCATCAACACCTGCGCCGTCCGCGACAACGCCGCCGGCAAGCTGTACGGAACACTGGGTCATCTCAAATCGAAGAAGGACGCCCACGCCGGCATGCAGATCGCCGTCGGGGGATGCCTCGCCCAGATGGACAAGCAGGCCGTCCTCGACAAGGCTCCCTGGGTCGACGTCGTCTTCGGCACGCACAACATGGGCTCGCTTCCCGGCCTGCTCGAGCGCGCTCGGCACAACGGCGAGGCCGAGCTCGAGATCCTCGAGGCGCTCGAGGTCTTCCCGTCGACACTGCCGACCAAGCGCGACAGCGCCTACAGCGGCTGGGTGTCGATCTCGGTGGGCTGCAACAACACCTGCACGTTCTGCATCGTGCCGAGCCTGCGTGGCAAGGAGAAGGATCGCCGTCCCGGCGACATCCTGAACGAGATCCGCCTGCTCGTCGACGACGGGGCCGTCGAGGTGACGCTGCTGGGCCAGAACGTGAACTCCTACGGTGTCGAGTTCGGCGACCGGCAGGCGTTCGCGAAGCTGCTGCGCGCGACCGGTGACATCGAAGGGCTCGAGCGCGTGCGCTTCACGAGCCCGCACCCCGCGATGTTCACCGACGACGTCATCGACGCGATGGCAGAGACGCCCAATGTCATGCCTCAGCTGCACATGCCGTTGCAGTCGGGCAGCGACCGCGTCCTGAAGGCCATGCGTCGCTCCTATCGGAGCGCGAAGTTCCTCGGCATCCTCGACCGCGTGCGCGCCAAGATGCCCGACGCCGCGATCACGACCGACATCATCGTGGGCTTCCCCGGTGAGACCGACGAAGACTTCGAAGACACGATGCGCGTGGTCGAGCAGGCGCGGTTCTCCAGCGCCTTCACCTTCCAGTACTCGATCCGTGAGGGCACCCCCGCTGCGACCATGGAAGACCAGGTGCCCAAGGAGGTCGTGCAGGCCCGCTATGAGCGACTCATCGCCCTGCAGGAGCGCATCTCCCTCGAAGAGAACGAGAAGCAGCTGGGCCGCGAGGTCGAGGTGCTCGTCTCGATGGGCGAGGGGAAGAAGGATGCCTCAACCCACCGCCTCACCGGACGCGCCCGTGACAACCGGCTCGTGCACTTCGAGGTGCCCGAGGGGTCCGACCTGCCGCGCCCCGGCGACATGGTGACCGTCACCATCACGCACGCGGCTCCCTTCCACCTGTTGGCCGACGCGCCCGACGGCGCGCCGCTGCGCATCCGCCGCACGCGTGCGGGCGACGCCTACGAGCGCGGTCAGTCCGACTCGTGCGCGGTGCCCTCGCACGGTGGAGCATCCGGCGGCGCGGTGTCGCTGGGCATGCCCACCATCGGGCTGCGGCCGTAGGCCGTTGAGCTCGCTCTGGGCGATCGTCGGCGCCACCGGCACCGGCAAGACGGCGCTCTCGCTCGATCTCGCCGAGGCGCTCGCAGCCTCGGGCACGCCCGCCGAGATCGTCAACGCCGACGCCATGCAGCTGTACCGCGGCATGGACATCGGCACGGCCAAGCTGCCGGAGAGCGAGCGCCGCGGCATCCCGCATCATCTCTTCGATGTGCTCGAGGTCACCGAAGACGCCGCCGTGGCCCGCTATCAGAGCGAGACTCGGGCCGTGATCACGCAGATCTTCGCGCACGGGGCGGACGCGATCCTCGTCGGCGGTTCGGGACTGTACGTGTCGAGCGTGCTGTACGACTTCCGCTTCCCCCCGCGTGACGACGCGCTGCGCGCCGAGCTCGAAGAAGAGCTCGCCGCACAGGGCCCCGCGGTGCTGTATGCGCGGCTGCGCGCGCAAGATCCGGTGACGGCGGCCAAGATGGACCCGCGCAACGGGCGCCGTATCGTGCGGGCACTCGAGGTGCTCGCGCAGGGCGAGGCCACGCATGGCGCAGCGCTTCCGGACGAGCCCGTGCCGTGGCATCCCGACACCCGCATCATCGGCACGCATGTCGAGCGTGCCGCGCTCGTGCCCCGGCTCGACGAGCGCGTCGCGCAGATGTGGCGCGACGGTCTGCTCGACGAGGTCGCCCGGCTGCGCGAGGCGGGCCTGGAGCGGGGCACGACCGCGCCGCGCGCGATCGGCTACGCGCAGGCGCTCGCGCAGCTCAAGGGCGAGAAGACCGAGGCCGACGCGATCGCCGAGACGCAGGCGCTCACGCGCCGCTACGCGCGTCGGCAGGTCTCGTGGTTCAAGCGCTATGCCGGCCTGCGGTGGGTGGGGCCGGGGGTGGATGCCGCTGCTTTGGCAGACTGGACGGCGTGAGCTTCACGATCCGCGTATTCCACCCATCCGACACGGAGCCCGTCGTGGCGCTCTGGGAGCAGGCCGGGCTGACCCGCCCGTGGAACGACCCGCGCAAAGACATCGAGCGCAAGCTCGCCGTGCAGCCGGAGCTGTTCCTGGTCGCCGTCGACGGCGACCGGCTCGTCGGCAGTGTCATGGCGGGCTACGACGGGCACCGCGGCTGGCTGTACTACCTGGCTTCGAGCCGGCGTGGTGAGGGGATCGGCCGTGCACTCGTCGCCGAGGCCGAGCGCCTGCTGCAGGGAAGGGGATGCCCCAAAGTGCAGCTCATGGTCCGGCCCGAGAACACTGCGGCCCGCGGCTTCTACGACGCGCTCGGCTACGAGAGCTTCGACACCTGGGCGACCGGCAAGCGGCTGGTCGCCGACGCGTGACGATGTCGGTGGCCCCCGCCATGCTGGAGTGATGGTCACCCACTACTACACGGCATCGAGCCTCGACGGCTTCCTCACCACGACAGACCATTCGCTCGACTGGCTCATGAAGCAGAGCATCGACGAGAACGGGCCGATGAACTACGCAGGGTTCATCGCGGGCATCGGCGCTGTCGCGATGGGGGCATCCACATACGAGTGGATCCTCGCGCACAGTGACGGGCCCTGGCCCTACACGCAGCCGGTCTGGGTGTTCACGCATCGTGAACTGCCGGTTGCCGAGGGCGCCGATGTCCGCTTCGCGCAGGGCGATGTGCGCCCGATTCATGCCGCGATGACCGCGGCCGCCGGCGACGGCGACCTGTGGGTGGTCGGCGGGGGAGATCTGGCCGGCCAGTTCGCCGACGCCGGGCTTCTCCACGAGGTGTGGGTGCAGTACGCGCCGGTCACGCTCGGTGCGGGTGCTCCGCTGCTGCCGCGCACGCTCGACCTCGAACTCGTCGAGGCGGCGCGCAACGGCGCGTTCCTGTGCGGACGGTATCGGGTTCTGCACTCCTGACCCGCCCGTAGGATGGTCCCGATGACCACCACGATCTCCTTCTCCAAGGGCCACGGCACCGGCAACGACTTCGTGATAGTGCCCGATCCCGACGGCGCTGTCGATCCGTCGACCGAGCAGGTGGCGGCGCTGTGCGACCGCCGGTTCGGCATCGGCGGCGACGGGATGCTGCGGGTCGTGCGATCCGCGACGATCGCGGCGGGGGTGGATGCCGCGGCCGCCGGTGCCGAGTGGTTCATGGACTACCGCAACGCCGACGGTTCGATCTCGGAGATGTGCGGCAACGGCATCCGCGTCTTCCTGCACTATCTGCTGAAGACGGGCCTGGCGCAGCTGCCCGAGGGCGGCGAGATCGTCATCGGCACTCGCAACGGCCCGCTGCGGATGACCCGCAGCGACTTGGGCTACGAGGTCGACCTCGGTGTGTTCCGCATCGAGTCGGGCGATGTGCTCGTGCGCGCCCGTGGGCTCGACGTCGCGCGCCCGGGCTTGGGCGTCGACGTCGGCAACCCGCACGTCGTGGTCGCGCTCTCCAGCGACGCCGAGCTCGACGGGCTCGACCTGACGGCCATCCCGATCCTCGACCCGGCGCCCCCGGCCGGTGCCAACGTGGAATTCGTCGTGCCCGGCGATCCGCTCGTGGTCGACGGCACCGGTCGCGTGCGCATGCGCGTGTTCGAGCGCGGCGTCGGCGAGACCCTCAGCTGCGGCACCGGCGTCAGTGCTGCAGCCCTCGCGGTGCATGAGTGGGCGGGAGCCTCGGCTCCCGACGAGTGGAGGGTCGAGGTGCCGGGCGGCACGCTGGGCGTGCGCATCGTCGGCGACCGCGTGCTGCTCTCGGGCCCCGCGCAGCTCGTGTTCTCGGGGGAGATCGCGCTGGCCTGAACCCGCGGCTCGTCCGGGGGCTCATGGTCTGCACAGGGTGATTACATAGGCTGGGTGCCACGACCGACGCGATCGGAGGCATGCGATGCTGACGGAGAGACGAAGGCTGCTGTGGGCAGGGCTCGTCGTGGCCGGAGTCACGGTGATGAGCGGCTGCGGCGCGAGCACCGCGCCTGAGACCACGCAGACGGACGACGGCCGGGCGGCCGCGGCATCCACTGCTCCGGTCCCACAGCCCGACCAGAGCACGCCCGCCGCGGAGGGGTCGGCGCTGACGTCGGCCGCACTCACCGCGATCGACACGGCCGAAGGTGTCGTCGCGGGCGGGCAGGTTTTCGATCTCGAGCTCGACACCGACGACGGCGTGACGCTGTGGGAGGTCAAGGTCGCAGGCTCCGGCGGCACGCAGTTCGACCTCGAGCTGTCTCAGGACGGTGCGACGGTGCAGCGCAAGGAGCAAGACACGACGCCCGACGACGACGTGGCGAAGCTGGCGGAGGCCACGCTCAAGGTTCGCGATGCCATCGCCGCCGCAGCCGACCATGCGGACGGCGTCACGGGTGTCTCGGCAGTCGAGATCGACAGCGAGCGCGACGGCACGATCACGTGGGAGGTCACGTTCGGCGGCGATGACGGCATCACCGTCGTACTCGATGCAGCCGACGGACACGTGATCCGGTCGGGCCGCGACGCGGGTTGACCGAGCGCTACGGCAGTTCGATGGGCTCCGTCATCGGCGTGCCGTGGCGGCGGACCTTCAGAACGCGATACCCGCGTCCGGTCGCCGCGCGATGCACGCTGAACGTGTGGTCGAGAGTGGCGGCCAGCCAGCGCTGCAGTGAGTCCGACCCGAGGTTGCGCTGCACGACGAGCCACGCGTCGCTGCTCTCGTCCAGCCGCGGCAGCCAGTGCAGCAGCATGTCGTGCAGCACGTTCTTCCCCACCCGGATGGGCGGATTCGAGCGGATGCTGCGGAAGACCACGTCGTCGGGAACATCATCGGGGGACACGGCGTTGATGTTGTCGAGACCGAGAGAGGCGGCGTTGCGACGTACGAGATCGAGGGAGCGCTCGTTCACGTCGACCGCCCAGACCGTCGCATGCGGAGAGTCCAGGGCGATGCTCAGCGAAATCGGACCCCAGCCGCACCCGAGGTCGAGGATGTCGCCGCCGGGCGGCGGCGGAGGCGTGTTCGCCAGCAGCACCTGGGTACCCGGATCGACGCGGTCGGGGCTGAACACCCCGCCGGCGGTCGTGACCTCGATGTCGCGACCGGCGAGGTGGACCGTGATCGTGCGGAGATTCTCGGCACTTGCGGGCGACGCGCTGAAGTAGTGGTCACCGCTCATGATGCTTCAGCGTAGTGGAAGGGGGCTCCGTGCAGGAGACTAGAGTTGACCGAATGGATGAGACCACGCCGGACCCCGTCGACCGCGTGCTCGCGCGCGCCGACGCGCACTCCGGTGTGCGCGTGTTCGGTGCCGCGCAGGCGCTGCAGGATGCGGCGACCGCCGCCGGCGGCGACACCGACGGCGAGCAGTGGGACCGCGAGGAGCGGGCCGCCCTCCGCCGCGTCCCCGGCCTGTCGACCGAGCTCGAAGACGTCACCGAGGTCGAGTACCGTCAGCTGCGGCTGGAGAACGTGGTGCTCGTGGGCGTGCACTCGCAGGGTGAGACCGAAGACGCCGAGAACTCGTTGCGCGAGCTTGCGGCCCTGGCCGAGACGGCCGGCGCCGTCGTGCTCGACGGCATGCTGCAGCGGCGTCCGCACCCTGACCCGGCCACCTATGTCGGCCGAGGCAAGGCGCAGGAGCTGCGCGACGTCGTGGCGGCGCTGGGTGCCGACACCGTGATCGCCGACACCGAGCTCGCGCCCAGTCAGCGGCGCGCACTCGAAGACGTCGTCAAGGTCAAGGTGATCGACCGGACGACGGTGATCCTCGACATCTTCAGCCAGCACGCCAAGAGCCGCGAGGGCAAGGCGCAGGTCGAGCTCGCGCAGCTCGAGTACCTGCTGCCGCGCCTGCGCGGCTGGGGCGATTCGATGAGCCGGCAGGCCGGCGGCCAGGTCGGCGCCGGGGGAGCGGGCATGGGCTCGCGCGGCCCCGGCGAGACCAAGATCGAGCTCGACCGTCGGCGCATCCGCACGCGCATGGCGCTGCTGCGGCGGCAGATCAAGGAGTTCGGCCCCGCCCGTGAGGCCAAGCGTGCCGAGCGCAAGCGCCACACCGTGCCGTCGGTCGCGATCGCCGGGTACACGAACGCGGGCAAGTCGTCGCTGCTGAACCGGCTGACCAGCGCCGGTGTGCTCGTCGAGAACGCCCTGTTCGCGACGCTGGACGCGACGGTGCGACGCTCCGAGACCGTCGACGGCCGTATCTACACGCTCACCGACACCGTCGGCTTCGTGCGCAACCTGCCGCATCAGCTCGTCGAGGCGTTCCGCTCGACGCTCGAAGAGGTCGCCGACGCCGACGTGGTCCTGCACGTGGTCGACGCATCGCACCCCGATCCGGCGGCACAGCTGGCGACGGTGCGCGATGTCATCGGCGATGTCGGTGGCCGCGACATCCCCGAGATCGTCGTCTTCAACAAGGCCGATCTCATCGACGACGACGCGCGGCTGCTCTTGCGCGGACTCGAGCCCACGGCACTGTTCGTCTCCAGCCGCACCGGGGCGGGCATCGACGAGCTGCGCGAGGTCGTCGAGCAGACCCTCCCGTTGCCGGCCGCCGAGGTGACCGCTCTCGTGCCGTACGACCGGGGTGACCTCGTTTCGGCGGTGCACGAGACCGGCATCATCCTCGAGCAGGCGCACGAAGAGGGCGGCACGTTCCTGCACGCGCGTGTGGGCGCGCACCTGGCCGCTCAGCTCGCGCCGTTCCTCGTCGCGCGTTGACCCTCAGCTGAGGATCAACGGCTCCACATCGTCGGGTGCGAAGCCGAACACCGCGCCCAGGAACGCCAGCTCACGGCGCAGGACGTCGACCACGGTCTCGGGCCTGCGGAAACCGTGCGCCTCGCCCTCGTACAGTGCGTACGCGTGCGGGATGCCGCGTTCGGCCAGGGCCGTGCGGATGGCCTCTGCCTGGCTCGGCGGCACGATCGGGTCGTCGGCGCCCTGCAGCAGCAGTACCGGAACGCGGAAGCGCTCGGGATGCGACAGGGGCGAGCGCTCCAGATAGACATCCTCGGTCTCGGGAAGCGGGCCGATCAGCCCGTCCAGGTAGCGCGACTCGAAGTCGTGCGTGTCGGCGGCCAGCGCCCGCGCGTCGCCGACGCCGTAGCGGGAGATGCCCGCCGCGAACACATCGGTGTTCGTGAGCGCCGCCAGCACCGTCCAGCCGCCGGCCGAGCCACCCTCGATGGCCAGGCGCGCGGCATCCGCCCGTCCGTCGTCGGCAAGACCCGCCGCGGCCGCGGCCACGTCGTCGACGTCGACCACGCCCCACTGCCGGCGCAGCCGCTCACGGTATGCCCGGCCATAGCCCGTCGACCCGCCGTAGTTCACGTCGAGCACGCCGATGCCGCGGCTCGTGAAGTAGGTGATCTTCGCGGACGGTGCCGGGGCGGTGTGCGACGTCGGGCCGCCGTGCACGAACACGAGGTACGGCGGCAGTTCGCCGTCGGGCGCCGTCGCCCCGGGGTTCGTGGGCGGATAGTCGAAGGCATGCACGTCGCCGTGCGGGCCCTCGAACGTCGCCGCGCGAGGGCGCGGGGTCCACTCGGGGCCCCATGCGGGGTCGTCGCCGGCGATCCGTTCACTGCGGGACGGATCGTCCACGTCGATCAGCCAGACGCCCGGTGTGCCGGTCAGCCCCGTGCCGGTGACCAGCACGCGGTGGCCCTGTGCGTCTTCGACCGACGCGTTCGCGGTGACATCGACAGGGAGGGGGGATGCCGCACCGGTGGCCTCGTCGACGACGACGAGCTCGTCGCCCCCGTTCGTGCGCACGGCGACGATGCGGCCGCCGTCGACGGGCTGGAACCAGCGGATGCCGAGGACCCAGACCGGGCCGCCGGTGTCGGCGTCGGCCGGCGCGACGGGGCGCGGGTCGAGGTCGGCCGAGACCTCCGCCCGCCAGAGATTCCAGCGTCCGGTGGCATCGTCCGCATACAGCAGCGCGTCAGGATCGACCCACGCGGGTTGCACCGGTGCGCTGTCGGATCCTGCGATCAGCGCCGGGTCCGTCACTCCGTCCGGACCGATCCGGCCGACGCGCAGCTGCGTGCGGTCCCACGGCATGTCGGGATGGTTCCAGGCGATCCACGCGAGTCGTCCGCCGTCGGGGGAGAGTGCCGGGTGCGCGACGAAATCGCTGCCCGAAGCCAGCGAGCGCACGGTGCCGTCGGCAAGGATCTCGGCGACGTCATGGCCGATGCGGCCGTCGTGGTGCGTCTCGCGCACGGCCAGCAGCCGCCCGTGCTGCCATGACAGACCGCCGAATCGCTCGCCGGTATCGGGCGAGGTCAGCCGCCGCGGAGCGCCGCCTGGCGTGTGCTCCCATACCGTCTGATCGCTCTTCTCGACGAAAAAGAGGCGTCCGTCGTCGGTCGCCGTCCATGCCCCGCCGCCGTACTCGTGCACGCGGGAGCCCACATTCCAGGGAGCGGGCAGGAGCACCCCGAGGCGACGCGACCGTACCGTCATCCGTCCGCCCTCGGCGGGCACGGACTCTCCCCACCAGACGTCGTCGCCGACGAAGTGCGCGCCGTCGATGCGCGGGGCGGATGAGGCGGCGATCTCGGCGGTGACCGGTGACGGCCAGCTGCCGTATGGGAGGGTGGCGGACATGTGATCCACGCTAGCCGGAGACGCGCCGGAACGGCTGCGATCCCGGTGGCTATCGGCATATACCTCTGCGGATATGGACCTCGCAACAGTCCGTCACACCGCGCGTCGCACTCGGTGCGAACGTCTACGCTGGACCCATCGTCGCCCGGGCTTCCCCGGGCAGGAGCGACAGCCGAGCCCGGCACCCGCCCGCACACACCACGCCATCGCGCACGGTTGCGGCCGACCGGCCCTTTCGCACTTGCCCATCGAACAGGAAGCACCATGACCCTCGCCGACGACCTGCAGCACCCCTCGGGTGTCGTGCCGTTCTCCTTCGAGGTCTATCCGCCGCGGACGCCGGCGTCCACGGCGGCCCTGCACGACACGATCCAGCGCCTCGCCGCCGCCGGACCCCGGTTCATCTCCGTGACCTACGGCGCGGGCGGGTCGACCGGCGGTCCCTCACTGGAGGTGCTGAAGTACCTGCGCGCGCACACCGACGTCGAGCCGCTCGCGCACCTGACCTGCGTCGGGAACACCTACGCGGGTGCCGCTCGTCTCATCCGGGAGTTCCTGGATGCCGGCATTCGCAGCTTCCTCGCCCTGCGCGGTGATCCACCGGAGGGGTCCGTCGAGGGCGACCCGTTCCTCGGCGACCTCGAATCGGCCGCGCAGCTCGCGCAGCTCATCGATCGGGTGCAGGCCGAGCGCGCACCGTATGCCGAGGCGGGCATACGCGGGCTGCCGCGCGCCGCGCGCGTGGTGCCTGGCGAGCACATCGAGATCGCCGTTGCGGCGTTCCCCAACGGCCATCCGCGCTCGCGGCATCCCCGCGAGCACATCGATGCGCTGCTGGCCAAGCAGGCGGCCGGCGCCACGTTCGCCATCACGCAGCTGTTCTTCCACGCGGACGACTATCTGGGCTTCGTCGACCGGTGCCGCGCCGCCGGAGTGACGATCCCGATCCTGCCGGGCATCATGCCCGTCACCTCGCCCCGACGGCTGGCCCGCGTGCTCGAGCTGTCGGGGCAGGAAGTCCCGGCCGAGCTGTCGATCGCCCTGCAGATCGAGCCCGACCCGGAACGGCAGCGCGCCATCGGGATCGGCTACGCCGCACGGCTGGCTGCCGATGTCGTCGCCGGCGGCGCTCCCGCCGTGCACCTGTACGCCTTCAACAACCATCAGACCGTCCTGGCCGTCCTCGATGAGGCCGGGATCACCACCCCCATCCAGAAGGAGACCGCACGATGACCGCATTCCCCGCCGGGACGATCCTCGGCTACCCCCGCATCGGCCGCCGCCGTGAGCTCAAGCGCGCCGTCGAGGCGCACTGGGCAGGAGCGCTCGACGAGGCCGCGCTCGAGCAGACCGCCGCCGAACTGCGCCGTGCCACCCGCGAACGCCTGGCTTCGCTCGGACTCGGCCGCGACGACTCGTCGATCCCCGAGTCGTTCTCCTACTACGACCAGATGCTCGACGCCGCCGCCGCCTTCGGGGCGCTGCCCGCGCGTTTCGACGACCTGCGCGATGCGGACGGGGCGATCGGCCTGCGCGCCTACTTCTCCGCCGCGCGCGGCGACGCCGAGCGCACCCCGCTCGAGATGACCAAGTGGTTCGACACGAACTACCACTACCTCGTGCCCGAGATCGCTCCCGACACCGCGTTCGCGCTCACGAGCGACCGCTTCGTGCGGCAGGTGGCCGAGGCCCGCGCCGACGGCGTGTCCACGCGCCCGGTCGTCGTCGGCCCGGTGACCTTCCTGGCGCTGTCGAAGCCGGCCGATGGCGCGCCCGAAGACTTCGCACCGCTGGACCGCCTCGAAGACCTGCTGCCCGTCTACGTCGAACTGCTCTCGGCACTGCGCGCAGCCGGCGCCGAGTGGGTGCAGCTGGACGAGCCGGCCCTGGTGAGCGAGTCGCTCGACGCCGCCCCCGTCGACCTGGCCGCTGCGGCCGAGCGCGCCTACGCCGTGCTCGGCACTGCGCAGGACCGGCCGAGCATCGTCGTGGCCGCCGGCTACGCGCAGCTGTCGGATGAGAGCTGGCGGGCGCTGGCCGCCGCCCCGATCGAGGCCATCGCCGTCGACCTCACCCGCGGCGGTGTTCCGGCAGCGGTCCCGGGCCTGGAGTCGAAGACGCTCGTCGGCGGTGTGATCGAGGGCCGCAACATCTGGCGCGGCGACCTCGCCGCGGCCTGGGCGAAGCTCGAGCGCCTCGCGGCGCTGGGGGCGGCATCCACCGCCGTCGGAACGTCCACGTCGCTGCAGCATGTGCCGCACGACGTCGACGACGAGCCCGAGCTCGACGTCCGCCTGCGCAGCTGGCTCGCCTTCGCCGACCAGAAGGTCGGGCAGGTCGTCGTGCTCGCCCGGGGCCTCGTCGAGGGGCGTGCGGCCATCGAGTCCGATGTCGCCGCCGCGACCGCCGCGCTGGCCGACCGCGCGGCCGCCGACGGCGTGCACGACGGCGCCGTCCGGCCGCGCGCCGCCGCCCTCGACGAGGGTGCGTTCGCGCGGGGTCCGCAGGACGAGCGGGACGCCGCGCAGGAGGCCCTCGGGCTCCCGCTGCTGCCCACGACGACGATCGGCTCGTTCCCGCAGACCGGCGACATCCGCAAGGCGCGTGCCGCCCACGACCGCGGCGAGCTCTCCACGCCCGACTACGAGGACGTGCTGCGGCTCGAGATCACCTCGGTGATCGGCCTGCAGGAAGAACTGGGTCTCGATGTGCTCGTCCACGGCGAACCCGAGCGCAACGACATGGTCCAGTACTTCGCCGAGCACCTCGATGGCTTCGCGGTCACCCGCAACGGCTGGGTGCAGTCGTACGGCTCGCGCGCCACACGTCCGTCGATTCTGTGGGGCGATGTGTCGCGTCCCGAGGCCATCACGGTCCGCTGGGCGCAGTTCGCGCAGTCGCTGACCGAGAAGCCGGTCAAGGGCATGCTCACGGGACCGGTGACGATCCTCGCGTGGTCGTTCGTCCGTGACGACCAGCCGCTGTCCACCACGGCGAACCAGGTGGCGCTGGCGCTGCGCGATGAGATCGCCGACCTCGAAGGGGCCGGTATCCGCATCATCCAGGTGGATGAGCCCGCGCTGCGCGAGCTCCTGCCGCTGAAGAAGGGCGATCAGCCGGCCTACCTCGACTGGTCGGTGGCCTCGTTCCGCCTGGCGACGGCGGGGGCGGATGCCGTGACCCAGGTGCACACGCACCTGTGCTACTCGGAGTTCGGCGTCGTCATCGACGCGATCGCCGCGCTCGACGCCGACGTCACCTCGATCGAGGCGGCCCGCAGCCGCGGCGAGGTCATCGCCGACATCGCGGAGTCGGGCTTCTCGCGCGGCATCGGCCCGGGTGTGTACGACATCCACTCGCCGCGCGTGCCGCAGATCGACGAGATCGCCGATCTGCTCGAGCAGGCGGTCGAGTCGATTCCCGTGCGCCGCGTGTGGGTCAACCCGGACTGCGGTCTGAAGACGCGCGCGTACCCCGAGACGGTGGCGGCGCTGCGCAACCTCGTCGCGGCGACCGAGCGCGTGCGCGAGGGGCGTCTCGTGCACAACGCCTGACGGCATGACGAAGGGCCCCGGGCAGATGCCCGGGGCCCTTCGTCATGCTCGGTGTCGGATCACACGGCGCGCAGCACCGCCACCACCTTGCCGAGCACGACCGCCTCGTCGCCCAGGATCGGCTCGAACGCGGAGTTGCGGGGGAGCAGCCAGGTGTGGCCGTCGCGCTGGCGGAACATCTTCACCGTCGCCTCGCCGTCGAGCATCGCGGCGACGATCTCGCCGTTGTCGGCGGTGTTCTGCGCGCGCACCACGACCCAGTCGCCATCGCAGATGGCCGCGTCGATCATCGACTCGCCCTGCACCTTGAGCATGAACAGCTCGCCCTTGCCCACGAGCTGGCGAGGGAGCGGGAAGATCTCCTCCACCTGCTGCTCGGCGGTGATCGGCACACCAGCGGCGATGCGCCCGACGAGGGGCACGAGTGCCGCGTCGCCCACGGCGGGGGCCGCGTCCGCCGGATTCTCGACCGATGCGCCCGGCAGGTCGATGAGGATCTCCATGGCGCGGGTCTTGCCCGCATCGCGCCGCAGGTAGCCGCTCAACTCGAGCTGGTTGAGCTGGTGCGTCACGCTCGAGAGCGACTTGAGGCCGACGGCATCGCCGATCTCACGCATGCTCGGCGGATAGCCGTGCCGCGTGATCGACTGCTGGATCACCTCGAGGATCGCCATCTGCTTGTCGCTCAGGCTCTTCCGCCGCCGTGTCTGCCGGCGCATTCTCGGCACCTGCGGCGCCGGTGTCGTGGCGTCCTGCGATGCATCGCCCATGTCAGCTCCCGTTCCCGCCGCGGATGCAGCTTCTTCGAATGTCGGAGGTCCGTGGTGAGGTGTCCTCATCGAAACGGTATCCGCTTCCGGAGCGGATCGGCGGCACCCCGAGGGCGTGTCGTCTTCGATCCGGATTCGCATTCCGTTACCACTTGACAGACTACAACATCGAAACTAAGTTCGGAAGAGAGATTCGGGGCGGGATGCCCCCGGCCGGGCTCCCGAACCGAATCTCTTCACAGCATCCAGGAGGACCCATGGTCACGATCGCCCCGACGGCACAGCCCGTCACACGCCTGCGTCTGACCCTCCGCGGGCGGCGCGTGCTCGCGGCACTGGTCGCACTGCCGGTCGCCGCGGCCATCGCGGCCGCCGCGATCAGCGGCGGCGCCGCGATGGCCTCGCGCGATGCCGGCGCTCCGGCCGGTTCCTTCACCACCGTCACGGTCTCGGCCGGTGACTCGCTGTGGGGTATCGCCCAGCGGGTCGCCCCGCACGCCGACCCGCGTGACGTCGTCGACGCGATCGTGCGGCTGAACGCGCTCGAGGGGGTCGGCGTGACACCCGGAGAGGTCCTCTCGATTCCCGCGGATTACGCCCCGGCCGACTGAGCGCCGGGTGCGGCTCTACGATGGAGCGGTGAGCCCTCGATTAGACGACTTGCCCATTCGTGACGATCTGCGCGGCATGAGTCCCTACGGCGCGCCGCAGGCGCGTGTGCCCGTCGCGCTGAACGTGAACGAGAACACGCATCCGGTCCCCAAAGAGGTCGCCGACGACATCCTCGATGCCGTCGCCCTCGCCCTCCGTGATGTCAACCGCTACCCGGACCGCGAGTTCACTCAGTTGCGAGAGGCTTTCGCCGAGTACCTGGGGCATGGCCTGGTGCGCGAGCAGCTGTGGGCTGCGAACGGATCGAACGAGGTGCTGCAGCAGGTGCTGCAGGCGTTCGCGGGGCCGGGGCGCACGGTCTTCGGGTTCGCACCGACGTACTCGATGTACTCGTTGCTCGCGCGCGGCACCGGCAGTGCGTGGGTGGCGGGCGAGCGCGGCGTCGATTACACGCTTGAGTCCGATGCGGCCGCCGCGCAGGTCGAGGCCGCCCGCCCTGATGTGGTGCTGCTGTGTTCGCCGAACAACCCCACGGGCACTCCGCTGCCCATCGACGTCATCGAGAGCGTCTACGACGCGACCGACGGCATCGTCGTGGTCGATGAGGCGTACTGGGAGTTCGCGCCGCGCGACGAGCGCTCGGCGCTGACGCTGCTGCCCGGCCGCGAGCGACTCGTCGTCTCACGCACGATGAGCAAGGCGTTCGCGTTCGCGGGCGCGCGCGTGGGCTATCTGGCGGCCGACCCGGCGGTGGTCGATGCGTTGCGCCTCGTGCGGCTGCCGTACCACCTGAGTGCGCTGACCCAGGCCGCGGCGGTGGCCGCCCTCCGGCACGCACCCACGATGCTCGCGACCGTCGACGACATCGTCGCGCAGCGCGACCGCATCTCGGCCACGCTCGAGGCCCTCGGCTACAAGCCGTACGAGTCCTGGACGAACTTCGTGCTGTTCGGCGCGGTCGACGACCCGACCGCCACCTGGCAGGCGCTGTACGAGCGGGGAGTGCTCGTGCGCGATGTCGGGCTGCCGCGCAGCCTGCGGGTGAGTGCCGGCACCGAGGACGAGACCAGCGCGTTCCTCGACGCACTGGCCTCGATAGACTCGGCGTCATGACGACAGCCGCGTCCCGCACCGCCTCCCGCTCCCGTTCGACGAGCGAGTCGTCGGTCGAGCTCGAGCTCGATCTCGACGGCACGGGTGTCGCCCGCATCGACACGAGTGTCCCCTTCTTCGACCACCTGTTGACCGCTTTCGCGAAGCACTCGCTGACCGATCTGACGATACGTGCTTCGGGCGACACGCACATCGATGCGCACCACACCGTCGAGGACGTGTCGATCGTGCTCGGCGAGGCGATCCGCGAGGCACTGGACGACAAGGTCGGCATCTCGCGCTTCGGCGATGCGCTGGTGCCGCTCGACGAAGCGCTCGCGCAGGCGGTCGTCGACATCAGCGGCCGACCGTTCCTCGTGCACGAGGGCGAGCCGGCCGGGTTCGAGCTGCACCTCATCGGCGGCCACTTCACGGGTTCGCTGGTGCGGCACTCGTTCGAGGCGATCACTTTCCACGCCGCCCTCACTACCCACGTGCGCGTGCTCTCCGGCCGCGACCCCCACCACATCGCCGAGGCCGAGTTCAAGGCGTTCGCGCGGGCGTTCCGCCAGGCGAAGGCGCTCGACCCGCTCGTGCACGGCATCCCGAGCACGAAGGGCGCTCTGTGACCGCGAAGCCGCTCGTGGCGGTGCTCGACTACGGGTCGGGCAACGTCCACTCGGCGGTGAAGGCGCTCCAGGCTGCCGGTGCCGACGCACGGCTGACGGCCGATCGGCAGCTCGTGCAAGACGCCGATGGGCTCGTCGTGCCGGGTGTCGGGGCCTTTGCCGCGGTCATGAAGGCGCTGCGCGGCATCCGCGGCGACGAGCTCATCGATCGTCGCCTGGCCGGTGGCAGGCCGGTGCTCGGCATCTGCGTGGGCATGCAGGTGCTCTTCGGGCGCGGCGTCGAACGCGGCATCGACACCGAGGGCCTGGGGGAGTGGCCCGGGGTCGTCACCGAGCTCGACGCCCCCCTTCTGCCGCACATGGGCTGGAACACCGTGCGGCCCGATGCGGGAAGCCGCTTGTTCGCCGGCATCGAGGACGAGCGCTTCTACTTCGTGCACAGCTACGGCGCCAGCCAGTGGAACCTGCAGGTGCAGCCGCCGTTCCCCGAGCCCCTGCTCACCTGGTGCGACTACGGCGCTCGGCCCTTCCTCGCTGCGGTCGAGAACGGTCCGCTCGCGGCGACGCAGTTCCACCCCGAGAAATCGGGCGACGCAGGCATCCGCCTGCTCTCGAATTGGATCGACAGCCTGCCCCGGGCTACTGTGTGACCTCGTGCCCAGTGATTTCGCCGCCACGCCCGAACTGATCCTCCTGCCCGCCGTCGACGTGGCCGACGGCAAGGCCGTCCGTCTCACGCAGGGCGAGGCCGGCAGCGAGACCGACTACGGAGACCCCATCGAGGCCGCTGTGGACTGGGCTCGTCAGGGCGCCGACTGGGTGCACCTCGTCGACCTCGACGCCGCGTTCGGGCGGGGCAGCAACACCGTCGTCCTGCGCAAGGTGATCCGTCAGCTCAAGGGCGTTCAGGTCGAGCTGTCCGGCGGCATCCGCGACGACGCCTCGCTCGAGGCGGCCCTCGACTCGGGAGCCGCCCGCATCAACCTCGGCACCGCGGCGCTGGAGAACCCCGAGTGGGCTGCCAACGTCATCCGCCGCTACGGCGACGCCATCGCGGTCGGACTCGACGTGCGCGGCACGACGCTCGCCGCCCGCGGCTGGACCCGTGAGGGCGGCGACCTGTGGACCGTGCTCGCGCGCCTCGAAGACGCCGGCTGCAGCCGGTACGTCGTCACCGACGTCACCAAAGACGGTACGCTGCGCGGCCCGAACCTGGACCTGCTGCGCCAGCTCACCGAGCGCACCCCCAAGCCGATCGTCGCCAGCGGCGGCGTGTCGAGCCTCGACGACATCACGGCGCTGCGTGAGCTCGTGCCGCTGGGCGTCGAGGGCGCGATCATCGGCAAGGCCCTGTACACGGGGGAGTTCACCCTCGCCGAGGCGCTGGATGTCGCACGCAACTGACGACTCCTGCGGGCACGACCCGAACGTCACCGACTCGGCCGGTGTGCCGTGGGCCGGTCGCTCGTTCCGAGCCAATCCGCACGCGGGCGACGACGGCTCGGCCGACCCGGCCCTGCTGGCTGCTCTGACGGGCTTCATCGCCGGAACCGGCGACCGCGTCGCGATCGTCGACGCCTACCGCGACGCGCGGCTGCTCATCCCCCTGGTCGCCGAGAAGGGCGACGAGGGCGTGGGTCCGACGGGGCTGGCCGTCGACAAGACGCAAGAGCTCTCGATCGTCACGGTCGCCGCTCCCGACGGGCGCCGGGTCCTGCCGGTGTTCTCGTCGGTCCCGGCGATGGGACGGTGGGATGCCGCGGCGCGCCCGGTCCCCGTCGAGGGCGTGCGCACGGCCCTGGCCGCCGTCGACGACGAGACCGACCTGATCGTGATCGATCCCGGCTCCGAGACCGAGCACGTGTTGCGGCGGCCCGCCGTGTGGGCGATCGCCCAGCAGATCCCGTGGGAACCGAGCTTCGTCAGCACCGAGGTGTTCACCGGGCTCCAGGAGAGCGTGGCGCGCGAGCTCGCCGTCCTCGATCTCGCGGTCGCCGACGGTGACCCGACAGGCAGGCTGCGCGGACCCGAGCTGCTCGTGCGTCTTCAGCTCGTCGACGGCCTCGACAAGGAGCAGCTCGACGCGGTCCTCGCGCGTCTGGCCAAGCGATGGGCCGCCGACGACCGCATCGCCACGCTCGTCGACTCGCTGAGCGTGAAGCTCAGTCGCTGACCGTCACGAGACCGGGCCGGTCCATTTCTCACCGGGTCCCTTGCCGATCGCGTCCGGCACCGGCGATGCTTCGCGGAAGGCGAGCTGCAGCGAGCGCAGGCCGTCGCGCAGGGGAGCGGCATGGGCGCTGCTGATCTCCGGGGCGCCGGCGGTGATCAGGCCTGCCAGTGCGTTGATGAGCTTGCGCGCCTCGTCGAGATCGAGCTGGGCGGCCGGGTCGTCCGCCAATCCCAGTTTGACGGCCGCAGCGCTCATGAGGTGCACCGCGGTGGTGGTGATGACCTCCACGGCGGGCACGTCCGCGATGTCGCGGGTCGCCGCAGCGGCGCGCTTCTCCTGCTCTTCCCAGCGCGCCTGGCGCGCGGCATCCTCGTTCGAAGGCACAGCTGTCGTGTTCACGTCGTTCTCTCTGATAAACTAGGCGGGTTCCGGGCTCTGTGCCTGGTTCGAAAGAGGATCACATCCCACCCGCGCTTGCCGTTCCAGGCTACCGGGTCGTTGCACTCCGCCGGTTCACCGGCAGCCAGGGTGCGGAGCCGGTGCGTCACGCATCGTGCGGGTGGAAT
>Ga0164242_10000643_pt1 | contig 42286 bp, 53 predicted proteins | sample OricomgcompostMG_FD_108783 | JGI IMG/M metagenome (GOLD analysis project Ga0164242, IMG submission 108783) | Miracle-Growth compost microbial communities from Emeryville, California, USA - Original compost - Miracle growth compost (MG) ... | reverse complement strand
TGCTGCAGATCCATGACGCAATCCTGTGGGAGATTCGAGAGGACCTTGTCGAGGAAATGATGCCGAAGATCAAGGCCATCTTTGAGGATGTCGCCAGCAGCACCGGAGAAGACGTGTTCAACCAGGTGGTGTTTGCTAGCGAGATCGGTCCTGACTACGGCAGTAAGCACTGGGGCGAAGCGGGGAAGGCAGCATGATGATCTGGGCCTTTGATCCCGGGGCAAAGGGTATCGGATGGGCGAAGTGGTCAGGTTTCGGGTATCCATCGACATCGCGTGTCGGTAGGGATGAACTTTACGATTTGCTCAATCGCAGCATTCAGTCAACAGGGACCAAGCCAGATGTCGTAGTAATCGAGGACTGGAGACTTCGACGCGCAGCACACGGCAAGACAATGGCAACTAGCGAAGTGCTTGGCGCTATTGAGTTCGCTGCCTTTTGCCTTGGCGCAGACGTAGTCCGTCAACCCCCAGAAACTTACAAACTCGGTGCTATGTATGAAGGGTTTCAATTGCCTAATGGTCACATGCCTGATGAGCAAAGCGCCAAGATGCACTTGATCTACTACGCAGTCACACATGGTCTGATGCGACAAAATAATCCTGTGCTAGGCTGATAGCGTGCGTTGCGGGCGCATGGGTCTCGTGTCCAGACCACAGAAGCCCCGCCGCTGGAGACTCTGTCCCGGTCGGCGGGGCTTCTGCTATGGCGGTTACTTTTTGGACGTACGCTGCCGGTTGTGCCACTCGACGAGAGCTGGAGCAACATCCTGAAGGTGATTCGTCAGCATCGTTCTCGTACCCGTCGACACCTTGCGCTCCTCACGAAGCTCTTCTCGGATTCCGCCGATGTCCTTGCGCGTATCGTCGAAGTTGCTGTTGGCCTTGTCATCTATCTCCCTGAGAAGGGCCAGCAGCATGTCGATGTCTTCGCGAATATGGGTGGGATGGTTGTTCGTAACCGCTTCCTTGACCTCTTCAGTCTTTTGCACCGCGGTCTGATTTGTTTCCTCGATCTGCTGCTTGACCTGATCCTGCATCTTCCGAGACGCCCGAGAGTTGATCCACGCAACGATGATGAGACCCGCGACCGTAATAGCGGCTACAAGCCACCCTCCCGGCTGAACTCCTCCGATGACAGTCTCTCCGCTCATGTTCCTGCTCTACTCTCCTGGAAGCGTGAGGTGAATGCCGTAGACATCTCCCCAGACGGGTTGGTACTTGACTCCTTCACCGGGTGCAGCAGCGGCGACGATCATGTTGTTGCCGGCATAGATCGCGATATGGCTGCCGTCCTTCCAGGCAACGATATCGCCCGGCTGAAGATTTGAGACTGCAGTTCGTACTCCAGGGATCTGCTGTGCTTGAGTAGTCGCATTGTGGTTGTTGATGTACTGACCGAGCCCGAATTGATCGTAGACAGCCATCACAAGGCCGGAACAGTCGATACCGGCATGAGAGGTACCACCAAGCTGGTACGGATCGCCCGTATAGCTGAAAGCCGTCTCCAGTGCTTCGTTCCGCGAGTTGCTGAGATTGGTTTCCGGAACCCATTCTCGCGGGGCGTTCGAGCCCATTCCCCCGCCAGAGGGGTTGTACTGCGTGTTCCCGCTGGTTCCTGCCGGATCGCTGGTATATGAACCGGTAGACCCCCCAGAAAGCGCAGACGCCATCGCTGCTGCGTTCTTCTGTGCAGCAGCCGCTACTTCCGAGGGGGATGCAGTCGGATGCTCTTTCAGGTAGCTCTGGAGAAAAGCTCCCTGTTGCTGGTTTGCCGCGCTGGAATCAGCTGCCGCAAGGGCGGCTTCATTCGAGCCATACTGTGCGCCTGTCTGTGCGGCGTTCTGCTGCGCTTGTGCAGCAAGCGCGGCTGCGCTTGTATTTGAGGCAGCGGCAGCCGCCGCAGCAGTGTCTTGAATGCCGCCTATCAGGCTGTTGTCCTGATCAGTCGCAGCAGTATTGGCAGCGTCAGCGAGTGCCTGAACCTGAGCTGCATTATTCGATTGGCTTGTGCTGACATTCTGCAATTGGCCGGCCGCTACCTGTTGAACGGCACTTGGCAGTCCGCTCTGAGCGGAGTTCTGATAGCCCTGTGTGGCAGCCTGAACAAGTGCCTGCTGTGCCGGGGTAAGCGTTAGTGGCATGGGCTACCCTCCCTGCGTCGCGCCGGCTGCATTGCGCTTCTCGATCTCAGCGTAGTTGATCTGATTCGGCTGGCTCATCGGAGTAAGGCCGAGGCCCAGAAGCTCGTTGAGCAAGCTCACCGTAGGTCCGTGTTGCTTGTTGCCCTGAGCGATCTGGTACTGCTGCTGGGGGCCAGTTCCGTTCAGAAGACCCCAGACAGTTCCTGTCGGAGAGTAGCCCGTAAGCGCGGCAATCTTGTTGACGCCAGGGAGCTGTGAGTCGATGTAGTCGGAGGTGTCGTTGATGTCTCCCCCGGTCGATAGGCTGGTTCCGGTGCTAAGTTCGACAGGCACTTTGATGGCTGGAGCCAACTGATCAAGGATGCCCGAACCGATGTTCTTCAGTGGATTGTCGCTAGCGCCGGCAACAGTCGAAGTGAGGATGTCGACGCTAGGGATGCCTGGCTGAATGCCGTAATACTTTCCGTTGATATCGATTTGCGGGCCGAAACCCTCCCCGGTGATGTAGCTCGGGAACAGCTGGTCTGCGGGGTAGGGATCTCCAAATGACTGCGGGTTCACCCCGGTAGCTGTCGCCAGATCGAAGGATGCCTTGGGGAAGACATTCACTCGGTTCGGGTGAGTCAGCATGGACTCTAGGACGAGCGGAATGGTCTTGCGGGTCCAGGAGTAGAACGGGATCACAAGTCGAAGGGCACCCTCCCACTTGGTCATGTCAGACCCATCCGGGTGCCACTTACGCGTCGACTTGGCAGCAGCCGCCATAAGCGCGTCACGGTCTTTGAACTTCGAGTCGTTGTTCATGATGAACTGCACGAAGTGGCCCATGCGCGAGTAGTGGTCACGAGCTTCGGACACCTTACCAGCCGTCCGGCCAGGAAGGCTGTTATGGAGAGCCTGGTTGATCTTCTGCACACGCGTTGTCGCCAGGGTGTTGCCTTCCTCGTCGAGTTCTTCCAGCTGCTCGATCTGGTTGTGCTCAGGAAGAAGGCCGGAATCGCGGGCGTACTTGTATACCTCGTCAATATCCCAGTCGCCGTGGCGGGCAGTCTTGAAGGCAGTCCCGGAGCTTTTGATGACCGAACCCTCACCACGAAGCGCCCGAACCATGTCATAGCCGTCATAGTTTTTGCCGGAACGAGCCATGATGCCGAGGGCGATCTTGTGCGCTCGACCGAAGTTCTTAGCGCCGTTGGCCTGATAGGTGAGCACAGTATCGCCGATGAGGTTTCTGATGTGGTGGCTCGGGTTGTAGATCGTCATGCCCTGCTTCCAGAGGTCTAGCACAGGGCGATACTGCCCGTTGATGAACTTCCAGAACGGCGTGGACTTGTCGAAACTGTCCTGAACCATTGCATCCATGCGGGCCAGCTGCATTGCGATGTCACGCTTATAGACGTAGCTCGGGTCGAGGTAGGGCGCGAGGACACTCTTGCCCTCACCCTGCCGCAGCGCGACGTAGCCATCAGGAATGTCATCGCCGGCACTGATTTTACGAACCGCACCCATGTCCTTTGCAACCTGGTGGAAGCTGTCTGCGATGGTCTGGTGGCTTGTCATTCGCATGAACGCCTGAGACTGCTTAGCGAAGTAATCGACCAAGTCGTTGCCCTGCGTGAAGTTGTGATCGCGCCACTGGTTAGCGAGTTCGACGTGGACACTCCGGCCGGATTTGCTGGCGTCTCGGGCCGCCTTATCGAGGTCGAAGTGGTACTCCTCTGGCAGGCCGGCGTAATCGAGCAACTTGTTGGCGTGCGAGAGGTCGCCCTGTTCACGGAACCATGCGTTGTTGTAGAGCCCATGATCCGGGTTACCGTCGTAGCCGAACAGCACGCCGCCGATTTCCTGAAGCTGGTCATAGAGTTCGCCGGTCGCCCCGTCAGGGCGAGGCTCACCGTGCTGGAGGGCACGCCACGCCTGCAAAGCACTCTGCTCAGTCTCGGGAGTCGTCATAGCCCGCTGAAGTGCGTTGATTCGCTGGAATTGCGTACCAAGAGTCAGGTGCCAGACAGACTCTGTCTTACGCAGGCTTTCGTGAAGGTCAGGGAAGTTCACTGCCCGACTGAAAGCACTGGCAGTTTTGCGAAGGAAGCCGCCGTTGACATATGCCTGGATTTTGTCTCCGAGAGTAAGGAACTCGCCCTTGGCTGCGACTGCAGTATTTGTACGTCGCTCAGCATCGCCCCCAATGTTGTCGAGTCGGCTTCTGGTCTCACGCTTTACGAGTGCAGCCTCGTCCTTCGTGATGCCGGGTTTTGCGAGCTTTGCTGCCCCGTCGATAAGAATGTCTGCAGAAGGGCTTTCCCCGTCGCCGAACCCAGACTTGACGAGAGTGTTCGCCACTGCGGAAGCGTCGTAGGTGTCGCCATCTGCGACAGCCTGCTTCGCGATTCGACTAGAGGTATCGGAGATTCCCTGAACAAGAGGCTGAAGGTTTCCGACGTTGGCCTCGTCCACGGCATCGGAGAGTGCCTGATAATTTGCCTCAGTAAGTTCCTTGGTCTCCCCCTCGACACGGTCAGACCACTCGGCTGCGTTCTCCTGAGCGATGCGACGGAACTCATCGGTGTTGTCCGCAATGAGCTTCCCGAGCTGACCTGCATTCTCTCCGATGTCGAACTTCTGAGAACTGTACCGCCGTGCCTTACCGATGCTGCGCTCCTCGGAAGCAGCAAGCTCGGTGTCATCGAGTGCCGAGGTAGTCCCTCGATACCAGTTCTCAAACCCCCTGCTAGCACCGTCTGCCGTCGCCCATTTCGTACGCGTCTGGCTCAGCGCCGCCTCGATTGCCGCCTGACCGTCCAGCGGTTCGGTGTGGGAGAGGCGTACGGTCTTACGTCCGTTGACGATGATGTCCTCGTACACCGGCAGATCGAAATGGCCCGTGATAGCGGCCTGAACAGCGTCCATGAGGTTTGTCGGCGGAATGAACGTGGTTCCGTTGAACATCGCCTTGAGTGCTTCAGACTCGTCGCCTGACATCAGCGTGTCGATGATCTGGCTAAGCCCCATCTGCACCTTGGCGTCCCCAACACCAATAGTGAGTGGCGCCCCGTGAGCTTCCATGAAACGCTCAGTCAGGCGAAGCGCCGGCATGATGGTCTCACGCATCAGCTTTGCCCGAGCGACACCTCCGAGGTTCTTAGCCTTGGCAAGCTCAGTGAGCGGCCGACTGATCTTGTTCCACACCGTGTACTGGAAGAACTGGTTCAGCTGATGCGTCTGGGCGGCATACCCGGCGCCATATTGAGCGGTGTCCTTTTTGACACCATCCTTGAGCGTGTGTGCCCAGCTGGCGGGATCGAGCTTCGCTTCCTTCACTGCGTCTGCCGCAGCATATCCAGCGAGCCGCTGAACAGCGGTCAGCGTGTCTGGGGTCGCACCTGCCTCAAGTGCGGCATCGCGGGCGATGTCAGAGGTGCCGTTGTCGAGGTCATCAGCAGCCAGTTCGGTAAGCCCGTTCGCCACCTCTTCAGTCTTCGGCTTGATATTTCGGGCCGAGTTGCGAATGTCACTCGACAGGGCCTGTACGCCCTCGTCAGTCATGCCCATGTGCTGAAGAAGTGCGCCAAGCCCCTTCTTAGGAGCACCAGTGGTTTTGTTCACTGCGAAATCAGTGACCTTCGCGCGACGGGCAATCGTCTCTCCTGCCTCGGTTGCGGCAGTACGGTCGAATCGGCCAAGCGTGAGGAAGTTGCTCAGAGTAGTGGTTCCGGTCAGGGCGCCATGCAGCTGCCCGAAGAAGTTCGCAAGATCGTCGTCACTGGCATTACGAGCAACGGTCGATAGGGCCTTCACCACAGGGGTGCTGAACGTCTTGGATAGTGCGCTGTCGCCCGCATTCAGGGTGTTTCGTAGGCTTGCGAGGCCCTGAACGAACCGAGCGCCAGCGGTTCCCGTTGCTGCAGAATCCGCAGGGCGCCCGAAAGCATCAACAGCACGACCACTCTTAGCTGCTTGATTGAACTTGACCTCGTACTGGCGATAGGCACGCTGCAGCCCTTCTCCGAGAGCAGAGCGGTCCGCGCCGCCCCCCTCGAAGCGCTCTTTAGCCGTAGCGAAGTCGACGTGCTCCGGTGACTTTCCTCCTCCGATCTTGATTCCCGGCAAATCGGGAAGCGAGGCAGATGGATTCTTCTCCAGCACCTTGTACTGCTCTTCACGGTCACCGGCCACCCTCGTCGAGACTTCACTAAGCCACTGACGCGGGGTGAGCTTCGTCGGTACCGGAGTCTCCTCCATCGACTTCTTAGCGACATCAGCGAGCTTCGCCAGAGTGCTGACGACATCCTTACCCTTGGGTGTAGAGATGGCCTGTTCAAGCGCCTCTTTACCGCTGAGCTTAGGGGCGTCCTTAGTGACGGCCTCAGTAGCAGCCTGTACGCGATCCGGGTCGAGTCCTGCGTCGATGGCGGCCTCGGTGCCCTTGCCTGCTACCGCCTCAGCCTCGTGCGGGGTGGGCATCTTTTTCGATGCGTCAATAGACTCCGCAGCCCCTTCGATTGGGGTAGGTGCAGTATCAATAGCGTTCTCTGCAGAATCAGCCGCTTCAGCGGCCTGTGCACCGTCCTTGTCGATAGTGGGCAACTTGCCGGCCTTAGTGGCAGCCTCTCGAACCGCTGCTGAGGCATCCTTGACGGTCTTGCCCAGAACGCCGGTCTCAGCAACTTTGCCGAGAACCTTAGCGCCTCCCTTGATTGCACCTTCAGCGGCGTCCTTGATGAGACCGCCACCGAAATAGGTGGTCGGGTCCAACAGGATGTCGGCCGCGAAGCCTCCTACTCCCTCAACAACGTCAGCCGCAGTCTTGCCGATCTGCTGGTCGAGCGTGTGGTCGGTGACATCCTTGTCGACGTTGTTGATGAGCTGCGAGCCAGTGATTTTGTGGGCCGGATTACTACCGAGAAGCCCCTCGACTGGGGCAGCAATGGTCTTGCCGATGTCGCCCAGCACACTTCCGGTACCGTGACGTACATCGGAGACATCGTTACCCACTTGGTTCAGGAAGTTCGTCACCATGTACTCGGGTCGAGACAGGATGTCTACGATGTGGCCGAGAACGCCCTTCGGCGCTGCGGAAGTAGCCTGAGTAGTGGCCTGCGGCACGACCTTGTAGTTGAGCTGCTTCGGCGCTGTGGTAGGGGTGGTTTGCGCTGCTCGTGCCTGAGCAAGCAGCTCGTCGAACGCGCTCATGCCCGAATCCTACTGGACCGGATAGCCCATTGCCTTTAGCAGATTCGCCAGAGTGCCCAACTCGCTGGTCTGAGCCGCAGTCGGATTGGATGCTGCAGCAAGCTTCGAGTAAGCGCTGAGAACGTCAGACGGGCTAAGCGTCTGAGCGGCATTCGAGGAGGCTTCCTTATCTGCCAGGTTTTGTGCTGCCTCAGCGGCGCTGTTCTGTTGGTCGTAGGTGCCGTACTGGTCGTTGTACTCGCTATTTGCGAGATTCTGTGCAGCAACAAGATCAGACAGAGACGGAGACGAGCCCTGGGCGAGCTTCAGCTGGTCTGGGATCGAACCATACAGGTTGGTGTACGCAGAAATTGCATCCGAGACAGATGGCTGATTCTGCGCAATCTGCTGCAGCAGCGAGCCAACAGAACTCTGGTAGCTCTGCTGCTGGTTCGACTGGTCTCCGAGAAGGCTCGTCGCCAGGCTGAGCGTCTGCTGGTTTCGGTTGGAGTCCAGGGTGTTCTGATCCTGCTGCTGCTGAAGAGACAACTGAGAGAGAAGGTCTCCGAGCTGCTGCTGCGTGTTGGAGACATCCTGAGCACCCTGAGCACGAGAGCCGGCAACAGCCTGGTTCTGCAGAGTGTTCGCAGCCTGGTGCTGCTCGGTGAGTTGCTGCTGCCGGTTCGCAGTGTTGCCCGCAACGCGTGCGGCAGCGTTCGCGCTGTCCTGTGCCAGCGTGCCGCCGCCATTCACGATCTGGTTCGCGGCGCCTCCATCGATACCGAGGGCTGCTAGAGCCTTGGCGTTATCGGCTGCCGCAGACTGGTAAGCGCCCGTAATGGTATTGGCCGCATCCTGGTTTTCGCCAGTTGTGTAGTCGTGTGCCTGCTGATAGGCAGCGTTGATGTCGTTCTTCCCGGAGTTGAGCTGGTTAGCGAGGCCGCCATAGATTCCGGCAAGGGCCTGTGCAGTGTTCTGCGCATCGCTCTTGTACTGGTTCGCAACCGGGGTGTAGTCGATGGTCTGCTCGGGGATGTCACTTGCTGCCTGCTTCAGAAAATAGGTCAGCGAATGGTTATGCGGAGACTTCCCAAGAGCAGCGATCTGCGCCTGAACATCAGAAGAACTCGGCCCAGTGCCGAGGTACTGAGAAATGAAGTCAGAAACCCCAGGAGCATTCTCACTTACCCCAGAGCTGCTTCCGGAGCCGAGCAGAGAACTCAGGACACCGTTGATGTAGTCGCTACGGGATGGATCAGTCGGAGTCGTCATGGTAGCGCCGAAAGGCGTCGAATCGTTTGCAGTGAGCCACTGCTGCACAAGTGCAGGGAAGGTCGACTGAGACCCGAAATCCTGAGCAGCCTGATCCCCATCACTGAGACCTGACGTGGGGGCGGTGTAACTCGCCGTCGCCTTGGGCTTAGTTGCAGTTGTCGAGTGGGTGCCCGCATTCTGCGTACCCGCAGCCTTGTGAGCAGAGGTCTGGCTATGGGCACCAGACCCGCTACTCGACGCACCCGACTTCAGGGCTGCCGCCTCGCTGGGATTGCGTACACCGACAGTGCTCGCCATGACTAGCTCGCCTTCACGTTAGGCAGCCCGTTCTGCGTCGCAGCGAAGCGTGCGGCGGAGTTGGCGGCTGCGGTGTTCTTCTGCTGCTGGATCTGCTGATCTTCAGCAGTCTGGCCGGCATCAAGCGCCTGCTGGTTAGTCTGTCGTGCAGTAGTGGCCTGGTCGAGCGACTGCTGTGCACTGCGCTGCAGGTTGGTCAGGGCGTTAGCATAGCCTGTGCCCTGAAGCATCCCACGATTGGCATAGTCCCCGAGCTGACTCTGGTAACTGCTGCCGATGGCTGTGTTCTTGTCGTTGTAGGCCCAACTACCTGGGCTTGCAACAGCGTTGCCGTTGCTATCGAGGGCGCCCGTGTAGCCAAGGGCCTGAAGGGCAGGCTGATAGGTATTGAGGTCATACCCGGACTTCTGCGTCGCGACGTCATTGTCATAGTTCGACTGGGCGTTGTTCAACTGCGACATCTCATTGATGTAGGTAGGGTCGTTGCCCTGCCAGGACGCAAGAGCAGCAGCACGGGCCGCAGGAGTAGCGGCAGCCGCCGCAGCAGCATCCTGCTTGTTGTAGTAAGCCTGCGAGTGGTGACCCCCAGCAAGGTGGTTCGCCATCATCTCGGCAAGAGCTTGGTTTGACGACTTCTTGTAGTAGTCGCCAGAGTGGTCCGAACCGTTCTGAAGCCCGTACAGCTCAGCCTGCCCTGCAGTCGACAGCGTCCCAGCCTGGTATGCCTGCTGAAGTGCTGCAATTCGCTGAGCAGTCGTGGGCGCAGGCTTAGGAAGATCCGCTGGATTAGCCTTTACAGTTCCCGGAGAACCGATGATGGCCTTGCTGCCAGACGGAAGCACGAAACTCGTCTTACTTGCCACGGCTCTTCTTCTCCTGCTTCTCCAGCCAGCTCATGATGGCTGCCGTGCGGTGGGAGTTATGGTGGCCAGGCCCTACCGGGCCTTTGTCCTTCTCGACCATCGCGACAATGGCTTCGTTATTGCCGGGCTTCTTCGGCAGGTAGTCTGCAGGTTTCTGGTCAGCCATCAGGCACCTCCGAGATGGTTCCGAAGGGCTGAGATTCGGGCGTTGATGGCGTCTCGCTGTGCATAGCCCTCTTTGTTTTCGATACGCCCTCGCTGAGGAGCAATATCACCACCGCCATAGACCTTCTGGCCGGCCGAATTAGGGTTGAACCCCCCTCCCGCCTGCGGAGGTACCCCAGGGGTCGGCTGAGGCTGCTGAGGACCAGCCAGGAAGCCGCGAACAGGGTTGAATGCCATGAGGGGATCGTACTACGAGACCTTGTCGAAGACGTGCTCCTTCAGCGACACGAAAGTCGTCAGAGCGAACAGTCTTGTTGGTGCGGTTGAGGGGGTGCCGTCCGAGTGGAACTCCATGTGGTACTGGATCTGCCGGAAGCGCAGGGACTTCAAGAACTTTGCAAACCGGCGTCGGACATACCCGCCCGAGATGCCGTCTGCACTATCAGTAGCGACGATGGGTGGAACAGGGTCTCCCCAGGTGTACTTGAGAAGTGCGCCCCAGGTGATCCCTCGGGTAATCAGCTGGCCCCATGTCACCGAAGCATTGAGAACAAGCGGTTGCACCCATACGTCAAGCTCGCCATAGAACGAAGCGTCGACTCCCCACCAGAAAAGTCTCTTGTACTGTGCTTCAGCGCCGTACCCGTACATCTTGGTGGTAACTTTGCAGACCATCGTCTCTGCAACTCCGCTGAGGTAGCCATCAGTCATCACAAGCAGATGTGCTGAAGGGGTGCTTCCAGAAGAGAAAAACGACGCGGAATCCGTCAAGAAACCGAATGCCTTCGGTAGCTGAGTAGTCGAGGCGTGTAGTTCGATCAGACGTCCAACGGTGTGGCCGTCAGATCGCACCCAACTTGTCCACACCCGAAGAATGCGGTTGAAGACGTACTGATAGTCGTGAGCACCGAAGATGACACGATTGTTGAAAACTGAGACCCAGAACGGTTCACTTGCTGCGATGGACGTTCCAGTGAACTGGACCAGCTGGTTGATCTGCTGGACGGTGTTATTGAAGAACTCGTATGCTCGGCCGCGGTAGAGGAAATAGATGTAGTCCTCAGCGACGGCAATACAACGGCCGTCCTCTAGGCCAGTTCCCAGAATAGTCGGCTGGACAATGCCTGCGGAGATGTCCGTGGTGTAGGACAGAGACCAGATAGACCCCGTCCGAAAGACCAGCAATTCGGTTCCATAGTCAACAAGAGCTGTCACTGCCTGGCCATCACCGGCACCGACGTCGACATAGTTGTTGGCGGCTGTCCATAGACCGAGTCCGATGTCCGAGAGGATGTTAGAGTACCAGACTCGGGTCGGTTGGGCGCCGTCGTTATAGCCGGCAGCTACAAATAGGCGATAGGCGTGGACAGCAATGGTGTTGCCTGCAGGCATGTTGGCGTCAGCGACGAACCCACCTGAAGGGGTCCACGAACCACAACTGCCCCCTGGTGCAACAAGGTAGGCAGACCCGTTGAACTGAGCCATTGCGACATAAGAGACAGTTGACGAAACCGTTTTATGGTACGCAGCATTGCTAGACGGGTCTGCAACGTCGGCACGATAGGCATAGGTTCCGTTCACGCCATTGGAGCAGATGATCCACGGCGTGCCGTCGACGGCATAGAAGATGCCGAGGGTGTCTGGCGACTGAGTCTGCGTCAGGCTGTTCACCGGCGAAGCTACGAAGTTCACATACGGTGGTCTCGACTTCAGAGATCCATCGACGTCGATATCCCAGTTCTCAATGGAGACAAGTTCGTTGTCAGCGACACTGGAGGGATCGACAGCATTGTTCAGGCCACCGCTGAACGGCCCGAGAAGCACAGGTGTGGCTACCAATCGTCCACCACCGAAACAGTCTCGTAGGTGAGCGACTGAGACTGACGCTCTTCGTCGGCAAGCTGACCAACCCTCTGGTCGAATTGCGTCGACTTGGCAGTCACTGCCTGCCAGTCCTCATCGAGTTCGTAGGCCTGCTGCAGCACATACTGAACAATGGCGGGGAAATACTTGTCGGGCAGCCCGAGAAGGTCAGACGGGTGAACTACAGGGGTCGTCTTCTGCGTATAAAGCAGCTGAATCTCCCAGTCGCTCTGCACAGGCTTTGGCCACAGGTTGAACTGACCACCGTACTCGAACCAGAACTGCGGCCTTCCCTCAAACGTGGAAGCCGGATCGTTCCGGTTCATCAGTCGTCGGGCTTCGGCGTAAGGGATGCTCGGCAGGAAGCGCCCGTCGACAGAGAGAGCATCTACCTGCAGGATCGCGACACTCGGGAAAGTGTAGGTAGAGACGTCCTTTGTCGTAGTGGTGTGGGAGGCGGACTTCACCACCTTGTTGCGGTTGTTGATCTCCTCCTGCGCCATGTTGATCCATCGAACGATGTCGCCGGTGATGAGCTGAACGCCGGACTCATCACCGAACTGGCGAAAGACGGCTGTCTGCACATCCTGCACTGTATGGGTGATGCTGGAGAGCGAACCAGGGTCAGAAAAATCAGACATTAGCGCTCTACCTTTCGGCCGCTACCAAGCCGAACAGTGTGCTTACGATCTCGCCCACCACTAACCGCAAACGCGACCTTGTCCTCTCGGTCCGCGGTCTCGTCTTCCAGCTTCTTCAGCGACAAAAGCTTGTCAGCCAGGTCTTCGGCCTCAAGCCGGGCGAGGACATCCTGGGGTCGATGCTTCCGAAGATCGCCCTCGAACAGCCATGCAAGGATCTCATTCGGCCGGCGCATCTGGTCAGCGGTGAGATAGCGGATGATAACCGGCTCGGCACCAAGCTGCTCCTCTTTGATCGCGAAGGGAAAGCTGACTTCACCCGCACGATCTCGCTGCGGGATGTAGAGCAGCGACATGGCGGGGTTGTAGTCATGAATGATCTCAGCAAGTCGCTGGTGGTCGTCTGAGACGAACTCGCCGAGATCGCTGTTCCACGACCCTGCACTGAATGCGCTGAGCAGCTTCTCCATCACTCTTCCTCCAGGTCGGCCATGAGGCAGGCTGCCTTGTAGTCATCAACAGAAAGCCCATCAGGCAGATCGAGATCGAATACGGACTCGGCCTGCTGCTGCCAGTAGATCAGGTTCAGCGTGTTGACGGAACCGTCTGTCATCTCCAGCTGGTCCATGAGGAACGCCAGCTCGACATCGTCCTGGTTCTGCGGGTCGTCCAGCGTCATGCCAAGTTCGTTAGCCCAATACGCGGTTTGATGGTCGCCGAGGCTGTAGTCCTCCGGTGGCACCAGACCGGAACGCTTCTCGTAGTACTCGCGCTCTCCGTACACGATGGCCAGCATAGCCGAAGCCCCTGTCGCTCCGAAGAACGACAGGGGCTCAAGCTTGATCTGGTATTAGGCCTCCAGGAGGTCCACCAGCTTGCCGTGCGTGTTGCGCCGGTCGGTTCCCAGCTCGTGGTACTCGACCATGTTCGCGTACCAGGCGTCGTAGGTGCCGCTGGCGTCGACCTTGCGCTCCCACATCGAACCGGAACGGTCGAGCCAGTGCCAGTCCTCGTCGTGGTAGTAGGTGATGTTGTTCTCGTTGAGGTAGAGAATCTGCCCCTTCGGCGAGTCGACGTCGGCAACGAGCGGGATGTCACCCTGATCGGTCGTGAACGCGAGACCCTTGAAGCCGCCCGTGAAGTCCACCGAGTTGACCGTAGACCGCGTCTGGGAGAGAAGGTTGAAGTACGCCTTGCGCACGCCCAGAGAGGTCAGCATCAGGGTGGTAGAGCCACCGTTGGTGCGGATCTTGTCGACCATCGAGATCATGGAGCCCTCAGTGAGAGCGCGAGCAGTGCCGCCGTTCGAGTCCACCACAGCCTTCCAGGTCGGCTCCACGGTGGGGTCGACGTTGTAAAGGGTGCCGGTGTTGTTCACGATGGCGGCGAGGCCGGTGATTTCCAGGTTGCCGGATGCGTCCGGGCCGGAACCGGTACGGACGAGGATCTGGCCGGCGGTGACCGCGGTAGCAGTACCGACGGTGACGGTGTTGGCATCCGTGTCGACACCCACGACGACGAGGCCTGCGGTTGCAACCGTCGAGGGGAGGGTGATGAGGTCCAGAACCTCGCCGATCTGGAAGAGACGCGCATCGGTGACCGCAATGGTCGTGCCGCTCGCCGCGGTAGTCGCGACGGTGCCGATGGCGCCGTTGCCCGAGCCGTAGACCTGTCGGTTCATGTCCTTCAGGAGGTCATCCTTGAGGCCATTCACCTCCTGGTCGAGGGCGCGAGCGAAGGCCTTCGGGTCGGAATCGGTCAGCGAGATGGCCTGGCCGGTGAGCTGCACCGAGCCGTAGGCGTACTTCAGGCCGACACGGGCCGCGGCGTAGCCCTGGCTGCCGGGCGCGGGAAGGGGCTGACCTTCGCGGCGGGAACCGATGCCGGCGTTACGGCGGGTGTGCAGCGGGAAGGTGACGTACTTGCCACCGACCTCATTGGTGACGCCTGCGCTGGAGCGCGTGATGCGCTTGAGCGCGGTCGTCTCGGTGTTCAGCTGCTCGCGGATACGCGGCGCGTAGACCTCCTTCATGATGGGGTCAAGCGACGCGAGAGTGGTGGGGGCCATTTCGGCTTCTCCTATCTGGTGGGATTCGGAGCCGGACCCTCAGATCTACTTACCGCCGGAAAGGTAACTTGCCACGACGCTCTGAGTCTCGTCGCTGGACAGCTGTCCGAGCGACTTCGACTGGGTCTGCGTGGCAGGAACACCACCGGAAGTAGGAACAAGTCGGGGGGCCTGGCTAGCGGCACGGGGCCGGGAAAGGATGCGGTTCTGAAGCTCGATGTACTGAGCAGCGTGCTCAGCCAGCGGTCGGATCTTGGTCTTCCCGCCATCCTGGTCGGCCTGCATGGCCTCCAGCATCGCGCTTCGCATAACCTCATTGACGTCGGCATCGTCCAGCTCGGGGTGAGCCTGACGAAGATCGGTGAGTTCAGCGTTGACTGCTTCCTGCACCTGAGCAGCCTGCTGAGCGCTCTGACTCTGCTGCTGCATCTGGAGGAGCCCGTCGAGCTGTTCCTTCATCGCCTTGAACTGGGGGTCCTTGGTGATGTCGAAGGGGCTCTCGGTACCCTCCTGTGCGTCCTCGATGACCTCCTGCATCTCGGCAGGCGTCTCGGGAAGTCGCCCCTCCTTCTGGAGGTATTCGCTGAGCGACTTATGAAAAGCCGCAGGGTCCGTCTCGATGCGGTCGGCGACCAGAAGGGCCTGCTGAATGCGGTCAGGAGTGACCCCATTACCCTGCAGTTCCTTGGCCCACCCGAACTGCTTCTCGACAGCCTTATCAACCGACGTCTGGTAGTTCTTGTCCCACTTCGCGAGCGTCGGCTTGATGCTCTCGTAGAAGGACTCAGGGAGGGTGGACTTGATCTCGGCCCACGCGGGATTTTCGCTCGACTCTTCGGTTCCGGTATCGAGGGCTTCTGCCTCCGCCGGCTCGATCTCAGCCTGCTGAATCTCCGGTGCGTCGCTCATCGCATCCTCTTTCCGCTGTACCCGCTGTGCGCGTGGCCCTGGCTATTGACGGGGCTGTACCATATGGCCCTAGCCCGATGTTGCCTACTTTAGTCGGGCATACGTCTAAAAACGCAAGCCTGTACCGTCGCTAGGCTAGGCGACAGAGTTGGTGGTCGGTACTGCAGCACCGAGATGGCGAGCGATACTGACGAGATCATTGTAGGTCTTGCCGTTCAGACGCGTGTCCGTGTAGGTAGCGTCTGCTCCCTTGATCGCGGTGTAGAGGTCGGCGACCGAGGGGCCGCCCGGCTTCTGCGTCGTGAGGTGCGGCGTGTAATCGTTGCGGGGGTCCGCCTGACGAGTCATGGTCTTCTCCTAGCTTCCGGTAGCTGCATGTGCAGCATCGTCAGCAGCATACTGCGAGGCCTGCTGTGTGATATCTCCCGCTCCGGCCGGCGCCCATCCGGGCGTACCCGGAGCAGTCTCATCGGAGCCATCAGATGGCATCGACTGAAGGAAGCTAGAAAGGCTCGTCTGTGCCAGCGCCTGCTGGTGCAGCTGCACGTGAAGGGCGAACTGTGCCTTCACTGCAGGGTCGAGCGTGTCGTACTCCTCGCTCATGCGGAAGGTGTTGTGGGTCTCGATATGCACCTGGTGCAGATCGAAGTCGTCAACGGAGATGACAGGTCCCGGCTGAGGCGGCGTTCCCGGCGGCACAGTAAGTGGAAGATTCGCCAGAGCAGACGGGTTACCTGTGACAGGGTCTCCCTGCGTCGCACCAGTAAGCGGGTTCTGCGTCGGCTGTTCGCCCATCATCGAGGCCAGTCCGAACTCCTGCTGGTACTGCTGGATGGCCTGAGGTGTAAGCATCTTCATACGCGTGTTCTCGCGCTGCGCCTTTCGCTTAGCAGCGTCGACTGTGTCGAGAACCTTCTGCGGGCCGCCGAGTTCCATCAGCTGAAGAGCCTGCTCGGCGGGGATCAGACCTATGGAGTACATGCTCTGCACCTGGGCAACCTTCGCTGCCTGGCTCTGCGAGACAGAAGTGCCGGGCTGAATGCGGATGTCGGTCCCGTTGCTGATGTCAGACCCAGAAAGCAGCATGGTGTCGAATGCGCCGTCGGCGCCGATGGTCTTGATCTTCCGGGGCACATCCACGTACTGATTGAAGAGCACGAGAGTCTGCTTGGCGATCTTCTCGTACCCCTCCTCGATGCTCTGATACTCCGGGGTCAGGAAAGCGTTCGCCTGTTCCTGCAGGTAGGAGAGTGCTGTGCCAGCAGTGACGCCAGTAGGGGCCTGACCCTTGCTCGGGTCATTCTGCCCACTGATCTCTTCCCAGTCCGCAAGGATGACGTTCTGCTGCTCGACGTACCAGTTCGGGACCTCCGGGGTCTGCATCGGCGTCGGAGGAGTAAAACCATGGCGATACAGAATGATCTGACCGGCCTCATCAGTGACCTTACTCGGGATGATCGAACCCTGCTGTGCGAGCAGCTTTGGCTTTGCCATACGCCGGCCGGACTCGCTGATCTCACTGCGGAGGGTGTTGTACTCCTTCTGCAGCTGGTTTAGGTCTTCCAGGGGACTTGCAGCGTAGAAGGTGCCCGTCGGGATGTGCTCGAACTTCGTGAAGGGATATTCATTGTGCGCGTACGGCATACCATCGAGGGCGATCTGGACGAGAGTGTCGTCAACGGCGATAATGACACCGCCATTCGGGAACAGCTTGTGGCCGCCGGGCTTGATCCACATCTCGTAGACGATGCAGCTGTCCGGCTCGCCGGCGCCAGAGAGGTTGAGATAGCCCGACTCGACGATCTCGTTGGCCGCTGTGGTCGTCGGAGAGAGTGTAATGCCCTTCAGCTCGTCACGGAAGTAGCTCTGACACCAGCCCACGGGCCGCACATATGCGTTGAGGATGTACGGCTGGTCCTCAACGCCCTGTTCACGCATGTCCGGGACATAGAGGTTGAACGGGGTGACATTGCCGAACTCGATACAGCCCTGCTGCTGGGCGATAGGATCGAGCTTGCCGTTGTTCCAGAACGTCTTGATGAACCCGTTGCCTGTGACGATCATCCACCAGGCGCTCCGAGCGAAAGTGCGCTCGATATGGCTATTAGAGGAGACGGACTCCCAGACCTGCTCTCCAGCGTAAGCGGCCCGAACGTCCTGATCCTCGGCTGTGGCCGGCACGACATTGGCCGATGGCTGCTGTGAGATGAACTTGCTGAGTTCCTGGCGCACAAAGGCCCGGGTGCGGTTGATGGTCAGGCGACGGCCGCTTGCAGGCTTTCTCGGCGTGTAGAGCAGCGAATCGGTCTGCCCGGGCATCAGTCGGTTCATACGCTCCAGGTACTGACGCCCGTAGAAGAAGCTGAGATTCACGACCCACTGCTGCTGCTTGTAGCTCCGAGCGCCCTTCATCTTCTGGAACTGGCTATGTACCCACTGCGCGAGCTTCCGCCCGTCGTCGGTGTTGCGGAACTGGGCGATGTCGACGAGAGCCTGTGCCGGCAGCTGGCTGATCTGAGGATCGGGAGCGACGTTATCCGTCTGGCTGGAGGCGCTGGAGTTCATCGGCGCCGACGGCGAAGACTTCTGCGAGGGCATAGAGTTCGTCGCCACTCAGATCATCCTCCGCCTGTTCGCGACCGAGAGCGCGGAGCCGCTCGATCTCTGCTTCATCACCTGGATCGTACTCGAAGTCAGATGAGATAGGTGGGTTCGACATCGCCTGCAATGCCTGGAACACCATGGGGTCCCTGGTCGACAGGAGCGACATCGCCTTGTCCAGAAGCGCCGAGTTCGTCTTCAGTGACTCCGAGAGCGTCTTCGAGTTCCGCGCGGAAAGCCTGTCGGATGTCATCGAGAGACGGCGGGGCCACACGCTCAGGCTCAGCCACAGGAGAATCGCCGTCAGTGCCAGCGAGAGAGACCAGCCAATCGCGCAGAGGGCCAAGAGCACCCAGAAGCTCCACGAGGTGTCCACCGATGTTCTCCTTCACTGCGTCGTCGTAACCCTTGTTGTACGCCTGGTTCACCGCGGCTTCGTGCTCTGCTGCTGCGGTCTGCTCGAACAGGCCAGCCTGCTCGGCCATCTCACGAACGGTGCTCAGGGCGAGGTAGATGCGAACACCGCGCTGCGGGTTCAGCGGATCGCCCATGTACCGCGAATCGAGGCGGTCGAAGGTCTTCCCCGTGTCGATGAACGGTCCCTTGTCGCCCCAGGTGATGAAGTCCACACCGGGATGGGCTACGGCCGTCTCCACAAGACGGTACGGCGAATCATTCATAGAACAGGTCTCCTTGTTCCCAATCGGCAGTCTGGACATCGTCGTAGACGAACTCGACATCTGGGTCATCTGCCAGCCTAGCAAGCATCTCGTCGAAGGGAATAGTCTTCGGAATCCGGTTTTCGTGAGCCTGCCTGGCCTCGTCCATGGTAAACCCTGGCAGATCAGGCATTTGGGTCATGAAATACCGAAGCGAATCGGGGGAGTGGTCATCCTTCTTGTGGATTTCCTCCTTCGGATTCGAGCGATATGCGACCTTCTGGCTCTCAGCCTGAGCGAAGCGGAGCTTCTTCATCTCACGGATGAGGTTTGCGCAGTTCGGACTGACACGCCAGGTAGGCATTCCCTTTCCCCAAGGAGAGTCCTCTCGGGGCCGAAGGTACTGCTGCATCTTCTCGATCCCGATGCCGACATCGTGCGGGATGTTCTCGACGCTGATGTACACACCGCGAACGGCATACTCAGTGATGTAGCTAGTTCCTGTGGTGCCGTAGTTCTGCTTGCCGGCAGGGTCTCCGACACGGACCATAGGAGAGAATCCCCATCGAGCTTCGCGTGCAAGGACTACTGCAGCGTGCTCGGGAACCGTCATCTTGCTCGCATAGTGCTCGGCAAACGTGTAGAGGCGCCCGTCGGGCAGCACAGCGTGCCACAGCCATGCCGTTGCGTTCGACCAGCCGAAATCCACGCTGGAGTAGATGGTCGAGCCACGGGGCGGCATTCTGTGCTCGTCGAGGATGAAGAGGTTCGGATTCGTCGTGAACAGCGGGAAGACAGGGCCCGAGCGAGCCACGACCTTGCCCTCTTCACGGATCTCACGATCCTCGTTGCTCATGCCGATGAAGAAGCGGTTCCGGCTGTCGCGATCTCCGGCGAGGTGCGGGTTGTCGTACTGACTCAACTCAAAGACTGCGGTGTGCTCATCCATGCCATCGAGATGCTCACGCACCTTCTCGATGATGTGATCGAAGGTCCAGGTGATGCCGCCGACCGCCGTGGCCGCGACAAGCCAGAAACCGTCGTACTCGATCAGACGCATCATGTTCTCGTTGAAGATGTCCTGCGGGGGCTCCTCATCGAAGTAGACGGCATGAAGCGACACACCACCATGCTTGTCGAGGTCCATTCCATGAGTCACGAAGCTGATCGTCGAACCATTCTTCAGAGTCAGCTTGAGCATCTTGTCGTCCCAGGACTTGCTCCAGTCGCCGTCGATGAGTGCGCTCTTCGGACACCACCGCTTCAGTTCAGGGAGGATGATCTCGTAGACGCCCTTGATGATGTCGACGACGACGAACCGGATCTTCACGGCGCCGTGCCCCCAGGACTGCGGCCGCGGGCGGAAGGGGTGAGTGTCAGTCGCGGTGTAAAGCGCGTCGACCACCTCGATAGTGGTCTTACCTGCCCGGTTTCCGCCTGTGACATAGCGACCTGGAAGCTGGCAGTCGAGGATCTCCTGCTGTTTCGGGTAGGCCTTGAACGCTGTGAGGTTCGGCTTGGTGATCGAGGCGCGAAGCTCGCCGATGGCTGCTTCGAATAGGCTCTCACGGCTGATCGTCTCAGTTCGTGCCATCTGCCACCTCGATGTTCACCGGACTGGTGTAGTCCTCCGGCTGCTGTGCCCCGGAGACGACATCCGTGGTCTGTGTGTTGCAGCCGGCACAGAGGTACGCCATAGCCTCTCCGCGAATAACCGGAAGGTTGTCGTTAGGACAACCGTCTGTGTGACAGGTGACGGTTACCCATTGAAGCTCTGTCGTGTCACTCATCTGCCCTAGTTCCCTACCGCTATCCATCTGCCTTGATAAATCCCCGAGAAGTTCGGATAGAACAAGGCAGTAAAGCCTGTTGTTGTCTGGCCGCTCGTGGCATCGAGGGAGTTTCGACCTATAGAACTAGCCTGATTTGTGCTGCCGTCATACCAGAACTTCACCTGCGGCGTTGAACGGAATCGACCACTGGGATAGGTGATGCCCAAGGTGTACGCAGTATTCGCAGTAACCGCCTGCGTGAAAGAACCAGATGCCATCTGGACGTAGCCAGAGCTTAGTGTGCCCCCCTCAGTGACGACCTCGCCGGTGTTTGTCATTCCAAGAAGCCGCGTTGCTCCATTCGGATCAGCCGCTGTACCGACTTGAACATGACTGAAGTACGCCGCATCGAACTCGAACTTCGTTGCATCCCAGCGAAGGTAATTCGATCCGTCAACTGAACCCATCCCAGCGACGTACGATTCGCGAATCTGGTCAACAAGGAACCGTATATCCCCATCACTGTCGAGAGCAAGCAGTTTATGGGCAAAGTCGGTCAGGTCTCCGGTTGCATCAGGAAATGCATTTCCTGTCATTCCGTTATTGACAAGGAAATCGTTGCTTAGAGTGAGTTTCGGGGGAGCTGGAGGCGGTCCACCAGAGTAAAGGCCTGCGCTAAGCAAGGGCGTTTTTCCATCTGCCGAGAGAAAGCTCACCATCGCCGAAGTGACACCGTCATGAGTGTGGTCGCCAGGGCTTGCCTGAAGCGCACTCGAACCCAGAGTGTGATGCTGGGACAGGCTTGAGGAATCGACGTCGCTTTTACGGTGGAATGCAGACACCTCGGCCGCACTCGCAGGGGCAGTTCCGGCGCTGTCTACCGGCTTTCCGGAACTTACCCCTGCGATATCGCCATAGTGGCGCTGAGGCTGTCGAGCCACTTACGCCGCCAGGGCGAGATCCTTGCGGACGTTGACGCCGATCTCGCTCGACAGGGCTGCCAGGATGGCGCCGGCCACGACGAGAAGGTTCTGTGCCGAGATGCCACCGGTGGTGACGTAGGGCACGAGAGCAGCGAGAACGGCAGCGAGGACGCCGACACCGGTCTTGAAGGCGCCAGCCCACTTCCCGCTTGCAACGGGAACGAGGTACGTCGCGATGGACCCGACGACCACGATGGCGAGCTGCAAGGCAACCGACCATGTGACCGGCTTGTCCAGGACTGCGACGAGGGCAGTGAGCGAGGCCAGGGCGATGTGGCCAAGGGCAGCGAGGTACTTCTTCATGTCAGTCCACCGCCTTGAAGCCGTCGAGGATCTGAGGTGCCTGGTTCTCACGAGCCTTGTAGCCGATGGCCTTCAGGAAAGCGAGCTGCGTGGTGTTAGTCACTCGGTAGTAGGTGTGGTTGCGCACGTCTATGATGTAGTAGGTGGTCTGCGTCGCCCCCGTCTGGAGGTTGGTGGGCGTCGAGATGAGCACCAGGGTCTCGTTCATGTAATCCTCCTCGTCAGTGCTGAGCGTAGTAGGCAGAGAAGCCTCTACGGGAACGGTCCACGGGTCGTGGCCGATGAGTTCGTAATGCCAAGACTCTTTCGGGCTGAAGGTGTTGCCCGTCCAAGCGAAGCCATACTTCTTCGCGATGCCCGTCCACAGGTTGTGGCGGTCAGACCCGATGGTATCGATGCCTGGGGTGGGGCCGTTGTCCTGCACATCCACGGCTGCGCCCACCGAATCGAGGTGGCGGCTCACTGTCGGGTCGGTCGGAGATCCCACCAGATATGGATAGGTGCCTGCGAGGTATGCGTTGTAGAGCAGCGTCTGGTCCGCCTTGGTACGAAGACCGCCGAGCGGATAGCTCTTACCCTGGAAGGTGACCGCAGTCGACATCTCGATGTCGTAACCGGTCTTCTCCTTGAACTCAGCGGCGGCTTGAAGCAGCCAATAGGCAGTACCTGGTGCGACAGGAGTCACGCCGATGAGGACGTGCGGCTTCGTGGTGGTCATAGCGTCAGCCTAACCCGCGAGGAAGTTCATGCCCCAGCTCTGGCTGTAATTCGTCGAGGAAAACCCCGGAACAGCAGCAGTGCCGGAGACGGTTCGGGCAGCAAAACGGATGCGCGTCCCCTTCGAGAGCGGAACGATGGCACAGCCAGAGACAGGAAGCGCAATCGCTGCGGCAGCCCACGAAGCACCGGCAAGCAAGTTCGTCGGGTCAATTCCATCAGCGGTCGCAGCCGTCGTCAGGCCGGCATAACCGCCCGAGCCTGCAGCCGGTGTCAGCGTCCAGCTGAGAAGCCAGATACCAGAAACGTCTGCTTCCAGGTACCACTGGCCGTTGGAGTCGACGGCGCCGCTGATTCCTGTCTCTCCGTCGCCAAATGACGTCGAGCCGCCCTCAGGGGCGTTGCCGATTGCTACTCCAGGACTCCAATGAGAACTTCCACCAATAAGGGCAAGGCTGTTTCCAACACTGAGGCTGTCCGAGGTACGGACCATTACCGCGGTCGGCATCGAGCCCGTAACGGGGACCCACTCTGCATTTCCAGAAATAGTCTGCTGATAGCTCTCAGCAAAGCCGAACGAATCTTCGTAATAGCTGGTCTCGTCAGGTCCGGTAACGGAGGGACGGCCAGCAGGGCCGTCTCCATCCGTGTCACGCTTGATGGCACCGAAGTAGTACTTCTGGACGTCGGCGGTGATGTCCGAGAAGTCCTGTGTGGCGTCGAGGGCCTGCTGCGCCTTGGTGTTCGCTTGCCCCGCTGTCGTGTTCGCCTGGCCGGCTGTGGTCTGAGCAGATGCAGCTGCTGCCTGCGCCGTGGTGACTTGAGACTGAAGGCTGCCACCAGACACCGTGCCGACATCGGTTCGCAGACCTGCGATGAGCGTGTCCTGAGAGCCGTTCTTGGTATTGATGCTGGAAATGCTTGCGAGGGTGCTCACCGCAAAGGCGTCGACCTTGTCCATGTTGGCGTTGATCTGGTCGATGTCGGCTGTCTCGTCGGGCGTGTAGGCGCCTGTCGAACCGCCGCCCGGCTTGTAAAGCTGCAGCTGTGGCGTGGACGCGCCCATCAGGCCTCCAGTGCTCGCGGGTTGTTCAAAGTGAAGCCGATGGCTGCCGCCTCGACATCCGCCATGATAGCGGCACGGACACCCGGATCGGCAACGTGCCGCGCCACCGCCTCGACCACAGCGAAGACCACCTGTCGGGCGTCCTGCACCTGCTGGGCGTTCGGGTCGTATCGGCCGCTCATTGCCAAGCCCAGCTTGATCGCCTCGATCTTGCCGTTCTCCGCTTCGGTCACAACCTTGTTCAGCAGCATCGGCACTGCATCACGAAGATTGTTCTCGCTCATCTTCAGCATGGCGTCGGCGAACAGCGGCTGCCGCATCCAGCCCTGATAGCGGGAGTACGGAACACCGACCTGCTTCAGCTTGGCGCCGGTAGGCCTGCGGTCGGTCGGGTCCGTGAGCAGCAGAAGCGCCTGCTGCTGCTCATAGCTCAGCGCTTGCTTCGGCTCGAATGCGATGCCACGAGCCTCCAGTGCGGCAATCGCCTCATCGGTGACGAGGATCTTTCCCCAGGTCGAACCGGGGATGTCCGGCCAGCGCTCTTCCAGCTCGTCGATGTCAGGGAACCGGCCGAGTTCGTTGTAGAGGATCTGCACCGTCGCGAGAGCGTTGCGGAACGTCAGGTCATCGATGCCTTTTGGCGTGGCGAAACGGGAGAAGCCCCGGCCTGGCGTGCGAACGCTCACCGAGCCGGGGCTCTCGATCTCGAAGTCTGCAGGCATGTCAGCCAGCGTACTTCACCTGCCAAGCTGCTTGCTTCTTCTCGATCTCCTCAACCGGTCCGCCGACCTGCAGCAGTGCCTCACGGATCTCGTTCGGCATCGTCTTCTGTCGCCCGGTGAGGTAGTTGAACAGCGGCCCCTTGCCGATGTGAAGTTCCTTGCACATCGCCTGCTGGCTGCCCGCCGTCGCCTTGATGTAGTTGTGCAACGGGGACAGCCCGTAACCGGTACGCCCGGTCGGCAGCTTGATGGCATAGCTCTCAGCGTGGGCGAGGCGGTCGGCCTTGCACCATGCCTTGTACGCCGGCCGCAGCTTCGGGATGCCGTACTCGGTGCTCAGCACCTCGGCCGCGTCGACCTGCTTCTCGTGGCACAGTCTTCCGAGGGACAGCACCATATGGTCGCTGAGTTCGGGGTACTGGCCGGAGATGAGGCCGGTCACGGTCGAGGGACTGAGCGAGGCGTACTCCGCGAACGCGCGCTGCGTGATGCCGCACAGTTCCAGGAGCCGCCGGTAGGGGTTCATCGTCATGCTCAGGAGATGGCCTTCTGGTAGTCCTTCAGCACGCCGATGATCTCGTCGAGGTGGTCGGCGGGAATGGTGAGGTTGGCCGGCCCCACCCATCCGGTCTTCGCGATGTCCACCACCGGCAGCCCGTACTGGCTGCGCTCGGTGGCGTAGTAGTGCTCGCTGGTGACGTGCACCGGGCCGTCCGCCTTCGGCGCCACCTCGACGTGGTCCGGTGCAGCCACCGGGCTCGGAGCCAGGTCACCCAGGTCCGTCTGCGCAGCCGGCTTGCCGGAGGCGTCCGCCTCGTCGAGCTTCTGCTGGATCTCCGCCTTGGTGTCATGGCTGTCGATCTCGACGTTCTTGTCCTTCGCCTCGGCGATCAGCTCGTCCTTCGTGCTCATGTTCTTCTCCTTGCTCAGTGAAAGGTCAGTCCGATGACGACCCCGATGACCACGCCAACCCCGAAGGAAAGCCCGGTCAGAATGGAACTGTAGTGCTGGTTGCTTGCGTCCTGAAAGCTGTTGCGCCCGGCGTCCCAGCCCTCTTTCCACGCTTTGCGCTCGTTCGCGTTCATCACAGTGTCTCAAGCTCGATACGGATGCGCCGTGCAACACGTCCAAGCCAGTCGACGGTGCCGAGAACGCTTCGCACCTGGTCCACTGGCATCTTCAGGACAAGGTCAAGCGCAGTACCTTCGTCCGGGGCTTCTGTGATGTGCATGAGGTCGGTGATGACCTTCGAGCTATCTGACACATCTGCGGCCTCCTCGGAAGAGTCCTCGTCGGAGGTCCACTTCCAACCAGGCGGTGTGATGCCGACATGCGTGAGATAGGTGTACCAAGTGTCCCTAGTTGTCGAATAGACGACCCATGCAGGAGCAGCAAACGTCACCCTGACCGAACCGCCTATGTTCAGGCGGATGCCGTTCTTCGAGATATGCGTGAGGTTCGTCGAAGAGCTGTCGTTAGAATGCCAGCTCACGAACTTGATCAGGTCGACATCGGCATTGCTGTCGGCGGTCGGGTCATAGAAGAAACCCTCACCGTATTCGGTGCCGAGAGCGGTATCACGCTTGAGCCTCATGAGAGGACTCCCTTGATGATCGCCCTGACGTCTCCGTACGCCAGAGTTGCATAGCTGATAGCCTTTTCGCGGTCGGCGATGCGCTTCAGCATGTCAGTGATCTCAGCAAAGCTCAGCGTCTTCAGCAGCTCAATAGCGTTTGTCTCGACATCATGTTCGAGACCGGTGTACTGACCATCAGGAATCCAGCGGTAGTCCACCCTATCCTTGCCACTGAGAAGGCTCACCAGCTCGTCGAGCGGGTCAGCACTCTCCGCCGCAATCTCGTCTTCATGGCTCAGGGTGTACAACCGCTTTGCGAGATCAGTGATGATCTGTACGACCAGTCCTGCAGCGTGGTCGTGGAGTTGGTAGTCGAATCCCCCCTCGGGTTCAAGGTACTTCATGTCCTCTTCCCGGAGTGCGGCGTCTTCGTCGAGGAGCTCAGACAGAGCAACGAAGCCGTTGATGTTCGCGCCCAACCACGAGAAGAACTGACGGTCCTGGTCTGTTGACGGGGTGAATGTCGTGTCCATTACGATCCGCTCCTGTCAACTCCGGAAGTTGCAGAGCCGTACTGGTTCTGCAACTTCATCCGGTTCTCTCGGTCGACGGCATCCTGGTTGAAGATCGCCTTGTTCGCCCACATCAGAGTCTCCTCCAGTGCAGTCAGGGCCAGTGATTTCCATCTACCGTCAGGCACGGCGAAGTCGATCTCGTAGGCCAGATCCAGGACACGCTTTCTCAATTCCTTGGCAGCGTGCTTCTGGCTTTCGGTGGGTAGCTTGTCGCGGGCAGCAGTAGCGAATCGTGTCTCGATCTCTGTCATGGTGGTTAGGCTAGCACAGGTTTCGGGGACAGGATGGCTAGGCTAGCAAGAAAATGAGGGAAAGGGGGGAGCAAAGAGCCATCAAGCTATTTTCTCTACGGCCCGATACAACATCGCGGAGACACGAGACATTGTGGTCATGTCGCCGGAAACGCCGGCACGGAAAGGACCGCCGCGATGTACAACCGGCAGAAAGACGTGACCATCTGCAACGGATGCGGACGCACGCACAAGGGCGGACGTCATGTCACGAGGCAGCTCGGTTGGTGGGCAGACACGGACGCTGACCGCGATCTGTGCGCCTCGTGTTCCATCACTGAAAACGTGCGTAGCGGCGTGCGGAAGGAGAACTGATCATGACTGTCTTTCAGTGCCGCCTGTGCGGCCACACCTACGGCAACCGCCTTCCCAGCGCACCGGCTGTCACGTTCCACAACGTCATGTTCCACGGACCCAATGCCGGCCATCCCATTGTGGAGCAACCAGCGAACAAGTAAACCGAACGGCGGCAGGCTTCAGCCTGTCGTCGTCTCATTCGCACGGAAACAAGTGGTCGAATCCGACGTCGACTTTGTCGCCGGCATCTGCCATGAGAGCTTTGACGTGTCGCCAACCACGGCGACCTGAACCGAAAGGACACAGAGCAATGACCGCGAAGCTCATCTCCGATCCGATCATCACGCGCAAGGACGGCGTGCTCATCGCCGACGCCGACCGGCGTACCATCGCCCTGGCCGAATTCCTCAAGCTCAACTCACAGCGCGGCACGCTCTGGGAGCGGCTCCGCGAGCCGAGCTACAACGTCGCTCGCGCCGCAAACCCGAGCGCGAACGCATGGAGGGCCTATCAGCTGCGCACGGTGCACACGTTCCAGAACAAGTTGAAGGGCATCACCTACGCCAGCAGGTTCCGCGCTGAAGGCGGCCGAGGCCAGCTCGTCAAGTCGGGAATCGGATACTACGGTTTCGGCGTGATCCGTGGCGGCGTCCGCATCAAGTGAGGACAGCTGCATGAAAAATACCCTCGGCCGAAATGGTCGGGGGTATTTTTCATGCACACGCGAGCATGCATGGAATCAAGTGCCTGAATGCGGCGGCGTCAACGGCAGACGTATGTTTCATGCATAGAATGAATCAAACATGTATGGAACAGACACAAGCGAAATCCGTGCGCGAAATCAGTTGACAGGCTGTGCCGGCGTGACGTTGTAAACGACGCCATCTACGAACACTTGTGAAAGCTCCAGATTGTCGTTTTCATACACCAGCACCACCACACTCCCGACAGCAGACACAGCAGTCCGACTCTCCGACGTCAGTTGCTGCACAGCCTGCACACGCTCGCGACTCTTCCGCACCTGCTCGCTCGGCTTCACACTCATGTATGAAACTATACAAGACCGCTGAGCCGGGGGGCGAGGACCGCAGCACCCGCGAGGACCGCAGCCCCATAGGCTCTGCTCCGGGGGACTCCGCTGAGCCTATCGCCAGAAGTTTTTTTTGAATTGCGGCCATGCCCTACTCCCCAGTGTTTTCTAGGGCAAAACCCCAAAATCCGGAAAACGTCCAGAAAGTGTTTTTGAAAAACATTCCGGATTCTGTCGATCCGGTGCTACAGTTGGTTTTAGAAAGTTTCAAACACCCCGCCAGAGAAAAGGACACGAACCATGGACTACGGACAGAGCTTCAAGGAATGGGTGATCGGCACCATCGACCACACCCGAGTCATCGGCTCGACGGTCTACGGAAACCCGATCCACATCGTCGACCTCGCCAATGAATGGTCACGCTGGACCCACAGCTACCGGATCAGCGACAACTCCATGCTGAACTACGCGATCACCAACCCGGAGTATCGCGACAAGCTGCACGTCTTCGAGGTGACGGCAGCCGGCCGGCTGAGCGGCCGCACGATGAATGAAAACGCGCTGATCCTGCAGGCATTCGACCGTGACGGCATCCTGACGTTCTCGCGTGCCTATGACAACGAGAACGAGGCCTACTACCGGCTCGACAAGTACGGGCGCCGTGGACCCGCACAGCTCGTGAACACGCACGGAGATGTGGTGGCATCCCGATGAGAACGCCAGAGCAGATCGCCCAGGACGTCGCCGGGACGGCGTACGTCGCCGGCCGAACCCTCAGCGAGCACACCCGCCGCATCGCGTACGACGCCGCAGTCGCCGCCGCCCGCGAGGCGCAGCGGGAGGCACAAGAGGAAGGCCGCGCAGAACAGGGGCCTGACGCGATGAGCAAGACGAGTAATCGATACTCCTTCACAGCCGAATTCGACAGCGAGGTCTGGGAAACGCTGAACGGTGAGGAGCGGTCCGAGTGGATCGACCGCGTGCGCGCCGCAATTGCTGACGAGGCGCACGTAGCAGAGGAAAGATGGGCGATACCTGAGTCCAAATTCGCCCCCGAGGGCGAGCCGGACGAGTACCGGGATGCTTTCGAGTCGCTCTCCGACACCGAACATGGGCCCAACTGGATCGGTCGGCGCGTCGCTGATCTCACGCCGTTCGACGAAACGCACGAAACGGCCCGCCACATCCTTGTCTTCCTGAGCGAGAAGGCCCGACGTGCTAAGCAAGCTGGCGACGTTTACTAACTAAGCAAGAAAGGACACAAATCCATGGATACCCGCATTAGATTCCGCGACACCGCCCACCTCATCCGAGAAATGGACGGCGTCTATATCGAATCCGCAGCAACTCTCGACGAGTTGCAAAACGAAGTAGACAGCGACATCACGCCGGATGCCAGCATCCGACTGCTCCTGAGTTGCAACGGAGACGGTCTCTATGAGACCGACGACGAAGGCTGGGACCACACGCTCTGGCAGCTGACGATGACCAGAGACGACGGGCAGAACATCCGTGTCGCCTACAAAACCGGTACTGGCATTCTGAAATACACAGTCAAGCCCTTCGATGTCTTCATCTCCGTTCTTGCTGAGGCAAAAGACCTGCGGGAATATGACAGCTTCCAGGACTTCGCCATCGATATGGGTTACGAGACCGACTCGCGAAAGGCTTACAGACTGTGGCTTGCCGGACGCCGTCAGGCGAAACGCATCCAGACTTTTCTCCCCTATGGCAGCGACTTCATCATCGCTGCCTCCGAAATCGAAAGAGGCGCCTAAATGCCCATCACCGAGCAGACCAAATCGGACATCATCCGAACCGCACTTCGTGAACTGTCACGAAGTCAGGCACGTATCGCCGATCTGCCACTCGCAAACTTCATGTCATTCATCGAAGCTGCAAGCATCGAGGCGTACAACGCAGCGGAAAGCGAGATCCTATCCGAGCTGCCCGAAGCCGTGCACACCGTGACTAAGCCACAGGAAGTGGTCGACGTGCTGAACGCTCTTGGCGTCGAGGCATCCGTTCGGGTGAGCGTCAACGGTGACATCTACATCGACGTACCCGAGCAGCGCGTCAGCGTGACGTTCGCAAGTGGTGAAACGCATGCGTAAGTCGACGCGGCGCAAGCTGCACGACGCCATGAAGCCGGCGCGTGCCTACACGCCGAAGATGCTGCATGAGCGCACAGGCTTGGCATTGGCGACGATCTATCTCGCCGTCGAACAGGACAACGAGATCCACGAGATTCCGGGTGTGCGGCCGCGACGCTTCTATCTCGGCGACGAACAGCCGCGAGGCTGGGACGTCTACCTCGGCGACGACATCCCCAGCGTGACAAGCGCCGAGCGGCGTATCGCCGTCAAGCAGTACGGACCGCAGGCAGCACTCGACGCGATCCTCGCGCACAAGCAGCCGCGGAAGCTCGCCGCGATCACATTGGACCTGCAGCAGATCGATCCTCAGATGGACTCCATCGAAGACCTGCAGCGCTACGCCGACGAACTGGCGGCATGCGCCGGCCAGTTGGCGAGCGTGGCTCTCCGAGCTTCCGAGATAGCCGAGCTACCGGATTGGCGGAACTTCATCGACAACGCCGAATAACGTGCTAGCCTAAAGTAAAAAACCCTCGCGGGAGTTTGACCGGATGGTCGCCCGCACACCGACCGATTGGACATATCGTGGCCCGCAACGACACGAAGAAGCCCGACCTCACGGCAAGCGACATCGCGCGCATGGCCGAACTGGACGAGCAGATCAAGGCATCCACTGCTGAACTGACCGAACTCAAAGACCGAGCCAAGAAGCAGTTCAAGCCCGGGAAGTACGCTCTGGAACACGACGGCGAGAACTACGAGCTGGATCTCACCGAGAAGCGAGGCACGCTGAACAAGGTTCTCTTCCAGCGCGACTTTCCGGCCGACGACTTCGGCGACCTGTACCAGCTGGAGCCGAACTCCGCGGCCGTCCTCGAAGCACTTGGCGAAGACGGACAGGCCTACTTTGGCAAGACCGTCGCCCTCGCTATCCGCAAGGCTCGGACGACCGAGTAGGCATCATGCGATTCGACCAGCTGTTCCTACCCGTCGTGGCGGCGATCATCCTCGTGGTGCTCGTCGTCGCGGCGGTGGTGGAGCGCGTCAGCGCCCACCGAGCAAACAAGCGCAGCATCCAGGCACAACGCAACATCACCAAGATCGGCGACCCCTTTGACCGCGACCACTGAGCTTGAACTCGACGAAGCCGCCGAGTTCGAGAAGCTCTACCGAGAAGCCAGCGCAGGACTGGTGTGGTACGACGACGCCATGGACCACCAGTGGTCCGGTGCGCTGTTCGGCACAGCCAGCCCACGCTGGATTCTCGGCGACGAGATGGGACTCGGCAAGACGCTCACGAGCATCATGTGGCTTGACCTCATCGGCGCCAAGAAAGTCGTCATCGTCTGCGAAGCCGGAGTAGTCGAGCAGTTCGCCGGCGAGGTGATGCGATGGGCACCACACCGCACAGCCTACGTCCTCGCGAAGAAGCGGCCGCAAGCTCGCGCTGAGATCATGCGCGAGGTATGGCTCAAGCGTGAAGCCGTCATCCTCGTGAACTATGAGATCTGGCGCAAAGACCACGCGCTCCTCGAATCGATGGTGCGCTGGCAGCCTGACACCGTGATCGTCGACGAGGCACACAACATCAAGTCGACGAGGACAAGCAACTACGACTACGTCAGCGCGCTGATCACGCTCGACAACAAGTGCCCAAAATGCGGCACAGCGATGTTCGGACTGCTCATGCCGAAAGTGCCAGGAGAGTCACGACGCAAGCCGGCACACTGTCCCGGCTGCGGCTGGGACCGAACACAACCGCGTAAGAACACCGACGGACGCTGGGCTTACTGGCAGAACACACGAAGCGTGCAGAACGTCCTGTTCATGACAGGTACACCGATCCTCAACACACCTACCGACCTTTACCCGATGCTGCACCTGATCGACCCGCTGATGTTCCCCGAGAAGAAGCAGTTCGAGCAGAACTACACCATCACCGATTTCACCGGCAAGCGCGTCTTCCTCAAGGGCGGCGCTGCCCGAATCCGCGAACTCATGGCACCGTTCTACATCGCACGCAGCCGTGAGGATGCAGGCATCACACTGCCCGAACAGCGGGTGCACATCATGGCAATGGACCTAGACCGTCAGACGTACCCGAAGCAGTACCGCGTCATCCAGCAGGTCTCGAAGGCTGCGACGATCATGCTGGAATCCGGCCAGAGTGCGACCCTCATGCATCTGCTGTCCATCATCACGCGCAAGCGCCAAGCGAACGTGTGGCCCGGTGGCATCCGTATCGAGGACGGCCTCGGAAACGTCATCCTCGATGTCAGCACAGAAATTCAAGAGAGCCAGAAACTCGATGAGATCCTCGACGCTGTCGAAGTGCTTCAGGCAGAAGGGCGCCGGCAGATCATCTTCAGCCAGTTCAAGAGTGCACTCGTAGAGATGGAGCGACGTATGCACCAACGCGGCATCCGAGCTGTGCGCCTCGATGGCGACACCAGCAAGACGACACGGCAGGCGATTCGCGATGACTTCGCAGCCGGTGTCGAACACCCTCGATGGGATGTTGTGCTAGCGAACTACCGCACCGGCGGCACAGGACTGAACCTCACAGGAGCGAACGTGACCCACATCCTCGACGAGGAGTGGAATCCCGGGAAGCGCGACCAGGCATACGCACGCACCAACCGAATCGGTCAGGTCCGCGACAGTGACGTCTATGTGTGGCGCCTTCGTGCGACCATCGACACCTGGATGGCCGGCATCATTGCGCATAAGGAGAAGCAGTTGCAGCTGTTCGAGGGCGAGTACCGCGAGGACTTCGGCCAGATGGCACGAGACCTCACCGAGAAGATGAAGTCGGGTGAGGTGGCATGACCGAGCTATCCGCATGCTTCGCGTGCGCCACCGGCTATCACGACGAGTGCAGCCACCCTCACGAGACCGAAGATGGAGCACTGGAATGCTGCTGCACTATTCAGCTAGCCGAAACAAACACAAGTGGAGAAACCGAAAGCTACGGTCTTGTTGGCCGCCCGCAGAAATCCCTCAACGAGATCAAGGACAAGACGTCTGCCGGCCGTAAACGAGCCGCTACGGTAGCTCCGATCTTCCCCGGGATGCTGTGTGAGTGGGCCGGTCTGCGTAATGCCGGAGGAGGCGTTCAGCCCATCGTAGGGTGTCGCGGAAACCGGCTGGTAGAGAAGGGCGTCGAAGACGTCGAGTTCATGCAAGGCGACCGACACCACGGTCCGAACAAGTCAACGCTTGACAACACCCCGATGGTCAACCTGCATCGCATCTGTGCAGAATGCCACCACCGCTGGCATTCTCTGAATGACGAGGCGTATGGCAAAGTACGACCCCCTGCAGACGAACCATGGTGGCCTATGGAGGGTGGCTACCTGCACGATCCCGTTACTGAGGCCACAGAAGAAGAACTTGCTGCTTCCGAGGCTTACTGGACCCTTCGACCTACTGAACGAAACGCCTACCCTATTTCACTGGACACTGAACTAAGGAAGATCCGACGATGACTGACTACAACAAGATGCGCCCCGACTACGAAGCACTCACGAAGGAGCTGCGCGCCCTGGTCGACCCGGCGACGCCGGATGATCACTTCACCGAAGCAGATGCCGTTCGGATCATCGATGGCGCCGTTGATGCTCTCAACTGTCTCCGCAAGGAGCGCGCCCTGTACCTATCACCGGACACGGTCCCGGTGGACGAGGACTGGCTGAACGCGCTAACGCAGGACTACGAGTTCGTTCGAGCCGACCGCGACGCCCTGGCCGCGGTGATCGAGCGGGTGCACATGCTTGCGGAAGCGGCGGATGGGGATGCCGGCCCATGGTTCGGGCCGGAGGAGGTTCTCGGCATCATCGCCTCCGCCCCCGATGAGGCGCTCGCCGAGCGTGACCGGAAGAACCGGGAGGAAGCGTGGGAAGGGGGCAGGTGCTGGGCGCGGGACACGAAACCTGCCGAGATGCCCCACAGGTGGGTCGACGCCAACCCGTACAGCAAGCACGAGGAAGCATCTGATGTCTGATCCGCAGGTCCGTGTCGGTCAGGTGTGGCGACGCAGGAGCGACGGCAAGGAAGTGACTGTCGAGACAATACCTACGCAGAGATTCGGTCTCCAGTACATGACATTCCGATCCACTCGCGTCTGTTGGATCGAGTACCCCAACTTCCTCCGCAAGTACGAGTTCGTGAAGGAGTCTCCTGATGTCCGTTGATCTGCCGCCCGAAGTCATCGAAGAAGCGGTGAGAAGCATCGGCTTCACGGATCAGGCCGTGCGTGCTGGCGCTGAGGTGACCGCAGCGTTCGACATCAGGACGGCTGCCCCGGTCATCGCCGCCTACGTCCGGGCGCAGACGCTCAAAGAGGTTCGAGCAGCCGTCCTCGCTGCTGCTCCGCCGTATGGTGCGGAGCTTCGACCGGACGGCAACGAGGATCCGGGCATGTCCGTGTACATGCAGGGGTTCGAGGTCGCCCTGTCCGTCATCGACAGCCTCGCCGAGGAGGTGCACCATGTCTGAGCCGTACACGCCGAGCACCGAGGAGGATGCTCTGAGGTCGAAGCTGGGGGCGGTGCTGGTCAACGCCGCGAATTACCCACGTGCAGTTCAGCCGCACATCCTGGGTCGTGATCTTGGGCCGCTGATCAGCAAGGCCGTCAGCGCCGTTGTGGATGACTGGCTGGCTGCTCACGACGCCGAGGTGCGCGCTGAGGCGGAGGCTCGCGTGCAGGCCGCAACAAATGCCGCCATGACTGCGGCGCAGATCGCACGCAAGGTGCGTGAATCGTTCACCGCGCCTCCCGAGCTGACGACGGGCGCGGTTGACGCGGATTCCGTCGCCTACGCCGTGGCCGACTTCATCGAGGGAATGGGCAAGTGACCGACTACGCAAAGCTGATCGCGTCCCTCGAAAACATCTGGACTTCCGGCTATAGGTCCGATGCCGCTGAGGCAATTCGAGAGCTGATCGCTCGTGCCGAGAAGGCCGAAGCTGAGTGTGACGCTCTCGCCGCGAAGCTCGACAAGGTGCGCGAGTATGCCCGGAAGACGATTGACTATCCACGTGACTTCCCCGCGAAAACCGAGGCAGCGCGGGCGGTCGACGCGGGTGCGTACATCGTCGCTAAGAACATGCTCAACATCTTCGATGATGACCCGTCTTCGGTCTTGGCCGAGGTGAAGGCGCAGGTGGCGGCTGAGGTTATAGATGAGTTCGAGTCGCTGTACTTCGGCCACGGCACGCAGAGCAGGGCGTGGGTCGCGAGCACTATGCGGAAGCGTCATGGGCTTTCCGAGCGTACCGAGGACCGCAGATCACACGGTTCGGAGGCAGGACGATGAGCCGCCCGAAACTGCTCGATCTGTACTGCTGCCAGGGCGGCGCGTCGATGGGGTACAACCGTGCCGGGTTCGACGTGTACGGGGTGGACATCGATCTACAGCCCCGCTACCCGTTCCCGTTCCTGCAGATGGATGCGCTGGAGGCGCTGCACCGCCTTCTGGGCGGTTCGTGGCTGGAATTCACGAGACCCAATGGCATGACCGCGTTCGGGCTGCTTGAGGACTTCGATGCCATCCACGCCTCTCCGCCGTGTCAGGCACACACGCTGGCGCAGAAGATCCAGGGAAACACGCACCCGGAGCTGATCGACCCGACGCGCGAGCTGCTGATCGAGACCCGCCTGCCCTACGTCATCGAGAACGTCCCCGGCGCGCCGCTCGTTGATCCGGTCGAGCTGTGCGGCGAGATGTTCGACCTGTGGACGTACCGGCACCGGCTGTTCGAGACGAACTGGGGCCTGTCCGTCCCGGAGCATCCCGCGCACAGGCACAAGACAACCAAGATGGGCCGTCCTACGCGCGAGGACGAGTATATGCACATCGTCGGCAACTTCTCGGGTGTCGCGCGAGCGCGAGACGTCATGGAGATGCCGTGGGCAAACCGCGACGGCCTGCGTGAGGCGATTCCGCCGCAGTACACGATCCACGTCGGACGTCAGCTCATCAACGAGCTTGCGTCCTCCCAATCACACGATTCAGAGGGAGAACGATGAGCGTCCTAATTAGCCACAGCGAAGCTGAAAACTATCTCCAGTGCCGGCGCCGCTGGTGGTATGAGGACATGCGTAACCTCAGCAAGGTAGACGACAGTCGAGCGCTGCTTCGAGGAACTATCGGTCATGCTGTGATCGAGGAGTATCTCAAGGTAGTCCTCAAGGAAGGCGACAGCCCAACCGAACAGAAGCAGGCTCATGACTATGCCGTCGACCAAGCCAGAACTAAGTTCGAGGAAGTGTACGACCCGCGAGCAGACGACGACGCCCACATGGCGCTAGAGGAGATCCTGTTCGATTGGTATTTCCCTCATGAGCCGCTGGTCAACTACGGCTGGCAGGTTCTCGCGACCGAGCAGAAGTTCTATTTCGATGTGGACGACGATCTGGTGTACCCCTTCACAGTCGATCTGCTCGCCTACGACCGACAGGGAAACATCGTCCTCGTCGACCACAAATTCCTCTTCGACTTCTACACACGAATCGCCACAGGGCTGCAGCCGCAGATTCCGAAGTACATCGGAGCGCTTCGGCTGATGGGATTCGAGGTGGCGTACGGCCTCTACAACATGGTGCGGACGCGGCCGATGGCGAAGTCCCATCGAGCGCCCGACCGGTTGCAGACACTTGAGGTGAAGCCGAGCGCTCAGCGTGTGGAGACCACGTTCATGCAACAGCTCGATGTGGCTTATCAACTGGCCGAGTACAAGCAGGTTGACGCTGCTAGCCTAGACAGCGTAATGTGGCGCACAGCCAACGAACACGCGTGCAAGTCGTGCTCGTTTAGGATGCTCTGCGAAGCGGAATTGGCCGGCAACGACCGAGAAGCCAAGCTGATTGAGAAGACGTATTTCACCACGCGAACCGAACGATACGACATCACCAACAACAAGGACTGAACCATGACCAGACTGGACGACCTTCGTGCGCAACTCTCTAGCGCAAATGAAGCAGTAGTTAACAGCGAACCCGTCATCAACATCTTCGGCACCAACGGTGTCGGCAAGACGACGCTCGCAGCGAAGCTCGCAGACGCCCTGAGCGGCGGGACGCCGGTCCTCTACTGCGACGCCCGCGAAGGGGTTCGTGTGCTGCAGGACGAGGAGTTCGCGGAGAACGTAGTCCGAATCCCCGTCGGCAATCCGGGGGACATGGCAGTCGTAGCGCACGCACTCCGCACCAGACAGCGTGGATTCGAGGACTTCACGAGCGTCATCGTCGACGAAGTGAATGCAATCGCATACCGCGATCTGGAGGCATACGTCCGTGAGAAGAACGGCATCGCACCGGAGCAGCAGCTCGGCGAGATCGAAGGGCGTGACTACGGACCCGCAGCCGCAATGCTGCGGAGCTGGCTGGACGCACTCGTCCAGACCGACAGCCTCAATGTGATCCTCGTCTGTCACGAGAAGCAGCGCATCGACCAGGCGAACGGTGATGAGACGAGGAAGCAGACGACGTTCACACCGCTGCTTTGGCCCGGTGCACTCGTCGAACTGCTGGCGCCAGTGAACGTAAGTGCCCGAATGACCAACAAGGTCGGATCGAAGCTCGGCTCGGCAAGCTACACCCGCGAGCTCCAGTCGTGGCCGACGACCACCGTCAACGCCAAATGCCAGTTCAAGACGATCCAGCCGCGCATGAGCGACGAAGACTGGCTGAATGCGATCCTCGACGAAGTGTATGGACCGGAGGACCCTGATGACTGAGGAAGAGCAGCGCGTCGAGGCGTGGATTCAGAGCCACCGCGACCGGCGGATTGCTCGTGAGCTTCAGGAGAAGCTCGTGAGGGCGCCCCGACGTGATGCGCGAGTGAGGCTTACGCAAGAGCAGCTGACATGGCTGCTTCAGAAGACAGCCGAATAGCTCCCGCTGGTCAGCCGGGTTCGCTGACCCCAAACCGAAACAACACACAGAGAGATAGAGAACATGGGCATTCTGGATGACTACGCCGACCTCGGCGACATCGAGGCGAACACCGGATTCGAGATTCCCGAGGGGACGTACGAGTTCATCGTGGCGGGACTGGAGCTTCGCGTCGGCACGAACAAGGACCCGGACGCGAAGAACATCATCACGAAGTTCATCCTGAACGACGGAGAGCGCGACCGCACCTACAACAACTGGACGCGGCTGCCTGCCGACCCCAGCGCACCGACCGACAACGAACGGACCACTCTGTCGATCTTCAAGGGACTGCTGCTCTCTCTCGGGCTCTCGGAGGCGCAGGCGTCGAGTCCGGACGAGGATGACATCGTAGGCATCTCCGGCGTCCTCCAGGTCGTCAACACGAAGGGCCGGAACGGAAACACCTATCAGAACCTTCGCAACATCAAGGTCGGAGAGTCGTCGGCACCAGGGCCCAAGGCAGCCCCGAAGGCAGCCGAGGAGAAGCCGAAGACGGCGACGCGCCGGCCCCGGGCAACCAAGCCTGCACCGAAGGCTGAGCCGGTCGAAGAGGCGGTTGACCTCGACGACAACCCCGAGGGCGATTACGACGCCGAGCTGGACGAGGCGGTAGCGCAGATCGACGGCGAGGAGGACGACGCGCCGATGGCGCTCGCCGACGACGAAGCACCGAAGGAGATGTCGCTTCAGGAGCGCATCGCAGCTAAGCGCGCAGCGCTGAAGCAGCAGCAGGCGACCGGTCGACCGAACCCATTCGCCAAGAAGTAGTACCCTAGCCAGAGCCCCGGTCGTTTTACGAAGTCGGCGACCGGGGCTCTGCCCACTCTCGGATTGGACACCCGATGACCCCGTACCCGCACACCTCTCGGCTCATCCCATGACCGACCAGCAAGCAGCCACAGACTATGTGGATCTCGCCTTTGACCTGATCGAGGCGGGCTACCCGATCTTTCCCGCGCGCTCTGTCTTTGAGGATGATGAGCACCCAGAGAAGTCACCGTATGTTGATCGCTGGGAGCAGCGAGCTACCCGCAACCCCGACGTGATCGAACGGTGGTGGACGCGCTGGCCAACAGCGATTCCGGCAGTGCCGCCCGGCCGCGTCGGCTGCGCCGTAGTCGATCTCGATGTGCACCAGGATCGACCAAGCGGATTCGATACGGCAATGCTTGCTGGCTTTGCCACCGAGGCTTCTGTCACCGGAACGAGCTTCAGCGGCTATGGCAAGCATCTCTGGTTCAAAGGAACCGCGCCGAGCAACAACGGCATCTACGACGGTATCGACCGTAAAAGCACTGGCGGCTATGTCGTAGTGCCATACCGGCTGCCTCCGGTTTCTTCCATCACTGACCAGCTTCCCGGTTATTACGCGGGTGCGCCAGCCAGTGTGCAGGCCAACGTCACCGGCACTGACATCAATGTGCGCGAATGGCTGACGCAGCATGGAGGCAAGATCGGAGCGCCGTGTCAGGCAATTCTGGATAGGTTGCCTGTTCCCTTCACTGGCCACGAAGAACTTCTCAGAGCAACCAGAACCCTAGTCGGCTATGGCGCTAAAGGGCTTCAGGGAGCAAGCACAGCACTCGTCGAACTCGGCAAGCTATGGATGGCGGCTGAGCACCTTAGTGGCGATCCCGAAGACGAACTCGACAAAGCCATCATCGGCGCTATCCGAAAGTTCGGCGTCGAAGACGCAGAGGTCGATCTCAGTGGCATCCTCTCTCTCGGAGACGAGGGTGTAGCACTTCCAGGAGCAATCTCGCTAGATGATCTGCTGAGCAAGCAGTTCCCTGAGCCTCAGTGGGTAGTGCCAGGGATCATCCCTGAAGGCACGACGCTGTTGGTGGCGAACCCGAAGATCGGCAAATCCTGGATGATGCTCGACCTCGCGGTACACGCGGCACTCGGCGAACCAATGCTCGGGGCACACACATCGAAGACGAAGTGGCGCACCCTCTACCTAGCGCTAGAGGATCATGAGGCATCGTTGGCTGGCAGGCTCAGAATGATTGGTGCCCGAGCGTCGAAGAACGTTCAGTTCATCACGAAGCTCGCCGCAAAAGACGACGTACTGGAAATACTGAAAGCGTTCTACCTCGGTGCAGCGGACAAACCCAGCCTCGTAATCCTGGACACCCTAGGAAGAGCAATGCCCGCTGAACTAGAGGGCTCCATTTACCGCGCAGAATACGACTTCACAGCAGAGCTGAAAAATGTCGTGCCGGAAGGTTCAGCGCTCGTCATCGTCCATCACACCAACAAGAACAAACGATCCGACGATGAGGACTACCTCAGATCAGTCTCGGGGACGCAGGGCATCGCAGGCGCAGTCGACACAGTGCTCATGCTCTCAAGACCGCGCTTCGAGGCAGATGGTTCATTGCTCATCACCAGTCGCTTCGGCATCGAGCGTGAACTCGATGGTCGGTTCGAGGCCGGCAAATGGACCTTCCCAACAGACAAGATCACACTCGACAATCTCGTCCAGGACACGACGACCAAGAAAGAGGTACCTAATGACACCCGCGCCGCTCTCGGCCTGGAGTGAAACCCCACGTGACGCACTCGGCGTCATGGGACACATTCTGAAGAACAAGATCCCGTTTTCCTTGGACACCGAGACAACCGGGCTGCGTGTAAAGGACGGCACCGATATCTGCATCGGCGTATCGGTAGCAGCCAACGTAGGACTACAGGTAGTCGGCAGCTACATTCCTCTGCAGCACTTTGTAGGACAGAACGCACGACCGGAAGTCGTAGAAACCCTCGTCGAGCTTGTCGAAACCGCAGACAGCATCATCTTCCAGAACGCCAAATTCGATGTCCACAGCCTCCTCACGGTAGGCATCGATGCGCGCGATGCCTACTGGTACGACTGCGCCGTAATGAGCAACATGATCGACGAGAACGCAGTCGACAAGATTTGTGGATACAAGGCACCGAAGACTCTCGACAACCTCACCCTGACATGGCTCGGCAAACGACTGAAGATCACAGACGACGAGTTCGTCGAGGCGCAGAAGAAGTCAGGTAACCGAGAGATCGAACCGTGGCAGATGGAGCGCTACGCCACGATGGATGCCGTCGGCACATATCTCGTCGGTGAGGTTCTCATTGATCGGCTCTACGCCGAAGAACTCGACGAGCTGTGGTGGTACAAGCAGCGCGTGCTGAAGCTTCTGCAGAAGATGGAGGCACGAGGGATTCGTATCGACCAGGACAAGGTGATCGACGCCATTGCAGAGGGTGAGATTGCGATGGAGGACCTTGTCGAACAGATCGGAGTGAACCCGAAGTCGAACAAGCAGCTGAAGGAACTCCTCATCGACCGACTCCATCTTCCAGTGCTGAAGAGAACGCCGAAGGGCGAGCCGAGCTTCACCAAGGAGACGATGCCGGCCTATGACGATCTGCTTTCCAAGACCGACTCGCCGCTAGCTAGTCAGATCACTGCATATCGAGGATGGCAGACCGCTATTGGACTGTCGCTGAAGCCCTTCCTGGAGAAGGTCAGCCCTGATGGCAGGCTGCGATGCAACTACAACCTCGACGTCACCAAGACTGGCCGATTCTCGGCGTCCGACCCCAATCTGCAACAGGTACCGAAGGAGGGCGACAAGCCCTGGAAGGCTCACACGAAAAGCTGCTTCGTACCAGAGGACGGCTATGTGTTGGTGAACATCGATTACAGCCAGCTGGAGCTGCGACTTGGCACCCTCTATGCCGACGAGCCGGCGTTGAAGAGGGTGTTCGAGGAGGGTCGTGACATCTTCACTGAGATGAGCGAGACCCTGGGATTCGACAGGCAGACGACGAAGACCTTCGTCTACTCGACGCAGTACGGGGCAGGGACGAAGCGCATCATGGGTGCTTTTGGGGTCACAGCCAAGCGGGCCAACGAGATGCTAGCGCTCTACAAACAGGCTTACCCCAGATTTGTCGCCTTCTCCGAGTCCTGCGCGCGTATGGCAGAGAAGCGGCTAGAGGTGAAGCTTTGGAGTGGCCGGAAGCGGCATTTCCAGTATCAGAGCGAAAGCTACAAAGCGATGAACAGCGTCATTCAGGGAGGCAGCGCTGACCTCATGGAGCGGACGATGCTTCGCCTGGAGGACGAGATCGACTCGGAAGACTGTCGGATGCTGCTGCAGATCCATGACGCAATCCTGTGGGAGATTCGAGAGGACCTTGTCGAGGAAATGATGCCGAAGATCAAGGCCATCTTTGAGGATGTCGCCAGCAGCACCGGAGAAGACGTGTTCAACC
>Ga0164242_10000642_pt1 | contig 42304 bp, 34 predicted proteins | sample OricomgcompostMG_FD_108783 | JGI IMG/M metagenome (GOLD analysis project Ga0164242, IMG submission 108783) | Miracle-Growth compost microbial communities from Emeryville, California, USA - Original compost - Miracle growth compost (MG) ... | reverse complement strand
GGCGCGATCCTGCTGATGATCTCGCTCGTCGTGGGTGAGTTCGCGCAGACCGGCTGGCTCGCGTATCCGCCGCTTTCGGAGCTCGCCTATAGTCCAGGCGTAGGCGTCGACTATTACCTGTGGGCGCTGCAGATCTCCGGTGTCGGCACGTTGCTGACCGGCGTGAACTTCTTCGTCACCATCATCAAGATGCGCGCCCCCGGCATGACGCTGATGAAGATGCCGGTGTTCACGTGGACGGCGCTGTGCACGAACGTGCTGATCATGGCCGCGTTCCCGGTCCTGACCGTCACGCTCGCGCTGCTCGGCCTCGACCGTTACCTCGGCATGCACTTCTTCACGAACGATGCCGGCGGCAACGCCATGCTGTACCTGAACCTGATCTGGGCCTGGGGTCACCCCGAGGTGTACATCCTGATCCTGCCGGCGTTCGGTGTCTTCTCGGAAGTCGTCGCGACGTACGCGAAGAAGCCGCTGTTCGGCTACAAGGCGATGGTCTACGCGACCTGCGCGATCATGGTGCTCTCGTTCCTCGTGTGGCTGCACCACTTCTTCACGATGGGCTCGGGCGCCGATGTGAACGCGTTCTTCGGTATCGCCACGATGGTCATCTCGATCCCGACGGGCGTGAAGATCTTCAACTGGCTGTTCACGATCTACCGCGGCCGCCTCGAGTTCAACTCGTCGGTGCTGTGGACGCTCGGCTTCATGGTCACCTTCACCATCGGCGGCATGACCGGCGTGATGATGGCGATCCCGGGCGCGGACTTCGTGCTGCACAACTCGCTGTTCCTGATCGCGCACTTCCACAACGTGATCATTGGCGGCGTGCTGTTCGGCTACCTCGCTGGCTTCAACTTCTGGTTCCCGAAGGCATTCGGCTTCAAGCTCAACGAAAAGCTCGGCAAGCGTGCGTTCTGGTTCTGGCTCACGGGCTTCTATGTCGCGTTCACGCCGCTGTACGTGCTCGGCTTCATGGGCGCAACGCGCCGTCTGAACCACTACGACAACCCGGCATGGCATCCGTGGATGGTCATCGCCTGGTTCGGCGCCGTGCTCGTGCTGATCGGCATCGTGCATCAGTTCCTGCAGCTGTACGTTTCGATCCGCGACCGCAACCTGCCGGAAAACCGCGACCTGACGGGCGATCCGTGGGGTGGCCGTACGCTGGAGTGGGCGATTTCGTCGCCGCCGCCGTCGTATAACTTCGCCGTCATCCCGCACGTGAGCGAGCTCGACGAATTCGCGCACATGAAGGAAATGGGCCGCGAAACGCCGGACGTCGTGAACACGAAGTACACCGACATCCACATGCCCTCGAATACGAGCGCCGGTTTCTTCATCGGCATGTCCAGCCTCGTAATGGGCTTCGCAGGCATCTGGCACATCTGGTGGCTCATGATCGCCGGCTTCGTCGGCATTCTCGCGACGGCCATCGGCTACAGCTTCCAGAAGAACGAGGGCTACTACATCCCGGCCGCCAAGGTCCGGGCCGACGAAGAAGCGCGCAATCGCGCACTGGTCAAGGCGTTTGCCGACAAGCAGCGCCGTGGCAAGGTTGAAGAAGCACTGGAGGCCAACTGATGTTGACGAATACAAGTGCGGCCGCACTCGCGGAGCACGATCACCACGATCACCCGCCGTCACACTCGGTGTTCGGCTTCTGGCTGTACCTGATGACGGACTGCATTCTGTTCGGCTCGCTGTTCGCAGTGTTCGCCGTGATGCAGAACCAGTTCGCGGGCGGCCCGACGGGCAAGGACCTGTTCGACATCCCGGGCGTCGCGATGGAAACGGCAGTGCTGCTGCTGTCGTCCATCACGTACGGCTTCGCGATGATCGGCGCGCACAAGAAGCGCACCGGCCAGGTGCTGTTCTGGCTGGCCGTCACGTTCCTGCTGGGCGCGACGTTCCTCTACTTCGAACTGCATGAATTCGCGCACCTGATCGAAGAGGGCGCAGGCCCGCAACGCAGCGCGTTCCTCTCGTCGTTCTTCACGCTGGTGGCCACCCACGGTCTTCACGTGACGATGGGCATGATCTGGATGATCGTGCTGATGGTGCAGACGCTGAAGGCGCCGGAAATCGGCGAGCGCGAAATCCGCCGCCTGTCGTGCCTGAGCCTTTTCTGGCACTTTCTGGACATCGTCTGGATCTGCGTGTTCTCTTTTGTCTACCTTGCGAGCGTGATCTAAATGAGTGCTCATTCCATCCACGAAGAAGAAAGCCACGGCAGCCTTGGCGGCTATCTGGCAGGTTTCGTCCTGGCGGTGGTGCTCACGGCCGCTTCGTTCTGGCTCGTGCTGCATGGCGGCTTCTCGCGCGAAACCGCGCTGCTCGGCCTCGCCGTGCTGGCGATCGTGCAGATCCTCGTGCACCTCGTGTTCTTCCTGCACATGAACTCGTCGTCGAGCCAGCGCTGGAACGTGACCGCGTTCGCCTATACCGTGTTGACGGTGGTCATCATCATCGGCGGTACGCTGTGGGTCATGCACAACGTCGGCATGAACATGATGTCGCGTTGATCTCCTGGCTGGATCCGGTGCCTGGCGCCGGACCCAGCAGCCAGGTAAACGCCGCCTGGGCTTCGGCCCGGCGGCGTTTTTCATTCCGGGCGTGGAATTTCGCTTCGGAAACTTCAGTCGCCGAAGCGCTGCCGCACGATTTCCGCGACCGCCTTGCCGAGCTTGTGGTGCTGGTCGGCTTCGTAGTGCACGCCGTCGGTTGGGCTCACTTTCACGATTTCCCCGGCGTCGAGAAACGCCGAACCGTGCTTTACCGCCACGCGTTCATAGAGCGGCGCGAGCAGGCGCGATTTGGCTGCGCCGCCCGTGAAGATTTCGCCGAGGAAGCCTACTTCGTCGATTGGCGCCGGCGCCATCAGCAGGACGTGCGGCGTCGAGCCGCCAGGACCGGCACGGCATGCCACGAGCGTTTCGAGCAGGACGTCGACCGAATGGGCGATGTCGGCGGGCGTGACGGAAAAGCGCGCCTTGAGGTCGTTGGTGCCGAGCATGAGCGCGACGACGTCGACAGGCAACTGACTCTCCAGGCACGGGCGCAGATACGCGAGGCCGTTCTTGTGATGGCCCTCGATGGGGTCGTCGTGAACCGTGGTGCGCGCGGGCAGACCTTCTTCCATCACCTGCCAGCCGTCGCCGAGCGCCGCGGCCAGCACGCCGGGCCAGCGGTCGGCGGGGGCGAAGCGTTCGAGCACGCCGGGCAGGTTGAGCGGTCTGGTGCCGTGGGTATTGGAATCGCCGTAACAGAGCAGGGTGCGTGACGACATGAGAGGCTCTCCAGATGGTGAGTTTCCGATGTGAGACGTCCGGACAGCGCATGCCGGGCGTCGAGTGTATTCGCTGCGCAGGATGCGCGCAGGCTGGCAAGCAATGACACTACGCCAAATGTGAGATTACTAGACGACTGGTCTATTCGGCCGGTAACATGGCGACCCATGAACGCAGCGCCAGCCGTCGAAGTGCGGCAACACATCCTCGATACCGCCATGCCCATCCTGCTGGGCAAGGGTTTTTCGGCTGTCGGTCTCAATGAGATCCTCGCGGCCGCGGGCGTCCCCAAGGGGTCGTTCTATCATTATTTCGGCTCGAAAGAGGCGTTCGGCGAAGCGTTGCTCACGTCATATTTCGCCGAATACGTGGAACGCCTCGAAGCGCAGCTCGTGCGTCAGGCGGGTACGCCGGCCATGCGGCTCATCGGATATTTCGAGGTGTGGCGCACGATGCAATGTGCGGACGGCCCCGACGGCAAGTGCCTCGCGGTGAAGCTGGGCGCGGAAGTGAGCGATCTTTCGGAGCCGATGCGCGCGGTCCTGCGCCGCGGTACGGACGAGATCGTCGGACGCATCGCCGCCTGTATCGAGGAAGGCCGGGCCGACGGTTCGCTCGCGGGCGTGAGCGATGCGGCGGTCACGGCGGCGGCACTGTATCAACTGTGGCTTGGCGCGACGCTGATGGAGAAGATCCGCCGCGAGCGCAGCCCGCTCGACACTGCGATGGCGACCACGCGGCAGTTGTTGCACCTGCCGTCCGGCGCTTGATCGAACGCGAAACGGCGCCGCGCGGCAACAGGATGGCGGTGAATTTTGCAGTGAGTTTTGCAGTGAGTTTGGCAGTGAAGCGGCGCCCTTGAACGGGCGCCTTGCAGCAGGGCTGCCTGGTGCGGCAAGTGTATAGACGACCGGTCTAATAGAATGCGTGCGGCATGCCGCGCCGACCGGTTTCGCGGGGCGCGCGAGCGCCCCTGACATCACCGAAAAAGGAACGCCGATGAAGGTACTGATCGTTTTGACTTCGCACGAAGACCTCGGCAACACGGGCAGGAAGACCGGCTTCTGGCTAGAGGAATTCGCTGCGCCGTACTACGCGTTGCGCGATGCGGGTGCGCAGATCACGCTGGCCTCGCCCGAGGGGGGCCTGCCTCCGCTCGATCCGAAGAGCAGCGATCCTTCGGCGCAGACCGATGCGACGCGCCGCTTCAACGCCGACGTCGCGGCGCGCGCCGAGCTTTCCAATACGAAACGTCTCGCCGACGTGGACGCAAGCGCATTCGACGCCGTGTTCTACCCCGGCGGCCACGGCCCGCTGTGGGACCTCGCGGAAGACCCGGTCTCGATCGCCCTGATCGAGAAGACGATTGCAGCGGGCAAGCCCGTCGCGGCCGTGTGCCATGCGCCGGGCGTGCTGCGTCACGTGAAGGGCGCGGACGGCCGGCCGCTGGTGGCGGGCAAGGCGGTCACCGGTTTTTCGAATAGCGAGGAAGCCGCGGTGCAATTGACCGACGTGGTGCCGTTTCTTGTCGAAGACATGCTCAAGGAGAGCGGCGGCAAGTACACGAAAGCCGCCGACTGGGCGCCGCACGTCGCGACCGACGGGCTGCTCATCACGGGGCAGAATCCGGCTTCGTCCGAACCGGTAGCGGAGGCGCTGCTCGCGGCGCTGCGCCGCAAGTAAGCGCGGACTGGCCGCCGTTCGCGAACGATTACCGGCGCGGCGGCCAGGTCGGTCTTGAGTTTTTCGGCCTGGCGCGCAGTCCGTGCGCCGTGTCCGGTTGCTTTGCCGGTGTGCCAGTCGCGAGCCGGCATTCAGTGGGCGAGGGCGGTGGGCAGTCGCTGCCTTCGCCCGCATCCAATCTCCATTTCCTTTCGGCAACGCAGGCGCAAAGCGCCCGGCGGTGGTCCGGCGGTGTTTTTGCCGCGCATGGCTTCCTGTCGTGCTGCAAGTTGCCGGAAGGAAATCCCGATTTTTCAATCCGCCGCAGGCGCCGCGCGCGCGTTGCGGCTTGCATCCACCCGTAACCATCGAGAGACCGGAGTTAGCCGCTCGAGCGGCAACGCCGGTCGATACAGGAGAGTAGTAGATGTCTGCATTGTTCGAACCGTTCAAGCTCAAGGGCGCGTCCCTGCGCAACCGCATCGCCGTGCCGCCGATGTGCCAGTACATGGCCGTCGACGGCATGGTCAACGACTGGCATCACGCCCACTATGCGCAGATCGCGCGGGGCGGCGCGGGCCTCGTGATCGTCGAGGCCACGGCGGTTTCGCCGGAAGGGCGCATCACGCCGGGCTGCACGGGCATCTGGAACGACGCGCAGGCCAAGGCCTTTGCGCCGACGGTCGCGGCGATCAAGGCGGCCGGCGCGGTGCCGGGCATCCAGATCGCGCACGCGGGCCGCAAGGCGAGCGCGAACCGTCCGTGGGAAGGCGACGACCATCTCGCCGAAGGCGATGCGCGCGGCTGGCAGACGATCGCGCCGTCCGCCATCGAGTTCGGCGCGCATCTGCCGAAAGTCCCGCGTGCGATGACGCTCGACGATATCGCACGCGTGCGCGAGGACTTCGTCGCGGCGGCGAGGCGTGCGCTCGAGGCCGGTTTCGAATGGCTCGAGCTGCACTTCGCGCATGGCTATCTCGGCCAGAGTTTCTTTTCGGCGCATTCGAACCAGCGCGACGATGCCTACGGCGGCAGCCTCGAAAACCGCAGCCGTTTCCTTCTGGAAACGCTGGCTGCCGTGCGCAAGGTCTGGCCGGAGCACCTGCCGCTGACCGCACGCTTTGGCGTAATCGAATACGATGGCCGCGACGAGCAGACGCTTGCCGAGTCGATCGAGCTGGCCAAGGGCTTCAAGCGCGAAGGGCTCGACATGCTGAGCGTGAGCGTGGGCTTCTCCACGCCGGCCGCGCAGATTCCCTGGGCGCCGGCGTTCCTCGCGCCGATCGCCCAGAAGGTGCGTCGCGCCGCGGGTCTGCCGGTGTCCTCGGCATGGGGTATCGGCACGCCGGAACTGGCGGAGCGGAGCGTAGCCTCGGAGCAACTGGACCTGGTGATGGTCGGCCGCGCGCATCTCGCGAATCCGCACTGGCCGTACTTTGCCGCACAGGAGTTGAAGGTCGAGCGCGCGGCGTGGACGCTGCCCGCGCCGTACGCGCATTGGCTCGAGCGCTACAAGGCTGGCTAAACAGGGTGATGGGCAAAATTGCCCATCGGCAATTTCGTTGACGATAAGGAAATCTCGATGAGTATTTATCTCTTTGCGAGCATCACGCCGAAGCCCGAACACGTTGCCGATATCGAGACGGAACTCCGTCTCATGGTGGCGCAGACACGCAAGGAAGCGGGCAACCGCCGTTACGACCTGCTGCGTCGCGTGGACGGCGCGCCGGGCTTTTATCTCTATGAGACCTACGTGGACGAAGCGGCCGTGCAGGCGCATCGCGAGAGCGCGCATTACGTGGCGTTTCGCGGCAAGATCGGCGACTGGCTGGCCGAACCGGTCGACGTCAAGGTGCTGACGGGCGTGGATATCGCGGGATAAGGCAGCATTCGGCCGCGTGCTTGACCCGGTTCATGGCCATGCGCCGGGCGTTGCGACGCCCGGCGCGTGATTCGCATGGCGCACTAGCGCACTGGCGCGCACGTCGCACCGGGATATTAAGTCGTAGTCCATAGTAAGGATTCAGGATCCTGCGATTGGCGCATGGATATTTTCGTGATCCGCAGGCCCGCCCGATTAAAATCGGGCTATTGCCCATGGACAGTGTCATCCGAATGCAGACCGAGGAACTCTTTCAGCATGCTAACGAACGGCATCTCGCTGGCGACCTTGCGTCTGCACGCGAAATTTACGGTCGCATTGTCGATCTCGATCCCTTGTATAGCGACGCGATATTCCGGCTCGGTGTAATCGAGATTCAGGAAGGGCACTATCACGAAGCGATCGAGTGGCTGACACGTGCCTGCGATCTCAAGCCCGGCAATCGACGATATCGCGAAGCAATGGGCCAGGCCTATGCGTTTGCGCGACGTTATGAACAAGCCACGTCGATTTATCGCGCTCTGCTCGGTGAGGATGACGCCGATCCCGATCTATGGTTCGGGCTGGGCAACGCGCTGCAGGCGCAGGGCGCGCTGCGCGAAGCGGCGTCGGCATGGGAAGCCGTTGTGCGACGCGATCCGCGTCGGGCCGATGCGCTCAACAATCTTGGCAACTGCTGCCGTTTGCTCGACGCGCCTGCGCTGGCGCAGTCCGCCTACGAGCGCGCGCTGGCGGCGCAACCCGGCAATGCGGATGCGCTCACCAACCTCGGCACGCTACTGCGCTCGCAAGGCCGGTACGGCGAGGCGCAGGTATTGCTGCGCGAGGCGGTGGCAGCGGCGCCCGCGTCACCGGCTGCGCTCGTGAGTCTTGGCGCAGTGCTGATCGACTGCGAGAATCCGCAGGAAGCCGCGCAAGTGCTTGCGCGAGCGGTCACAATCGCACCCGACTGCGCGCCTGCGGTCTTCAACTACGGCAACGCATTGCATGCCCTGGGCCATCGCCGCGAGGCGCAGGCGCAGTATCGGCGAGTGCTTGTGATCGAGCCCGGTCACGCGGAAGCGGCAAACAATCTCGGCAACGTATGTCGCGAACTGGGCGAGCACAAGGCCGCGATGGAGGCGTTCGAAGCGGCCATGCGGGCGCGGCCGGATTTCGTCGATGCCTATAACAATGCGGCCAATCTGTTGCGCGCACTCGGCCGCCAGGACGCGGCATGCGCCGTGCTGCGCACGGCGCTGGCGCTTTCGCCCACGCACTCGGCCACGCTCAACAACCTCGGTAACGTGCTCAAGGACCGTGGCGAGCTGGAAGAGGGTATCGCGTGCCTGCGTCAGGCGTTGGCGAGCGACCCCGGCAACCTGACCGCGCACAGCAACCTGCTCTATGCGCTTTCGTTCCAGTCGTCCGACGCTGCGGAGATCCTTGCTGAAGCACGACGCTGGGCCGCGCGGCACGAGGCGCCGCTGCGCGCGTCTCGCCTCGGGCATGCGCGGTTTCGCGCGCAAGGGCGGCGCTTGAGAATCGGCTATGTATCTGCGGACTTTCGTGAGCATTGCCAGGCATTTTTCATGATGCCCTTGCTGTCGAATCACGACAGAACGCGTTTCGAGATTCACGCCTATTCGAGCGTCGTACGCCCGGACGCAACGACGGCGCGCCTCGCGTCGCACGTGGATGTCTGGCACGACGTGCACCAGCTCGGCGATGCGGCGCTCGCCGCAAAGATCCACGCGGACGGCATCGACATTCTGGTCGATCTGACGATGCACATGGCCGCTGGCCGCCCGCTATTGTTCGCGCGTCAGGCCGCGCCGGTGCAGGTCGCATGGCTTGCGTATCCAGGCACGACCGGGATCGATGCCATTGGCTACCGATTGACCGATCCGCATCTCGATCCGCCCTCGCATGACAATCAGTACAGCGAACGTTCGATTCGCTTGCCGGACACGTTCTGGTGCTATGACCCGCTTGCGGAAGAGCCAGCGGTGAACGCGCTGCCCGCCGCGAGCAGCGGACATGTGACGCTCGGCAGCCTGAATAACCCGTGCAAGCTGACCGCCGCCACGCTCGATCTCTGGGGTGCGGTCTTCGCGGCCTTACCCGAGGCCCGGCTCGTGCTCATGGCGGCGCAAGGCGAGGCGCGGGAGCTTCTCGCGGCGCGCCTCGCGCGCCACGGCATCGATCGCGCACGCGTGCGTTTCGTGCCGTTCCAGCCGCGCGATGCCTATTTGCGCACGTATCACGAGATCGATCTCGCGCTGGATACGCTGCCGTACAACGGCCATACGACGAGCCTCGACGCGATGTGGATGGGCGTGCCGGTGATCACGCGCGTTGGCGCGACGTGTGCGGGACGCGCAGGGCTTTCTCAGTTGGCGAACCTCGGGCTCGGCAACCTTGCGGCGTTTTCCGACGAAGCGTTTGTGCGAACCGTCGTCGACCTTTCAAACGACTTGCCGCGACTTGCCGGTTTGCGCGCAACACTGCGAGGTCGTATGGCGGCGTCGCCGCTCATGGACGGTGCGCGTTTCGCGCGGGGCATGGAGGCCGCTTATGCAACGATGTGGCGCGAGTGGACGGGAGCGGAGATCGACGCGCCAGAACGCCCGTGGTGAACGGCCCGGCAGGTTGGACCCGCCCCGTTCGGCAATCTTGCAAACCTGCGGATGGCTTGGGAAGGCTGCGCATACGCTAAGAATGCTGTATAAATATACAGTGCGCGCCGGGAGACCGGTAGAGGTTAAGGGGTGAAAGTCCCCGACGGTGGAAGAACTAGCGATTCACGACGTCCCCGAGTCATGCGTGGCCAGCCGCGAGGCGGGCCGACCTCTAGCCGTCGCGTAGTCGGCGCGGCTTGAAGAAGTCAACGTAACCCCGCAGCAGAGCAGCTCTCAAGATTGCTCAGGTGATCATGAATTGATGGCAAAACTGGTAAGACCGTGGCCACGGAAATCTGACCCGCACAGCGGGCCTCGAGCACACGGATCTATTGAGAGCTTGGCCAGCGGATTCCATCGGGGACAGCGGCAACGCCGCACCGAAAGTCCGGATGTATGAGTGCAATCTCTACCTTCGAGCCGTCAAAGACTGAACGCTTGGCAAACTGGGGGCGTCCATGTATGTGCGGGGGGGGGGGGGGCCCAGCAATGGGCATCCCTACCGCGATAGAATCTCAATCCAGTCGGCCCTCACCGGGCTGAGCGTTGCCGGGCCGCGCCGCCCGGCCCCACGCGTTTCATCCAGCCGGAATGCCAGCGCAAGTGAGCGATAATCGATCCATCCGAATCCGTGGTGCCCGCCAGCACAACCTCAAGAATCTCGACCTCGATCTGCGCACCGGCCAAATGACGGTCGTGACCGGGCCGTCCGGCTCGGGCAAGTCCAGCCTCGTGTTCGACACCCTCTACGCGGAAGGGCAGCGCCGTTACGTCGAAACTTTCAGCGCTTATGCGCGCCAGTTTCTCGACCGCATGGACCGGCCGCAGGTCGATCGTGTCGACGGCGTGCCGCCCGCCATCGCCATCGACCAGACCAACCCGGTGCGCAGCTCGCGCTCCACGGTCGGCACGATGACGGAGCTCAACGATCACCTGAAGCTGCTCTACGCGCGTGCGGCGAATCTGTTCGACCGCGTGACCGCGCAGCCGGTGCGTCACGACACGCCCGAGACGATCTACGCGGAATTGCGCGCGCGTACGGCGGTGGACGATCCGCGCCTCGTCGTGACGTTCCCGGTCGAGCTGCCCGAAACGACCACCGAAGAAGAAGTCGCACAGTGGCTCTCCGCTAGCGGCTATACGCGTGTGCAAGCGCAGCGCGAAGTGAGGACGGCCGACGGCACGCGCAAGGTGCTCGACGTGGTGGCCGACCGCTTCCGCTTGCAGAATGCGGAAAAGAGCCGCGTGATCGAGGCGATCGAGGCGTCGCTCCGGCGCGGCGCTGGACGCGTGAACATTTATGTCGTATCGGAAACCGGCGGCGCTGCCGATGTTTCCGATGCGAAATCCGAGCCGCGGATCTGGCGCTTTTCCACCGGCCTCCATTGCCCGGACAGCGATCTGCGCTATGCGGACCCGCAGCCGGCATTGTTCTCGTTCAACTCGGCCTATGGCGCGTGCGATGCTTGCCGTGGCTTTGGCCGCGTGATCGGCGTCGACTGGGGGCTCGTGATTCCCGACGCGCGCAAGACGCTGCGCGGCGGCGCGATCAAGCCGTTGCAGACGCCCGCGTGGAAGGAGTGCCAGGACGACCTGATGCGCTACGCCGCCAAGGCCGGCATTCCACGCGACACCGCGTGGTCGGAACTGACGCAGGAGCAGCGCGACTGGGTGCTCGACGGCACGCCCGACTGGAAGGGGAGCTGGCAAACGCAGTGGTATGGCGTCAAGCGCTTCTTCCAGTATCTGGAGTCGAAGGCGTACAAGATGCACATTCGGGTGCTGCTTTCGAAGTACCGCAGCTACACGCCGTGCGAAACGTGCGGTGGCGCGCGCCTGAAAACGGAGGCGCTGATCTGGCGTCTCGGCACCCGGGAAAATGCCGACGAAGTGCTCGCGAGCGCGGCGCGTTTCATGCCGCACGGCGTAGAGTGGTCGCGCGCGCAACTCGAGGCGCTGCCCGGCCTCACGCTGCACGACGTCATGCTGTTGCCGATCGAGCGCATTCGCCGTTTCTTCGACGGTCTTTCGCTATCGTCAGCACTGCTTGACGATGCGCTCAAGTTGCTGCTCGCCGAGGTGCGGACACGGCTGAAGTATCTGTGCGACGTCGGGCTCGGCTATCTCACGCTCGACCGCCAGAGCCGCACGCTCTCGGGCGGCGAAGTGCAGCGCATCAACCTGACCACGGCGCTCGGCACGTCGCTCACCAAGACGCTGTTCGTTCTCGACGAACCGAGCATCGGCCTGCATCCGCGCGATCTGAACCGCATCGTCGAAGCGATGCAGCGCCTGCGCGATGCGGGCAATACGCTCGTGGTGGTCGAGCACGATCCCTCGGTGATGCTCGCGGCCGACCGTCTGATCGACATGGGACCGGGGCCTGGCGAGCGTGGCGGCACGATCGTCTACGACGGCACGCCTGAGGACATCCGCTCGTCCGGCACCTTGACGGGCGAGTATCTGGGTGGCCACCGCGCTGTCGCCGACGCTTCGCACTGGGCGCGCCGCGCCGTCGATGCGAGCACGCCGCGCCTCGTGCTCGAAGGCGCGAGCGAGCACAATCTGCGTGACGTGACGGTGGAGATTCCCCTGCAGCGGCTCGTGTGCGTGACGGGCGTGTCGGGCTCAGGCAAATCGACGCTCGTGCAGGACGTGCTGTATCCGGCGCTCGCGCGTCATCTCGGCAAGGCCACCGAAGCGCCGGGCGTCTATCGCAATCTGGACGGCGCCGGGCAGATCAGCGACGCCGTGTTCGTCGACCAGTCGCCGATCGGCAAGACCGCGCGCTCGAACCCGGCCAGCTACGTGGGTGCATTCGACGAGATCCGCAAACTGTTTGCCAAGGCGCCGCTCGCGAAGCAGCGTGGCTATACGGCGGGCATGTTCAGTTTCAACTCAGGCGAGGGGCGTTGTCCGACCTGCGGCGGTTCGGGCTTCGAGCACATCGAAATGCAGTTCCTGAGCGACGTCTATCTGCGTTGCCCCGACTGCGACGGCAGCCGCTATCGCCCGGAAGTGCTCGAAGTGAAGATCGAGCGCGGCGGCCGCACGCTTTCGGTCGCGGACGTGCTCGATCTCACCGTGAGCGAAGCCGCGCAGCACTTCCATGAGGATGCCGAAGTATTGCGCGTGATCCAGCCGATCGTCGACGTGGGTCTCGAATACGTGAAGCTCGGGCAGCCCGTGCCGACGCTTTCGGGCGGCGAGGCTCAACGCCTGAAGCTCGCGGGCTATCTCGCGGAAACGGCGCAGGCGAAAGGCAAGGAGAAAGCCGCGGGCGGACGGCTTTTCATGTTCGACGAGCCCACCACGGGCCTGCATTTCGACGACATCGCCAAGCTGATGCGCGCATTCGGCAAGCTGCTCGCGGGCGGCCATTCGCTGCTCGTCATCGAGCATAACCTCGACGTGATCCGCGCGGCGGACTGGCTGATCGACCTCGGTCCCGAAGGCGGCGATGCGGGCGGCGAGGTGGTCTGCGTGGGGACGCCGGGCGACGTGATCGCCTGCCCGCGTTCGCATACGGGCGCAGCGCTCGAGCGTTATGAAGCGGCGCTGGGCCATGGCGCTGGAACGCTCGTCGCAGAGGAAGAAGGCGTAGCGCTGCAGACGGCGCTGCGCGCGGCGCAAGCGCGCCGTGAGATTCAAGGCGAGGACGTGGTACGTATCGTGAATGCGCGCGAGCACAATCTCAAGGCGCTCGACGTCGACATTCCGCATGGCCGGTTCAACGTGATTACCGGCGTCTCGGGTTCGGGCAAGTCCACGCTCGCGTTCGACATTCTGTTTCACGAGGGGCAGCGCCGCTACCTCGAATCGCTGAATGCCTATGCGCGCTCCATCGTGCAGCCCGCCGGGCGGCCGGAAGTCGACGCCGTCTACGGCATTCCGCCCACCGTTGCCATCGAGCAGCGCCTCTCGCGCGGCGGTCGCAAGAGTACCGTGGCGACCACCTCCGAGGTGTGGCACTTCCTGCGTCTGCTCTATGTGAAGCTTGGCGTGCAGCACTGCGTGCACGACGGCACGCCGGTGACGTCGCAGAGCGCCGATGCCATCGTCGCGCAACTGCTGCGCGAGCATCGCGGCGAGCACGTCGGGCTGCTCGCGCCGCTCGTCGTGAATCGCAAGGGCGTGTACACCGATCTCGCGAAATGGGCGAAAGCGCGCGGCAATACGCATTTGCGCGTGGATGGCGAATTCGTGCCGGTCTCGCCGTGGCCGAAGCTCGACCGCTTCCGCGAGCACACGATCGAATTGCCGGTCGGCGATCTCGTGATCGAACCGGAAAACGAGGCGCAATTGCGCCAGATGCTCGACGCGACGCTCGAAGCCGGCAAGGGCATCGTGCATCTGCTCGCGCCGCTCGACGGGCTCGGTCATGCGCTCGGCAACGGCGATTCGACTGCGCGCATCGGCGCGGTCAAGGTGCTCTCGACGCGGCGTGCCTGCCCCGTGTGCGGCACGAGCTATGCCGAGCTCGATCCGCGCATGTTCTCGTATAACAGCAAGCACGGCTGGTGCACGACGTGCGTGGGCACCGGTCTCGCGCTCACGCGCGAGCAGCGTGCGGCCTATGACGATACCGTTGTTGCCGCCGACGATCGCGGCCGCGAGCAAACCTTGCCGTCCGAGGAGCAGGAGCCGGAGGGCATGGCCGATGAGCCGTGCCCGGATTGCCACGGCACGCGCCTGAATCCCGAGGCGCGCGCGGTGACTTTCGACGAGCACGCGATCGTCGATGTCGCGCAATGGACCGTGGCCGAAACGCGCCGCTGGGTCGAGTCGCTCGAGCTGAACGGACGCGATGCGCAAATCGCGCGCGACGTGGTGAGCGAAATTCGCAGTCGTCTGCAGTTTCTCGAAGAAGTCGGGCTTGGTTACTTGAGCCTCGACCGTGCCGCGCCGAGTCTCTCGGGCGGCGAAGCGCAGCGCATCCGTCTCGCGGCGCAACTCGGCAGCAATCTGCAGGGCGTGTGCTATGTGCTCGACGAACCGACGATCGGCCTGCATCCGCGCGACAACCAGATCCTGCTCGACGCGCTGCGCAGTCTCGGCGAGAAGGGCAATACGCTCGTCGTCGTCGAGCACGACGAAGACACGATCCGCCGCGCGGATCACATCATCGATATCGGACCGAGCGCCGGCAAGCGCGGTGGACGCGTGGTGGCGCAAGGCACGGTCGCCGACCTCGCGGCGCAGGCCGACTCCATTACGGGCCGCTATCTCGCGCATCCGATCGTGCATCCGCTGCAACCGCGCCGCGAAGTGAAGCCGGCGCGCGCGGGGCGCGAGGCCGTGCCCGCGCAGTGGCTCACCGTGCACGGCGGCAAGCTGCACAATCTGCGCGACGTGACCGCACAGATTCCGCTCGGCCGTCTCGTGGCGATCACGGGCGTGAGCGGCTCGGGCAAATCGACGCTCGCTCGCGACGTGCTGCTCTCGAATCTGCTCGACGCGGTGGGACGTTCGGTGCTGTCGTCGCCGGCGGAGCGCCGTGCCCGCAAGGCGGCGAAGGGCAGCGCGTCGAGCGCGGCCGAGCGCCGCTCGAGCGTGCTCGCGCGCACGAGCGCGAAGCCGAAACTCGAGGTTTCGCATACGTGGCAGGGCTGCGACTCGATTAGCGGATGGGAAACCATCGACCGCGTGCTCGAAGTCGACCAGACGCCGATCGGAAAAACGCCGCGCTCGTGTCCCGCGACCTATATCGGTGTATGGGACGCGATTCGCCGCCTGTTTGCCGATACGCTCGAGGCGCGCGCGCGTGGCTACAGTGCCTCGCGTTTCTCGTTCAATACCGGCGATGGCCGCTGCCCCGCGTGCGAGGGCCAGGGCGTTCGCACGATCGGCATGAGCTTTCTTCCCGATGTGAAAGTGCCGTGCGATGTCTGCCACGGCCAGCGTTTCAATCCGGAAACGCTCGCTGTGACGTGGCGCGGCCGGAACATCGGCGAAGTGCTCACGATGGAGATCGACGAGGCCGTGGAATTCTTCGGCCCGATCACGAGCATTGCGCATCCGCTGCAACTCATGAAGGACGTCGGGCTCGGCTACCTCACGCTCGGGCAGCCGTCGCCCACGCTCTCGGGCGGCGAGGCGCAGCGCATCAAGCTCGTCACGGAGCTCTCCAAAGTGCGCGACGACATCACGCGGCGCGGCCAGAAGGCGCCGCACACGCTCTACGTGCTCGACGAGCCCACCGTGGGCCTGCATATGGCCGATGTGGCGCGCCTCATTCGCGTGCTGCATCGTCTCGCGGATGCGGGGCACAGCGTGGTCGTGATCGAGCACGATCTCGACGTGATCGCGGAAGCGGACTGGATCATCGATCTGGGGCCCGAGGGCGGCGTGGGCGGCGGCACCATCGTCGGCGCGGCAAATCCGGAAGGGCTCGTGAAACTGACGGCGAGCCACACGGGCGCGGCGCTCAAACCGGTGCTCGCGCGCGCGGCGACCGAGGCGCAGCCGCTGCCGTCTCCGGCGCCGCGCGATGACGTGGCAAGCGACGCCGCCACGAACGGCGCGCGTGCTGCGAAGCGGCGCGCGACGGCTTCATAAGCCGAGCCTGCCGGACGCCCGCGAGCGCCCCGTGCGGGCCTCGCGGGCGTCAAACCGCTTGATCTGGGCGGCTCGCGCAAGGTATGATGGGTTCCGCTTGCAGCAAGTCGCCGCGCACCTTTAGCGGCACATTCTGGCGAGCGGAGCAGCGGACCTCAGATCCCCTCCGACCCGGCTGCGGGTTCCATACCCGGGCCACCTCATCAGTGCAGCAGGGCTTCGCGGCATCTGGCGAAGCCTTTGTCTTTTCAGGGCAGACGAATCGATATCGATCAACGCCTTGCCTTTGCGATGCGAGAGGAATTAACCGATGTTCGACCTCGACGGTGAGGCGCGCGAACGGCTCATCATGTGGATTAAACGCCGCATGGAAGAGTACGGCATTACGCTCGAAGATCTTGAATTATCCATTGCGGAAAGTGAACGGCAGCCGATGTACCGCGATGCATATGGCAATACCTGGAATGGGGAAGGCGACATGCCGTCCTGGTTGCTGCGCTACAAGCATGCAGGGCAGGATATCGAGCATTTCCGCTGCTAGCGGGTGCGGTACGGCGTGGCACGTGGCGCTCGCATGCGAGTCCATGCGCGATGCGCAGGATTCTTGCTGATTGCGTGGATTGTCTGTTTGGCTGCTTTAGTCATTTCGGCAATATTTCAGTGTCGTTTTAAAAATGCCTTTCGGTGGATATTGCCCATTTAATGAATGGCGCTTCGCATCCGCCTGTTCCGGTTTGACCATAAGCGGTTTAAGCGCATATTCGTCGGAAGATCGTTGATCTTGCCGGTTGGCCGTGCCTCGCGGTTGCGCCACAATACCGGCCATTGCGCTTATACCGTATCCAGGGGGCGAATATGGCGTTACTGGTAGTGGGTCTCGCAATCTTCATTGCCATGCATTCGATTCGCGCCGTGGCCGCGCCTTGGCGCGAGGCGCAGATCGAGCGCTTCGGCATGCCTGCCTGGCGCGGTGTCTTCGGGCTGTTCTCGATTCTCGGCATCGTGCTCATCGTGTGGGGCTACGGGCTCGCGCGGCGCTATCCCGTGCCCATCTGGCTGCCGCCATTCGGCATGGCGCACGTCACCGCGCTCTTGACCGCCATCGCCTTCGTGATGATCGCGGCCGCCTGTGTGCCGGGCAATCACATCAAGCGCGCGCTCGGCCGGCCGTTCATGAGCGGCGTGGCGCTCTGGGCGTTCGCGCACCTGCTCGCCAACGGCACGCTTCACGCCATCGTTCTGTTCGCCGCGTTGCTGGTCTGGGCGCTGCTCAAGCTGCGTGCGGACCGGCGGCGCGATCGCGAAGCCGGCGTCGTCCATGCGCCGGGGACGTTGGTGTGCGATGCGATGGTCGTCGTGATCGGGCTGGTCGCGTGGGCCGTGTTCGCGTTCTGGCTGCACGGCGTGCTGATCGGCGTGCGCCCGCTTGGCTGAGGCGGCCCGACAATAAAAAAGAAGCCTGCGCGAGGCAGGCTTCGTCAAGGTACAACTCGGAGTTCCGCGATCGGATCGCAGTCGTTGCGATCTTAGGGATCGTTCATGAAAGCTGCGTGAAAGTCGGCGCTGCCGTTGGAGCGGTTTCGTGCCCTGCCGCGCCGCCTCACATCACAGATCGAAGAACACCGTTTCGTGTTCGCCCTGCATGCAGATGTCGAAGTGATAGACGATGCTTCCTGCCTGCTCGCTGCGGCGCGCGACCAGCGTGTCGCGGCGCGCTTCGGGCACCGCGGCGAACACCGGGTCGGCGGCATTCGCAACGGCTTCGTCGTCGAAATAGATGCGCGTGAACGTGTGCGTGAGCATGCCGCGCATCATGACGATCACGTTGATGTGCGGGGCTTCGTCCGCCTGCTCGCGGCCTGGCTTTACCGTACGCACGATGAAGCGCTGTTCCGGATCCGTACCGGTGCCCACGCGCGCAAAGCCGCGAAAGCCGGTTTCCGCCATTTGCGCGCGCGATGCCGGGTATTGGCCATTTGCGTCGACCTGCGAGAACTCCAGCATGGCGTCGAAGACCGGCTTGCCGTCACCGTCGATCACGCGCCCAATCAGCGTGATGTGCTCGCCGGGCGTTTGCGGGCCAGCCATCTCGGGCGTGAAAAGGCTCTTGAAATCGAAGTCGTATTGCTGCGGGCACAGGCCGTAGGCGAAGTACGGGCCGACGGTTTGCGAAGGCGTTTCTTTGAGTGCCATGATCAACGCTCCATGGGAGTCTGGTTCGGGCCGCGCAGCACGATGTCGAATTCGTAGCCGAGCGCATAGCCTTCTTCGGTGGTGTCGAGCGAGAAGCGCGAGATCATGCGATCGCGAGCCTGTTCGGGCGTGCCCTGGAAGATCGGGTCGTAGGCGAGCAGCGGGTCGCCGGGGAAATACATCTGCGTGACGAGGCGCGAGCCGAAGTAATCGCCGAACAGCGAGAAATGAATGTGATTCGGCCGCCACGCATTGGGATGATTGCCCCACGGATACGCGCCCGGCTTGATCGTGAGGAAGCGGTAACGGCCTTCGTTGTCGGTCAGGCAGCGGCCCGCGCCCAGAAAGTTCGGGTCGAGCGGCGCGTCGTGCTGGTCCTGCTTGTGAACGTAGCGTCCCGCTGCATTGGCCTGCCAGATTTCGACGAGCGTATTGCGCACCGGCTTGCCGCCGTCGTCCAGCACGCGCCCCGTGACGATGATGCGTTCGCCGAGCGGTTCGCCATTACGCGCGGCATTGCGCGTGAGATCGTGGTCGAGCGCGCCGAGATCGTCGGCGCCGTAGACGGGCGCATGCAGATTGCGCAATTTTTCCTTTAGTGGAATCAGCGGCAGCGTCGGGCCGCGTTTGACCGATGAGCGATACGGCGGATAGACATACGCCGGATGCGAGTCGAAGTCGCGCGGCGACAGGAAGGGCTCGTCCATGTGGGTGTCTCCTGGCAGGATTGTGAGAGAAAGGTGCGCTGCGCGGCGGACGGTCGCAGCGCGCGCATGCAGCCACTTTATCCAATGCGAAAAGTTATGCAAAATGACGTTTTCTCGCGACTCGTATAACTAATCGTTATGGAAAACCGGCTTGCGGACTCCCGCGTCAAATTTCGTCATCTCCAGTGCTTTCTCGCGGTTGCGCAGTTTGGCAGCGTGCAGCAGGCGGCCGAGAGCCTGTCGATTACGCAGCCTGCGGTTTCCAAGACGATCGCCGAGCTGGAGTCGGCGCTCGGCGTGAAGCTGTTCGAGCGCGGCCGGCACGGCGCCGTGCCCACGCGGGAGGGGCAGCTTTTCATGCCGCACGCGAGCGCGTGCGTGAGCGCGCTGCGCCAGGGCGTTGCGCTGCTGGCGCGCGAGGAGGGAGCGGTGGCGGCAACGCTCGATATCGGCGTGTTGCCGACCGTGGCGACCGCGCTTTTGCCGGCGGCGCTGCGGCGCTTTGCCGGCGAGTGGCCGCGCGTGAGCGTGCGTCTCATGACGGCAGCCAATGCGGAATTGCTCGAGCGCCTGAAAGCGGGCGCGATCAGTTTCGCGGTCGGGCGTCTTGCGGATCCGGAACGCATGGTGGGCCTGAGTTTCGAGCAGCTCTACAACGAACCGCTCGCGGTGGTCGTGCGCGCGGGGCACCCGCTTGCTCAGGAGGCCGGATCGGCGCTGCCGCTGGCCCAGTTTCCCACGCAGTTTCCGCTCGTGCTGCCGCCGTTCGGGACGCTGATTCGCCAGGCCGCGGACAGTCTGCTGGCAGCATGGGGAGCGCCTCCGCTCACCTCGTTCGTCGAATTGCTCTCGGTATCGGTGGGGCGCGCCCTTGCGCTCGAAAACGACGCGCTCTGGTTCGTGCCGTCGGGGGCGGTCGAATACGATTTGCGCGAAGGTACGCTGGTGCGTCTGCCGCTGCCGAGCGCCGGGGGCGAGGAGCCAGTCGGCTTGATTCAGCGTACCGATACGCAACCGACGGCGGTAGGGCGCGCGTTGATCGACGCGGTGCGGCAGGCGGCGCGCGCGCGCGACGCGGCGATGCATGCGAAACCGGCGGCGCGGCGCGGTGCGCGCCGTCGCCCAGGTGCGGTTGGCACCGGCGGCAAGGGGCGCTCGGGAGATACCGAAGGCTAGCGCCGGTTATTGGCGTGAACAGGCCCGGATGCGGCGGCCCGCGCGTCAGGCTGCCGGAAGTTTCCTTTTGGAACGCGACGGCTTGCGCGGGGGCGCAGCGGGTTCGGCGGGTTCGGTGGCTTCGGATGCGCCCGGCACTCTGGCGCCCGTGGACATCCAGAGCACCACCGCGTCCTCCTTGCTGGTGGAAACCGCGAAGTGGCCGGTGCGGCTGTCGAAATAGAGGCTGTCACCGGCCTCCAGATGCGTGGGCGTGTAGAGCTCGGTGTGCAGACACACGCTGCCGCTGATCACATAGATGAATTCTTCGCCCTCGTGGCGTCCCCAGTCGTCGAACGCGTCCACCGAATGGGCCGTGACGCGCACGAGAAACGGCAGCATGGCCTTGTGCGCGAGCTCCGTGGCGAGCAACTCCATCTCGTAGCCGCGATACGCGTGCGGCTTGCCTGCGCCGTGGCGCGTGAGCGCGCGGCGGCCGCCGAAATCGAGCCTGGGCGCTGAGCCGAACAACTCGCCAAGGTCGATCTTCAGGCCCGCGACGATCTTCTGCAGCACGTCGAAGGTGGGCGACATCAGCCCGTTCTCGATTTTGGAAAGCGTGGAGCGCGACACGCCGCACACGTGGCTTGCGTGTTCGAGCGTCAGATCGAGGGCAATGCGGGCGGCGCGGACGCGGCGGCCGAGGTCTGCGGTCGACGAAGCCGCCGATTGTGTGAGCGTGGTGTCCATGAGCGGTGAAGGGCAGGAGCGAGTGTTCTGGCACGTTTCCGATCATAGCAAACCGTCGCCTTTAGGAAACATCGGCCGAACGGCTAACGTTCGCAGTCTGAATCTCGATGCCGCGAAAACTCGCCGGTTCAAACGGCTTCGATTCGAACCATTCAGGGAATCGAATTAACTATCTTTGACGGTTGACGTGGATCTTGTCGACGTAAGAAATGTCTTTCAATAGAGTAAGAATTTGAATAGAGCCTCGATCTGCGTCGAGCGGTCACGCGACGAACCGTATGGCGATCCTTACTATTTAATTTGATGACATAGGTCAAATTTGGAGAAGAAAATGCGCGACGAACGTCTCGAATTATTGCTGGACATATCGCGAAGAACGCTGGGTATCGAACGCTTCGGGCTGACTGGCAAGCCGACCGTGGACTACCACTTCGTGAGCGCAGAAGACGTGGGTCGTGCGCTTGAATCTGCGTATGACGCGGGGCTGATCGTCGGTCACCGGATAGGCCGCGCCGAATGCATGGAAGAGTCCTGAGCGCGACACAGCTACGCTGATGCGCGCACAGCGCCCCCGGCGCAGACAATGCCAGCACGCGCGGTTTTTCGCATCTTCATACGACTACCCGGCCCTGCCGAATCACGCTCCGGTTTTCCTGCAGGAAACATTGCTGCGAGCCCGCTGTTTCCGATAGGAAATTCTGATTTGCGCGCCTCCGCGCAGCGTGCAATACGACCCCATCGCGAGACAGCGTCTGGCGTCGCAGCGCCATCTGGCGCTTGAGGCATGCCACTGCCTTCGGCTTGCTGCACCATCTTCCCCCGTGTATAGTCGGTTGACCAGAGTTTGTTTCTTATCGGAAATAAAGGAACGGTCATGAGCGCAACACGCATTCTTGCCGACCTTGGCATTTCAGAAGCAGCCGGGTCGGGTGACATCGAGGTGAGATCGCCGATATCCGGCGAAGTGATCGGGCGGGTGGCCAGCCAGTCGGCCGCGGACGTCGATGCGGCGCTGGCCCGCGCGCAGGCGGCGTTTCTCCAGTGGCGCAACGTGCCGGCGCCGCGCCGCGGCGAGCTGGTGCGCCTGCTGGGGGAGCGTCTGCGCGCCCAGAAGGAGGCGCTCGGTAGTCTCGTGTCGCTGGAGGCCGGGAAGATCCTCCAGGAGGGGCTGGGCGAAGTTCAGGAGATGATCGACATCTGCGACTTCGCCGTTGGTTTGTCGCGGCAGCTTTATGGTCTGACCATCGCATCGGAGCGCTCCGGGCATCGCATGGCCGAGAGCTGGCATCCGATGGGCGTGTGCGCCGTCATCTCCGCTTTCAATTTTCCCGTCGCGGTGTGGTCCTGGAACGCAGCGCTCGCGCTGGTCTGCGGCAATCCCGTGATCTGGAAGCCCTCGGAGAAAACGCCACTCGCTGCGCTGGCCGTGCAGAAAATCGTGGGCGATGCCTTGCTCGCCTTCGGCGACGCGCCGCAGGGGCTCGTTTCGCTCGTGGTCGGCGGGCGCGACGTCGGCGCGAAGCTCGTGGCCGATCCACGGGCCGCCATCGTAAGCGCCACCGGCAGCACGGAAATGGGCCGCTCGGTCGGCGTTGCCGTCGCTCAACGCTTCGGCCGCGCGATCCTCGAACTCGGCGGCAACAACGCCGGTATCGTGACGCCGAGCGCCGACCGCGAACTGGCCTTGCGCGCGATCCTGTTCTCCGCCGTCGGCACGGCGGGGCAGCGCTGCACGTCGCTGCGGCGCCTGTTCGTGCACGAGCGCATCTATGACGCAACCGTCGAGCGACTCAAGCAACTTTACGCAAAGGTGCCGATCGGAAACCCGCTCACGGCGGGCACGCTGATGGGGCCGCTCATCGACGCCCACGCGTTCGAGCGCATGCAGGCCGCGCTGGAGCGCGCGCGAGCCGAAGGCGGCGTCGTGACAGGGGGCGAGCGCGTTGCCGTCGAAGGCCTGGCAAACGGCTATTACGTTCGGCCCGCGCTGGCGGAGATGCCGGCGCAAACTGCAATTGTCCTCGAAGAAACCTTCGCGCCGATTCTCTACATCATGAAGTATCGCGACTTCGACGCAGCCGTCGCCGCGAACAACGCTGCGGCGCACGGCTTGTCCTCGTGCGTGTTCACGACGGATCTGCGCGAAGCCGAGTGTTTCCTTTCGGCATCGGGCAGCGATTGCGGAATCGCGAACGTCAATATCGGGCCGAGCGGCGCGGAAATCGGCGGTGCGTTCGGCGGCGAGAAGGAAACGGGCGGCGGCCGAGAATCGGGTTCGGACGCATGGAAGGGCTACATGCGGCGCGCGACCAATACCGTCAACTATTCGTCGGCGCTGCCGCTGGCGCAGGGCATCGATTTTTCGCTCGATTGATCTTTTGCGTCCCGGGCAGGCGCGCGGTGCATGCGCTGCTGTCCGGGATGCGGCTTCAGCGCGCGTCAGGCAATCGCACAGCGGCCATGCCGTTGCGTATCAGTCGATGCGCCAGGTTGCTTCGGATTGCAGATCAAATGTTGCGGCGCATAGGCGTTGGCTAACCGGTTCCCTCGTGCTCGACCAGGTGCCGGGAGCGTGGCCGTCGAGCGCTTCAGGCGAGCCGGCGCAAAGGCTCGAGCGACCAGCCGTGCGGCACGCCATGCACGGCGAAGAACCACGCGGCAACCCACGAAGCCGCCACGACGATCAGATCGCATCGGCCGCTGCGCCACAGATTCAGCGAGTGGCGCCGCACGATCCACGGCACGCCGAGAGGATTCGGCCAGTCCGCGAACAGGTGGATCAGGCCGCCGCACGCGAAGCCGAATGCCGGCGCGGCAACAGCCAGCTGTCCCAGCTCGCGGTACGACCACACCAGCAGGGCAATCCAGCCGACGCCCCAATGGGTGAATGTCCGATGAGTGACCCAGAGCCGGCGCTTCTTGCTCCACCACGCAACCTCCAGCCAGTCGGGCGCGGTGCCGCCGGCCACGCCTGCGATGAACGCCAGTGCGGCATAGAGATGCCAGGGGCTGTCTGTTCCGGTGTGCGTGACGATTGCGGCGGCGATGACGCCGGCGGCCCAGCCGGTGGCGTGATGTGCGGTCCCTGATGCCATGAAGCGCTGTAGTGCAGAGTCGAAAGAGGGCGCAATCTTCGCAGATGCGGCGGCTTCGTGACAGGGGGCGGCGCGCAAAATTCATCGCACGCCGTTCGAGACATCAGGTCGTGCAGCGCGCCACGTCGAAACGCATTTCTTCTTCGGGCGGATCGTTCGAGCTGGACGCGCCGTGCGTCACGCGAATCACCGATCCACGTCCGTTCGGCGTGAGCGTCACGAAGTACGACGCATCCGAGCGCGAGCCAATCGCGAGTTCGGTGGCGTTGCCGGAGTGCGATTCATACGCGCGCGACACATGGCTCTTGAGGCAACTCGCGATCGACGAAGGCGAGCGTGCCGACGACGCGTAGACCATGGCGTCGTCGCTACTGGAAGCGGTATTGGGCGGCGACGATCCGCAGGCGGCGACGAGTGCGAGCGGCAGGGCGGCGATAAGGCGTTGCGTGAGGGTATTCATGACATGAGCGTCGTAGCGGATGCCTGGCGAAAAGCAACGCGAGATGCGCTGCGGCGAACGTGCTCATGAGTATACGCATGCGTCTGACAGCGCAGGCTCACGCAGAAGTAAAAAGATGCAACAGAGAAGGCGTAGTGCGCGGCGGTCCGCGGATCGATGCGATGGCCGCGACGAAAGTTGATGGTGCGAAATAGAGAAAACTTGGAGCCAGGCTCGGGAAATGCGTCCGGCAGCGAGCGGGCAGAGCAGCGGAGCGCGCCGCCTGCCCGAAGGCTTGCGCCGCGAGGCGCAAGCCGGTGCGCTTTAGAAGCGGTGGCGCAGACCGATCGTTGCGGCGACCTGATTGTTCGTCGTCGAGGGCGACAGCGTGTTGATTGCCGCGACGTTGGCGACCGACGCGCCGTTCTGAACGCCGAGCGAACCCGAAGCGTGCTGGTACACGCCAGCGAGGTAGACGTCGGTGCGCTTGCTCAGCGAGTAGTCGGTGCCGAGCACGACGGTGTGCCACTTCGGGCTTTGATCGCCGGTGCCGGTGCCGGTCACGGTGCCGTCGGTGAACGTGTACGAGCCCACGAATGCGAGCGCCGGAGTCAGGTGGTAGGCGCCGTTGATTTCGTAGTTGTCGAGGTGCAGATTCAGTCCGCTGATCCCCGCGAGATTCATGCCGCCGCTGCCGAGGCTTCGCAGACCGTCGATCTGCGAGTGCGACCACACGAAGCCGACTTGCGCCGGGCCATACGTGTAGTTCGCGCCGACGCCGAACGAGCGCTGCTGGCGAGCCGAGATGTTCTGGTCAGCCGAGGCCGCGCCGTTCGCATTGCCGCCATAGCTGCCCGAGTTGTTCAGTTGCAGGTAGCCGGCCGCCACATTGAGCGGACCGTTGCTGTACGATGCGCCCGCGCTCCATGCGCGGCTGTTGGCGAAGCCGTCGGCCTGGTTCGAGAAACCATACAGACCGCCAAACTGGAAGCCCGAGTAGTTCGCACTCGAGTACTTGACCGCGTTCTTGATCGAGAACGACTGCGCGAAGTTATCGTTGTCGAACGGATGGCCGGCCAGGTTGTTGCCGAAGCCGAGACCGGCTTCCGAGAGCGGCGCCAGGTACTGGTTCATCGAGTCGTACTGACGACCGAGCGCGAGCGTGCCGTATTGATCGCTTTGCAGACCGACGAAGGCCTGGCGGTTGAAACCGCTGTCGCCGTTCTTGTAGCCGCCGTTATTGAGATTGAAGCCGCTCTCCAACGTGAAGATCGCCTTCAGGCCGCCGCCAAGGTCTTCGGCGCCTTTCAGGCCGAAGTAGTTGTTCGACATCGCGCCGCTGCCTTGCGCCCACAGGCTGTGGCCGCCTGCATTGTTCGCATAGAGAATGCCGGCGTCCAGCGAGCCGTACAGGGTTACGCTGCTTTGCGCGTGCGCGCTCATGGCAAATGCACCGAGAACGCCAGCGAGGATAAGGGTTTTTTTCATGTTTTTAGCTCCGGACAGTACTTGGGAATCACACGGAAACCGTTTGCTGCGATGATTTTCGTGGTCTGACGATTCGAAGAGAAGTGTATTCCGGCAATCGCGCTGATTTAGTTTGTCTCGTGCAACAATACATTTTTAAAACTGTAATAACCGCATTAATGTTTATAAGTCACTGCGTAGAAAGACTTTTTTCAAAACATTTTAAGATGCGACGAAATGCGCAATTCGAGATTATGTTGTGCAAGTGCGACGGTAGCGTATGGCTTATGTGGTGGGCATGAACGCCGATGTGTGACTTATTGCGCGATATTCCTGCCGATTTCTGAAAGGTACTGTTCCAGTTTGTGCGACTTATTGGCGCGGATTCCGACGGTACAATACGCGCAGCCCTTGACCAAGGGTGGTCTTTTTCATCTGTTTTACGCGGCCCCCGGGCCGCGTTTTTTTTGCCAGGTGTAAGCGAATCATTTTCTGGGCGGCCGGAGAGATGAAAGACAGTATTGCGAGAAATGAAACGAGACATATCGCCGCATTTGATTGCGCGCGCGCCATGGCCATTTTTAGCTAATCGGCCTATTTGAATCGCAACTGAATTCCGGCAATGTCATGGCGAAGCGGAAATAGCGCCAGCAGGGGCGCAGTGAGCGTCGATTGGGTGCTTGCGGTTAAAATCTTGCCCCTGCCCGCGATGCCAGGGGCAGTCTCCGCAGAACCCGATGGAAACCGCCATGACCGACTCTTCGCTCCCTGTCATTCCCGAGGACACTTTTGAGGACCCGAGCACCGGGTCGGCCGAAATCGTCCAGGAACCGCGTCTCTGGCGCAAGGACGGCTGGACGGCGCGCGTCATCAAAAACGAGGACGACGACGGCTGGGCCGTCGAAATGATCAAGGACGGCGAGCCGGAGCCCGCGCTGGTCGGCCCGTGGACCATGGGCCGCGACAAGAAGAATCCGAAGCCGCTCGACACTTCGGCATTCAACACGCTGGTGAAAACGGCGTCCGAGGTCTTGCGCCGCCATGAGCAGCAATTGCACGCGCTGCTGCACAAGCGCGTGGGCGTGAGCGCGGGTGAAGGCGACATCGACGTGACGCTCGATATCGTGCCCGACGAATACGAGCCCTATGCGCTGCTCACGGCGCTCGACGCGTTTGGCGAGCAAATCGCGCAGGTGCGCGTCGCGCCCACCTTCAAGTTGACCAGGACGCGCGCGCAGGCATGGGCCGAAGGCGGCTTCGGCCGCATCGATTGACGCGGATTAACGCGCCCTGCGCGCACCGACGCGCGCGATCGCGTAAGCGGGCGTCGACGGGGCGTTCGGCTCAGTCCTGCTGGCAGAAGATGGCGGTCAGCAGCGGCCCGGCATGGTGGACGATGGCGGCGTTGCCGGCCGCGTCTAGCGCGGCCTGCACCTTGGCCTGCGTGGCTACGACCACGGCGCCGTAGGCCGAACGCGCGATCGGCTTGCCGTTGCCGTGCTGGAAGAGCGGGTCGTCCTGCTGGAACCCCACGATCGCGAACACGCTGAAGCCGTAGGCCGTCATGCGCTGGCCGTGGGCGGGCCAGAACGCATTGATCGAATTGCTTTCGACCTTCATGGGCTTGGCGTCGATCAGCTTCTGGTCGATCAGCCCGGAGATGAAGTCGTGCGCCGACTCCTTGCAGGTCAGCGCATCGTCTAGAGCGGCGGCGTGGCCGGTGAGCGGCACGAAGGGGAGTGCCGCGAGCAGCAAAGCAGCAAAGGGAAGGCGTTTCATCGGAGTTCTGGCGAGTAGGCTGCGCGGCCGCCGGGCATCTGCGTGATGCCCGGCGGCCGCGGCGAAGCGTTGCACTGTACGCGGGTTCGCGCGAACTTGCTTGCGGGGCCGCATCGGAGGACCACGCTGTGTTCCGTGCGATGCGGCCCTTATTGCCTTGCGGCTTCGGTTCGACGTCCAGAAAACCTGCAAGTTTTTTGGAAGCCGTATATTATTTCTCGGTTATGACTGGAAAAGACAAATTTGCAAATCCGGCCCCGCAAGCGGTGCCGCAGCCGCGCACGTGGGATGCGCGCGCGGCGCGCTGGCTCGTGACGCCGCTCGTGCCCACCTGCGTCACCCCCAATCACCTGACCACGTTGCGCTTGCTGATTGGTCTCGTTGGCGCCTTCTATCTGGCGCGCGGCGATTTTCTGCACGTCAATATTGGCGCATTTCTGATTGTTTTGTCGAATTTCGTTGATCACACCGACGGCGAACTCGCACGAATCAGCGGTAAAACGAGCCGCATCGGCCATTTCTACGATCTCGCCGCCGACGCGCTGACAACTGTTCTCCTGTTCCTCGGCATGGGTTACGGGCTCGGTGCCGCCGCAGCCGCGGCCGGTTCCGCCGGGACCGAATGGCATGTGCCGCCCGTCGTGCTCGGCGGCGTGGCCGGCGTGGCGGTCGCGGCGATCTTCTTTCTGCGCATGCGTATCGAGGAAATGGCGGGCAAGGCCGGCACCCAGCAGGCGTTCGTCGGCGGCTTCGAAACGGAAGACGTGCTCTATCTGTTGCCGCTCGTCACGCTGACGGGAATCGTCTCGCCGTTCGTCGTGGCCGCGTCCATCGGCGCGCCGCTCTTTGCCATCTACGTGGTGCTCGACTACTGGCGCGTCGTGCGTCGTGTGAGGCCAGCCAAGGAAACCCGCCAGGTCTGGATCAGCCGATGAGTGCGCAAGCAGAAGAAGAACAGGTCGTCTCCGACAACCGTGCCGCTGGCGGCCAGGCCGCCGCGCCCGACGCTGCCATGGGGCGCGCGCTGAACAAGCTGGATTCGGAGCGACTGCGCGACGAGTACGTGAATCAGGGCTCGTTTCTCTATCTCTCCGAATTCCTGCCTCCCGACGCGACGCAGCGGCTCATCGACGCCGCCCGCGCGCTCATGCCCGAGGTCAATCGCAATTTCATCCCGGGCCATAAGGCCGGCGGCAGCGTGAGCCGTCACACGATCGACCGTCTGCAGCCGTATATCGCGGAACTGTACCGTTCGCCGAAGCTCATCGCGTGGCTCGAAAAGATCACGGGCGACCGCCTTCAGCTTTCGCCGGAAGACGATCCGCACGCCTATGCGCTCTATTACTACACGCGCGCGGGCGATCACATCGGCTGGCACTACGACACCTCGTACTACGACGGCCGCCGCTATACCGTGCTGCTCGGCGTGATCGACGACTCCTCGTGCCTGCTCGACTACGAGCTGCACACGCGCGACGACAGCAAGCCCGACGTGCCGGGCGCCGTGCAATACCCGCCGGGCGCGCTCGTGCTGTTCGACGGCGACAAGCTGCGTCACCGCGTCACGCCCAGCCGCGAAGGCGAGGTGCGCGTCTCGCTCACGTTCGAATACGTGACGAACCCGAACATGCGCCCGTGGCGCCGCTTCATCTCGAACATGAAGGACGCGATTGCGTACTTCGGCTTTCGCCAGGTGTTCCGCAAGGCGCTCCAGTCTGTGCGCTCCGGCGGCGGCCAGGCCGGAGGGCCGCTGTGAATCGTGCCGCCATTTTGCTGTTGTCGATCGGCACGGCACTCTTCATCGCACTGCTCGCATGGCAGGGACTCGGCTCGGTGACGGGCGCGCTCGCAGCCGCGGGCTGGGGGCTGGCGCTGGTTGCCGCGTTCCACGTGGTGCCGCTCGCGCTCGACGCGGGTGCGATCGCGGTGCTGCTGCGCAAAGACGAGCAGATCGACCAGCGCGATGCGCTGCTCGCGCGCTGGAGCGGCGAGTCCGTAAACAGCCTGCTGCCGGCGGGGCAGATCGGCGGTCCGGTCGTCATGGTGCGTCAGCTCGCGCAGCGCGGCATGGCCATGCGCGACGCGGCGGCGGCCATCACGGTGAGCACGACGCTCCAGGCGCTCGCGCAGATCCTGTTCGCGGTGTTCGGCATCGCGCTCTTTTCCGTCTACGCCGCGAACGACACGCCGCGCAATCTCGGGGTGGCCGCGATGATCGCCACCGCCGTGCTCGGCGGCCTCATCGGGCTTTTCTATTTCGCGCAGCGCCGCGGGCTGTTCGGCCGCGTGCTGCGCCTCGCGTCGAAGCTGTTCGGCAAGCGCGACTGGTCTTCGCTCGCCACGCGCGCCGACGCCATCGACGCCGCCGTCAAGGCGCTCTATGCCGATCGCGCCCGCGTGGCGGCCAGCTTCGCGCTCAGTTCCGCGGGCTGGCTCGTGGGTACCGTGGAAGTCTGGCTGGCGCTGCGCTTTCTCGGCCATCCCGTCAACTGGGTCGACGCGCTGCTGCTCGAAAGCATCGGCCAGGCGATTCGCGGCGCGGCGTTTGCCATTCCCGGCTCGCTCGGCGTGCAGGAGGGCGGCTATCTGCTGCTCGCGCCGCTCGTCGGCCTGCCGCCCGAGGCGGCGCTCGCGCTCTCGCTCGCCAAGCGCGCGCGAGAAATCGTGCTCGGCCTGCCGGGCCTGCTTTATTTGCATATCAGCGAACGTAGCTGGCAACGCCGGCGCGCAGTGCGCGTCCCCGCTGTCGAAGTCGCCGATTGACCTTTTTCTCCCAAGGAACGCATGCGCGCCATCATTCTCGCGGCAGGCCTCGGCCTGCGCCTTCAGCAACCCGCTGGAGAACAGTTTCCGAAATGTCTGCTGCAATTCGAGGGCGTGACGCTGCTCGAGCGCCATCTGCAGATGCTCGAGTCGGCGGGTGTCACGGAGGTCGTGCTCGCGCTCGGCTTTCAGCCTGAGCTGGTCGAGTCCGAGCTCAAGCGCATTGGCTGGCCGCACGAGGTCGAGGTGGTGATGAATCCGCGCTTCGACCTGGGCAGCGTGCTCACCGTGCATCGCACGGCGCACGCGCTCACGCGCGGCGGCGACGTGCTGCTGATGGACGCCGACGTGCTCTACGACGAGCGCGTATTCGCGCCGCTCGTGGCGGGCGAGGCGCCGGCCAACCGCCTGTTGATCGACCGCGATTTCGAGGCCGGCGACGAGCCCGTGAAGCTGTGTCTGCGCGAAGGCGTGCCCGTCGAGCTGCGCAAGCAGCTCGCGGTCGGGCTGCAGTACGACACGATCGGCGAATCGGTGGGCTTCTTCCGCCTGAACGAGGCGACGGCGCACCGCTTTGCGCAGATCGTCGCGGGCTATGTCGAATCGGATCGTGCGAACATGCCGCACGAAGAAGCGCTGCGCGATTTGCTGCTCGAACGCGGCAGCGAGTTCGAAACCGCCGACGTCACGGGCGCGCCGTGGATCGAAATCGACTTCCCGAATGACGTGATGCGCGCCGCGCAAGAGGTGCTCCCGCAACTGGCGCCGGTCGTGAGCCGCGTGAAGCAGACGGCGGCCTGATCCGCGGTTTTGGCCGCTACCATGAGTCGGGCAGTGATGCGGGTCGTGACGTCCGTTGCCGCGTAATCGCGGCGGCGGATTTCGCGACCCTTGTGTTTTTTCCGGCGCCTGGCCGGTATTTCCATGCGCTGCTTCATCTGTTGCGGCCTCACCGTTTTCGGCAACACGATGTCATAATGGCCGCTTTACGCCATCAGCTGCGCTGACTGTCGTTCCTGCCCATGCCTCTCGCTCTCGGCACTTTCATCGTTCCGCTCATCGTCGCGTGCTCGATGTTCATGGAGAACGTGGACGCGACGGTCATCGTCACCTCGCTCCCCGCGATGGCCCGCGATCTCGGCCAGAGCCCCATTACCCTCAAGCTTGCCGTCACGAGCTACGTGATCGGGCTGGGCGTGTTCATTCCCATTTGCGGCTGGGTGGCGGACCGCTTCGGCTCGCGCAATGTGTTTCGCACCGCCATCGCTATTTTCATGGCGGGCTCGCTGTTGTGCGCCGCGTCGCGATCGCTCGAAATGTTCGTGGCCGCGCGCTTCGTGCAGGGCATCGGCGGCGCGATGATGGTGCCGGTGGGCCGCATCATCATCTTTCGCTCGCTGCCCAAGTCGGACTTCATTCGCGCGGTCAACTATCTCACCGTGCCGGCCTTGCTCGGTCCCGTGATGGGGCCGCCGCTCGGCGGCTTCATCACGACCTATCTGCACTGGCGACTGATTTTCTTCGTCAACATTCCCATTGGCGTGCTCGGTATCTGGCTGGCGAACCGGCATATCGCGAACATGCACGAAGAGCACCCGGGTCCGCTCGACTGGTTCGGCTTCATGCTCTCCGCAGGCGGCGCGTCGCTGTTCATGCTCGGGCTGTCGCTCGTGGGCGGCGCGCTGGTTTCCAATGGGAAAGCCGTGACGATGTGCGTGGTCGGCGCGCTCCTGCTGGGCGGTTACTGGCGCTACGCGCAACGCGCCGAACGGCCCGTTCTCGATCTGAAACTTTTGCGCATCCCGAGTTTCAACGCGAGCGTGGCGGGCGGGTCGCTGTTTCGCATCGGACTCGGCGCCGTGCCGTTTCTGCTGCCGCTCGCGCTGCAGGAAGGGCTCGGCATGACGGCGTTCGTATCGGGCGCCATCACGTGCGCGTCGGCGTTCGGCTCGATCTTCATGAAGTCGATCGTTTCGCGCGTGCTCGGCCGCTTCGGCTTTCGCCGCACCTTGATCGTCAACGCCGCGCTTGCGGGGGCGTCCATCGCCATCTACGGGCTGTTCGCGCCGGGTACGCCCGTATGGCTCATCTGGCTCGTGGTGCTGCTGGGCGGCCTGTTTCCTTCGCTACAGTTCAGCGGGCTCAATTCGCTCGCTTACGCCGATATCCCCACCAAAGACGTTGGTCGCGCAACGAGCGTCGCCAGCGTGATTCAACAGGTATCGCTCGGGCTCGGCGTGACGATCGCAGGGATCGTATTGCAGGTTTCGCATCGGATACAGGGGCATCCGACCATCGTGTGGTCCGATTTCTGGCCCGCGTTTTTCGTTGTGGGGCTCTTTTCCGTGGCCTCGATTCCGGTGACGATGCGCTTGCCCGCCAACGCCGGAGAAGAGATCGCGCGCGGGCGGCGCGGACAAACCTGATCCGTTCGGCCGATTTCGTTTTGGCATGTCTCTCGCGGGCTATCGGCGGATGGCCTGATCGCAAACGTTTTCTGTGCGTGCTATAAGCGCAGGATCCGGACTGAAAGTCGTTTGAAACGCCGGGTCACAAGCTGGTGCTCGATGAACCGAATCATGGAGGTCACTCAATGAAGCTGGTCGACAGAACGAAAATTTCCGCTGCTGCTCTCGCACTCGTTTCGCTTTCCACCTTGTCCGCGGGCTTTCTCGAAGTCACGCCCGCATTCGCGAAGGACACGCAGCAACGCCCCGCTATCCTGACTGCATCGGCGGTTGCCGTTGCCGACAAATACGCCGCCGACGCTGCCGAACAGATCTTCAAGGAAGGCGGCAATGCCGTCGATGCGGCGGTCGCCATCGCCTTCTCGCTGGCCGTCACGTATCCCGAAGCCGGCAACATCGGCGGCGGCGGTTTCATGACGCTCTACGTGAACGGCAAGCCGTACTTCCTCGACTATCGCGAGCGCGCGCCGCTGGCCGCCACGCGCAATATGTATCTCGACGACAAGGGCAACGTGATTCCGGGCAAGAGCCTCTATGGCTACGATGCCGTGGGCGTGCCCGGGACCGTCGAGGGCATGTGGGAAGCCCAGCGCCGCTTCGGCAAGCTGCAATGGAAGCAGGTGCTTCAACCCGCGATCAAGTACGCGCGCGACGGTTTCGTCGTCGACGAGCAACTGGCCAAGCGCCGCGAAGCCGCGTCGAAAGAGTTCGGCGGCAAGACCAACTTCGACCAGTACTTCGGCGACATGAAGGAGGGCACGACGTTCAAGCAGCCCGATCTCGCGAACGTGCTCACGCGCATCGCGAACCAGGGCGCGAAGGACTTCTACGACGGCCAGACCGCCGACCTGATCGCGGCGGCGATGAAGGGGCACGGCCTCATCACGAAGCGCGATCTGCAGGAGTACAAGGCAGTCTGGCGTCAGCCGGTGGAGGCGAGCTGGAACGGCTATGAAGTGATCACCGCGCCGCCGCCGAGTTCGGGCGGCGTGGGCCTCGTGCAACTGCTCAAGATGAAGGCCATGCTCGCGCCGCAGTTCAAGGATGTGCCGCTCAATTCGCCGCAATACATCCATCTGATCGCGGAGATCGAAAAGCGCGTGTTCGCGGACCGTGCGCAGTATCTCGGCGACCCCGACTTCTACAAGGTGCCGGTCGCGCAGCTCACCGACGACGCCTATCTCGCCAAACGCGCCGCCGAAGTGAACCCGGACAAGCCGTCGGACACGAAGAGCGTTCAACCCGGCCTCGGCACTTCGATGCCCGAAAAGGCCGAGGCGCAGCACGGCAACAAGATGCCGGAGAAGGCGGAAACGACGCATTTCTCGGTGGTCGACAAGTGGGGTAACGCCGTGTCGAACACTTATACGATCAACGGCTACTTCGGCTCGGGCGTGGTGGTGCCGGGCGCGGGCATCGTGCTGAACGACGAAATGGACGACTTCTCGTCCAAGCCCGGCGTGCCGAACATGTTCGGCGTGGTGGGCAGCGACGCGAACGCGATTGCGCCGAAGAAGCGCCCGCTTTCGTCGATGACGCCGACGATCCTCACGAAGGACGGCAAGGTCTCGCTGGTGATCGGCACGCCCGGCGGCTCGCGTATCTTCACGTCGATCTTCCAGGTCATCAACAACATCTATGACTTCAAGATGCCGTTGAAGGACGCGGTGGCCGCGATGCGCTTCCATCATCAACTGCTGCCGCCCAACACGATCTTCTGGGAGCCGTACCAGCCGATCGACGGCGATCTCGCGAAGCAGGTCGAGGCCAAGGGCTATGTGCTCAAGGGCCAGGACTTCAGCGGCGACATTCAGGCAATCCGTATCGACGGCGATACGCCGGAGGCGGTAGCCGATCCGCGCGGACGCGGCGTGACGCGCGTGGTGCAGTGAGCCGGGGCGAGCGGATCGGTAGAGTTTGCCGGCCGCCGCTCCCTCGATGTTGCGGGTCATGTTGCCGACCAGAAATAAATGCCGACCCAGTTTTCCCGAAATGGATTCGGTGGGTGGCGGCTCGGGCACAGCAGTGAAAAGCTCGCATAAGATGAACGTTTGCGTGGGTTTTGTCCTCTTTAATGAGGACTCGGCGGCCTGAGTCGTCGCGTAGTATGCAAGCTCCGGCGACGTGAAAACCCCGCCGGCGTGTGTTTTCCTGGGCGGCCCTGGCCGCCCATTTTTCTTTTCCGGTCTCGTTTGCGCGCTCGCGGGTTTTCTTGAATGTGTCCGGCACGCCAAATACGCTCTAATGTTTGCGGCTGTCCGGATGTCTGCGCACGCAACGGCAACGGGCTCGACCCAGCGGCCCACGCAGGCGCTTTTCAACTCATGGTCATTTACGCCGCGCATGCAACTTACAAGCCGCGAACTGACGTTGCTCGCCGACCTCTTCAAGCTGCTGGCCGACCGCACCTTGCCCGAGCATGTCCTGCGGCTCGAAGTGGGACGGCGTATGCTCGATCTGCTGCGCGCGGACTATCTGGGATCCTACGTCTGGGATGGCGCGCAGGAAAAGTTTGCGCATCGCGTGGCCATCAATATGTCCGCGGACAACCTCGGCGATTACGAGCGCCATTTCCAGTTCTGCGATCCCCTCGCGCCGACATTGCAGAAGCGCCGTGAGGCGGTGCGCGTGACCGACGTGATGCCGCACGATACGCTCGTGGGTACCGAATTCTTCAACGATTTCCTGCGCCGCGATGGTTTGTACTGGGGCTTGAACCTGTTCGTCTGGGACGGCGACGAGAATATCGGCGATTTGCGGATCTGGCGCGGCAAGCATCGAGAGAATTTCTCCGATCACGAACTGGCGATACTCGAACTGATTCGGCCGGCTTTCACGGTGGCGCTCGCGCGGGCGCGCAGCGAAGCCGGCATGGCGAAAGCGGGCGATGCGTCCGCACAGGGCTTGCCCACGGAAACGGCGCAGAGCGGGGACGATCCGCTCGGGCGTCTCACGCCGCGCGAGCGCGAGGTGGTCGGCCTCGCGGCCGACGGGCTGCTGGATAAGGAGATCGCGCAACGGCTCGGTATTTCCTATACGACCGTGCGTACGCACCTCGATCGTTCGTTTCAGAAACTCGGCATCAACAATCGCTCGCGGCTCGCGCGGCTGCTGCAGTTGGCGCGGCGCTGAGCGCGCCCGCGCGTTGCGCATCGGAAACGGGGCGTGCTTGCCCGGCACGCGAGCCCGTTTTTTTCGCGCGTTCGTTTCCGCGTTTTATTGCGGCATCGCCATGCCCTCGCGGGCTGCGTCGATCAGGTCGAGCGACGCCTGGGCGTTGCCGATCTGCTCCATCGCCAGCAGCGCGAAGCGCGCGAGGAATAGCGGGGCATTGGCCTCGCCCAGTTCAGTCATGGTCTTGCATAGCCGCGTGTAGACCCTGTCGAGTTCGCTGTCGGTCATGACGTTTTCTCCAGTCCTGATTTCATGGTTTTCGGTCGTGTGGGTAACGCGCTTCAGGCATGCAATGCATGGTCGACGGCGTCGAGCGCGCGTTGCGCCAGCATGCCGTCGTTGCCTTGCCAGCGGCCGAGCACGTGGCCGTCGGGGCGCACCAGATAGAGCGTGCCCGCCGTGGCGCCGTACATCGGGAAGAGTCGGCCCGTATGGTCCCAGCCGCAGCGGCGCGCGACGTCGGCGGGCTCGTGCTGCGCGAGCGGCACGAGCGCGAACGGCACGTCGCGCGCGGCGAATGCCGCCTCGAGCGCCTCGACGGCGGGCGGCACCGAGCCGTCGGCGCTGAAATAGAACGCGGTCAAGCGCGGCCCAACGAGGTCGGTCAGATAGCCTTTATTCTTTGAGCCGCTATCGACGATCGACAACGGGCATTCGGGCAGCACCGCGCCGGGCGCCGGGCCGCTGGCGAGCGTATCGGAAACTGCGTTCAGCGGCGAAGCCGTATAGGCGATCGCCGAGGTCTGGCGCGGATTGATCAGCGAGCGCACCCCGGGATGCTTGAGTGCGAGGCTCAGCACAGCGTTGCGCATCAACTCGAACGCGAACGAGGGCGGCGCCATGAATTCGGTGCTCTTCGTACCGTAGCTCAGGTTCTCGTGGGCCGCGAACACGCGCTCGTCGGAATAGCTGTCGAGCAGCCGCTCGTCCGCGCGCCCTTGCGCCACCCAAGCGAGCTTCCACGCGAGGTTGTCGGCGTCATCGATGCCCGAGTTCGCGCCGCGCACGCCGAAGATCGGCACGAGATGCGCCGCGTCGCCCGCGAACAGCGCGCGGCCATGGCGATAGCGCTCGAGCGTGAGGGCGTTGGCCTTGTAAATCGTGATCCAGATGGGCGACCACGGCGCGGTCTCGCCCATCATGTCGAGCAGGCTTTGCACGCGGGGCATCACGTTTTCGGGCTTGACGGCTTCGTCGGCGTCCTCGCCGTCGCGCAGTTGATAGTCGATGCGCCAGACGTTGTCGGGCTGCTTGTGCACGAGCACGGTCGAGCCGGGGTTCGAGGCCGGGTCGAAGTAGGCGAGGCGCTCGGTGGGGCGCGCGCTGTCGAGCAGGATGTCGACGATCACGTAGCGGCCCTCGTAGCTCGTGCCGGCGAGCTTCAGGCCCAGCGCGTCGCGCACCAGGCTGCGTCCGCCGTCCGCGGCGACGAGCCAGTCGGTCCGGGCCTCGTATTCGCCTGCGGGCGTCGCGAGCGTGAGCGTCGCGCCGTGTGCGTCGTGCTGCACCGCCGTCACCCGGGTGCGCCAGCGAATCTCGATCAACCCCGCATGCCGCTCGGCTGCATCGAGCAGGAATTGCTCGATATGGTACTGGGCGAGGTTCACCATCGGCGGCAGCTTCTGGTTCTCGTCCTGCGGCATCGTGAAGTGCAGAACCTCGTCGTGGCGATAGAAGCTGCGTCCGCCGGTCCACGGCAGTCCCTTCGCGAGAAAACCGTCGAGCGCGCCCAGGCGCTCGATGATCTCGAGGCTGCGGCGCGAAATGCAGATTGCGCGGCTGCCGTAGCAGACCGACTCGTCGGCCTCGATCAGCACCGAGCGCACGCCGTGCTTCGCGAGTCCCAGCGCAATGGCCAGGCCGACCGGGCCGCCGCCGACGATCGTGACCGCATGGCGTGCCGTTTCGCGGCCGTCGACGAGTTCGGGCAGGTGGGCGTCGTATTGCCTGGCTTCGAACGGATAGGGCTTGAATGCGGTGCTCATGGTGCGACGCCTCCGTGCGGGGCGGGGCCGTTGCCGATCGGGGAAAGGGCGAAACGAGGCATGAGGGAATGCGTCTCCGATGGGAAATTTTTTCTCGCGCGCCATGCGAGGCGCGCCGCGCGGGCCGCCGCGCAATCGAAGCCCGGCGGCGATGCAGGCAGTATGGAGCGTGGCAGGCGTGGCGCTGTCCTCATTTTGGGTACAGCGTGCGCCGGCGGGCGCTGCGCGCACAGTGGTGCGCTACTTAGCGCGGGTCGTGGGCAGTGTTGGCGAGGCAGAGCGCGAACAACTGGCGCTGACTGGAGATGCCGAGGCGCTGATACGCGCGCTTCTGATAAGTCACGACGCTGCTGGGCTTGATGCCCATGCATTCGGCGATTTCGGCAGCGCTGCTTCCCTCCAGCACGCCGCGCAGCGCATCGAGTTCGCGTTTCGAGAGCGCCGGACACAGGCTGCGCAGGCGCGCGAGCATCAGTTGCGGAATGCCCAGCTGGCTCTGGCCGCGCAGCGCGTAATGATGTTTCGCGGCCTCGCCGATCAACGGTGCGAGCGACTCGACCAGCTCGATTTCGCCAGGCTGGAAATCGCCGGCGGCGCGCTCGCGATAGAGATTGACCGAGAGCCAGATGTCGGCGGCGGGTTGCAGCAGCAACGAGAGCCGATCGGAAACATTGGGCGTGGCATAGCAGGCGCGCCGATAGCCGTCGTGCGCGATGTCCTTGCTCGATTGCCAGTGCAGTACCAGTGACGAATCTGGCCTGTCGGGTGCGTCGCTGCTCACGATCTGCTGATTGCCGTCGAGCGCGTAGAAGAGGCGCGAGTAAGTATCGGCGACGTCGCGCAGGAAGCGGCCGCCGCGATGATCGGCGACCGAGACAGTACGCGGACGATTGCCGAATTCGTACGCGAACACCGTGCATTGAGAGACCGACGTGGCCGTCCCGAGCATGTTGAGGACTTCGGCGGCGAGCGCATTGGTGTCGTCGCGGCCAATCGCGGAGATGAGGCTGGTGACGCGAGACAGGTCGAATTGGCCCGTTTGTCTCGGTCGGTCAAGACGCCAGTGACGCATGTTTCTGAAAGGAAAACGGCTGAAATCGGCTGCAAGGCAGGAGGACCCGGCAGGACGGCCCAGAGTAGCACCGATTCGCACGCCTGCGTAAGCCTCCCGGGGCGCCGACCGCGGGTGGCAAGGGGCCGGATCGGCGCTCGAGGGCTTTGGGCGGGGCAGCCGTCGAACCGCAAGCAAGAAACCCTCCAGTTAGGGTAATCTCTAAATTCGTGCTGCACCTGCACACAAATTTCCTTTCCGATCAAAACGCTTTCGCGCAGGAAATCCCGATATGTGGACGCTTCCCACTGCCATCCCACCCGATTTCGGTACCGGGGCGGTATTTTTCAGCGTGCTCGTGACGCAGCTCGGCGTACCGGTTCCCGCTGCGCCGGTGCTGATACTGGCGGGCACGATGGCGGCGGGCGGGGAGGCGTCGTATGTGAATCTGCTGCTGGCGGCGGTCGTTGCCACCTTGTTCGCCGATTCGCTCTGGTTCACGGCGGGCCGCATGCGTGGCCGCCGCCTGCTCAATTCGCTCGTGCGCTTCTCGCTGTCTCTCGATACCACGATTCGGGTCGCGCGCAACGTGTTCGAGCGCCACGGTGCGCCCATTCTCGCCGTGGCGAAGTTCGTGCCGGGCCTGGGCCTCATGTCCGCGCCGCTGCTTGGCACGACGTCGATGGACGTGCGCCTCTTTCTGGTCTGGGATACCGTCGGGGCATCGCTGTGGGCGGGCACCTGGCTCATCGGCGGCGCCGCCATGCACGCGCAAATCGCCCGCTTCGCGATGTTCGTGCGCGCCAATGGCTGGACCATCTTCGACGTGCTCGCGCTGGCGGGCCTGCTGTTTCTCGCCTGGCGCTGGGTGCGCCGCCTGCAGTTGCGCCGCTGGCTTGCCACGCATCGCATCTCGCCCGATCAGCTCGACGAGATGATGAAGTCGTCCGCGCCGCCGATCGTATTCGACGCGCGGCCGCAAAGCGTGCGCGAGAAAGAGGCGTATCGCATTCCGGGCGCGCGACCGCTCAATCTGGACTCCAGCGAAGCGCTCGCGCCCGAGCTGCTCGCGCGGCCCATTGTGGTGTATTGCGTGTGCCCGAACGAGGCGACGGCCAAGCGCATCGTGGGTCAACTGCGCAGCAAGCACATCTATCACGCCCACGCGCTCAAGGGCGGCCTCGACGCGTGGGAGCGCCACGGCTATCCCGTCGAGCCGCTTTCTTCGGAGTTCCGTGCCGCGCATGCGCGCGAGCACGAAGCATTCGAAGCAGACGTCGAACAGGAATTCACGATTCGGGCCAGTATCCCGAAGTAATGCGCTCACCCTTCGCCATGCGGCGTTCGCGCGGGCCGCACCGCTGCATGTCGCGCTGCGATCGCGTCATCAGGCGCGTTGCCGGCGCGAGCCGCCGCCCACGTTCTGCCCCGCATCGCGCGCCATCTGCGCATAGCCCCAGATCGAAACCAGCGTGAGCACGCCGGCGCTCAGAAACGCCAGGCGGAAATCGTCGAGCGTGAAGGCATGGCTGCTCGATTCGCCATTGAAGTTTGCGGCGACGCGCAGCGCGAGTGCCCCAAACGCAATGCCGAGCCCGTTGGTCATTTGCGCTGCCGCGCTCCAGAGCGTGCTGGCCGCGCTCATCTGCGGCTGCGCGACGTCGGCGTAGGCGAGCGTCGCGAGCGTCGAAAATTGCATTGAGCGCGTGACGCCGTACACGAATACCACGATCAGCACGATGGCGAGCGGCACCTCGGGCGTGAGCATGCCGCAGGCGATCATCGAAGCGCCGGCAAGCGCCACGTCGACCACCGCGACGAGCCGAAAGCCCCAGCGCTCGAGAATGCGCGTCGTGAGCGCCTTCATGCCCAGATTGCCCAATGCGCTCGCAAGCAACAGCAGGCCCGACTTGAAGGCCGAGAGCCCGAAGCCGATCTGGAACAGCAGCGGCATCAGGTACGGCGCCGCACCAATGCCGATACGCGTGATCGAGCCCGTCACGACCGTGACCGAGAAAGTCGGAATGCGGAGCGCGGAAACCTCCACCAGCGGATGCGGATGGCGTTTCGCATGAGCAAACGCGATGGCGCCGATCAGCACGCCGGCGCCCACGAGGGCCGCCGCGCGCCACGGGTTCGAACCGGTCTGGCTCGCGAGCTCCGCGCCATAGAGTATGGCCGTGAGCGCCGAACCGCTCAGCGCGAGCCCGGCGACATCGAGCGGCCGGCGCTGCGCGCTGCGCAGATTCGGCACCACGGCCGCGATGGCCACGAGCACGGCAATGCCAAACGGGATGTTGAGCAAGAAGATCCAGCGCCACGACGCATAGGTCGTAATGAAGCCGCCTACCGGCGGCCCGACCACGGGCGCCGCGATGGCGGGCCAGGTGATGGTGGAGATCGCCTGCATCAGGCGGCTTTTGTCGGTGCTGCGCACGACGATCATGCGGCCCACCGGCACCATCATGGCGCCGCCGATGCCTTGCAGCACGCGTGCGGCGACGAACTCCCAGAGATTCTGCGAGATGCCGCAAAGCACCGAGGCGAGCGTGAATGTCACCACCGCGCCGAAGAACACCGTGCGCGAGCCGCAGCGATCGGCCACCCAGCCGCTCGCCGGGATAAAGATGGCCAGCGCGAGCATGTAGGCAGTGACGCCGAGACTCAGGCTATTCGGCCCGATGCCGAACGACTGCGCCATTTGCGGCAACGCCGTGGCGATCACGGTGGTGTCGAGGTACTCCATGAAGAACGTCGCCGCGACGATGTACGGCAGCCAGCCGACCGACGCTGCGCGTACCGGGGCGTTGCGCGCGCTGTCGTTCATCGCACCACCTCCTGGCCGAGCTGGAAGCGCGGGGTAGCGGGAGAAAAGCAGGGCGGGCAGGAGCAGGGTGACGGACGGATCATGAGGCGGTCGGCGGGCTGGTTTCCGATCGGAATGTCGTGGACCGCAATATTGCTGCGAGCGGCTCACCGGAAAGGCCACAGTTTCCGATAGGAAAGCGCATCTGTACAGCGGCGCTCATGTTTCGCATCGGCTGAGCGGCGCGGACGCGTCAGCCGTTGGCGCTGGATTCGATGAAATCCAGCGCCAATACCGGACGACGCCTGGTCGGCGTGGTCCGGTTCGCTGGTCCTTCGCGGGCGGGATTGGGAGGGATTGGGAGGGATTGGGAGGGATTGGAGGTGGGCGCCGCGGGGCGGTTTAGCCCGTGGTGTCCTT
>Ga0164242_10000641_pt1 | contig 42319 bp, 44 predicted proteins | sample OricomgcompostMG_FD_108783 | JGI IMG/M metagenome (GOLD analysis project Ga0164242, IMG submission 108783) | Miracle-Growth compost microbial communities from Emeryville, California, USA - Original compost - Miracle growth compost (MG) ... | reverse complement strand
TGGGCGCCATCAACCCGCACGACTGGCTGACCGATACGCTTACGAAACTCGCCGGCGGTCACCCCGCCAATCGCATCGGCGACCTCATGCCCTGGACCGCCGTGGGCTGAAAACACCGCTTACCGTAGAACCGTAAGGTCGATCGTTAGGTTCTGGCATCCGCGCACGACATTCGGATTGTTACGGAGCTCGCGAAAGACCTGCCCCTGCCGGCACCCCATGTTTCGCCGCGCCTATTTGCTACATCACGGGTTTCGCTCCGTGGCCTTGGAGACGCAGAAAACCAGCCCCCGTTCTGCGATATTGTCCGTAATCACCCTTAAAGATCGGAAATCAGCTTTCTGCTTATTTTGCGTCACGCATTTCCTCGGCGGAGAAGGCTCATGGCAACCAATGGTCTCGAGATCTTCGACACAACAATGCAGACGACCAACGCGTGGCTTGACGAGGTCATGACAAAGCTTGGCCCGGATCGACGAGTCGCCTGGAAGGTGTTGTCGACCGTACTTCACAAACTGCGAGACCGTCTGCCGGTCGATGTCGCGGCACATCTTGGGGCGCAATTGCCCTTACTCATTCGCGGCGCCTATTATGATCAATATCGTCCTTCCATCCAGCCGACCGCTTGGAATAAAGAGGAGTTTCTCGATGAAGTCGATCGCCGGCTGAGCGACATACGGCCTGTTGACCGATGCAACGCGGTGACTTGGGTTTTTGAACTGCTTTCCCGGCACCTTTCCGTGGGGCAGATAAGCAAGGTTCGTCAAGCCCTTCCGAAGGACATTCGTGCTCTTTGGTCGATGCCGGTGGACGCTCTATGAGCAAATTTAGATTACGCGAAGTGCTCTGGTGCACGTACCGATCCCCTATATTGGTACGCAGGCCAAGGAAATCCTGCCGCACGTGCCGGATCGATCGTGTAATCGGCGAACCAAATGGACGATATTGATCTCGCGGTCGCGCTAAGCGGCATAGCTGGTGCTGTGCTTCGCCGTCTCAGCAGGAGCGGCCTGTGGCGCGGCGCGGAGTTGGGCAGGCTTGGCGACCGGATTTCCGACGAAGTGATCCTGGCTGGCTTGCGTCGCCATCGGCGCTCAGACGCGATTCTATCGGAGGAAGGCCGCAGCGATTCAACGCGGCTGTCGCATCATCGGGTTTGGATTGTCGATCCCCTCGACGGTACGATCGAATTTGGAGAAAAACGAAGCGATTGGGCGGTCCAGATCGGACTCGCCATCGATGGACGGGCTGCGCTCGGCGTGGTTGCTCTTCCGGCGCAAGGGGTGCTTCTTCGATCGGACCAGCCGCCGCCGCTGCCGTCATGCCGGGCACGCCCGCGCCTTGTTGTTAGTCGCTCGCACCGGCCGCCGAACATCGGTCGCCTCGCGGAAGCGCTCAATGCCGAGTTGATTCCGATGGGTTCGGTCGGCGCCAAGGTCGCTGCGATCCTCGAGGGACGCGCCGAGGCCTATATTCATTATGGCGGCCAATACGAATGGGACAACTGTGCGCCGGGTGCAATCGCCCGTGCCGCTGGTCTGCATGTCTCGAGAGCCTCGGGAGCAGCGCTCATTTATAATCAGGTGAATCCCTTGCTGCCTGACCTCATCATTTGCCATCCGACTCTGGCCAACGCGCTGCATCGCGCCTTCGATAGAACCAATGCACGAGTCACACGCCTCGAATCATCTAAAGTCACACGGGATCGACGGGTTCGGCGGTCAACTCCGCCAATTGGCGGCGAGCCTTCTGGAGCAGCCCGGCGATGACCTTTCGTTGGGCAGGGTCGGATTCGCGCGCCAGCGCACGTTCGAAGCGCTCGATGTTCCGCCGCAGAATAAACCGCCGCATGATGACCCGCATAAATCGCAGAAGAATGACGCGCATAAATCGCAGAAGACGGTCATATCACGATTTGTGGCGCTTTAGGACCACCGAGCCTGGCGATCGTGCGCGCGACATTGATCCCCCCCCCCGCCCGGATCGAATCGAGCCGGAGTACACCGCAGTTTGTGCATCAGCTCCACCTTCGGTGTCGACGTCGTGATTTCGAGCGCCGGATCCATTGTCAGCGTGACGATTGCACTCATTATTGCCGCCGCTCCGCTGCCGCCACATGCTCGAGGGTCGCAACGAAACTGTCCGGATTGAGCGAGATCGAGTCGATCCGGTGCTCGACGAGAAAGCGGGCGAACTCCGGATACGTGCTCGGCGCCTGTCCGCAAATGCCAACCTTCGCGCCGACCGCGTGGGCACGCTCGATCACAACGGCGATTAGCCCCGTCACCGCCGGGTCGCGTTCATCGAACACCGGGGCGAGCTCTGCGGAATCGCGATCGACCCCGAGCACCAACTGGGTCAGATCGTTGGAACCGATCGAAAAGCCGTCGAACCGGGTGGCGAATTCCTCCGCGCGCAGGATGTTGGCCGGAATCTCGCACATGACATAGACCAGCAGGCCGTTCCGACCCCGTTGGAGTCCGTTCGCCGCCATTTCGGCGAGCACTTTGTCTGCCTCACCGGGGGTGCGGCAGAATGGGATCATCGGGATCACGTTGGTGAACCCCATCGTCTCGCGCACTCGGTTGAGCGCGCGGCATTCGAGCGCGAACCCGTCGCGATAGGCGGGATGATAATAACGGGACGCGCCGCGCAGCCCGAGCATCGGATTTTCCTCGCTCGGCTCGAACGCGCTGCCGCCGAGCAGATGGGCATATTCGTTCGATTTGAAATCGCTCAGCCGGACGATCGCCGGCGCCGGGTGATAGACGGCAGCGAGCCTGGAGATTCCGAACGCAAGGCGATCGACGAAATAGTCGGTAGGATTAGCGAGCCCACGCGTCAGCCGCTCGATCTCGCGCCGTTCCCGGCGATCGGCCACCTTTTCGGGATGGACCAATGCCATCGGATGAATTCGTACCTGGCTGCTGATGATGAACTCTATCCGGGCAAGGCCGACGCCCCTGGCAGGCAATCGCCACCAGCTGAACGCCGCGTCCGGATCGGCCAGGTTGACCATCAGCGCGGTTCGGGTTTCCGGCAGCGCGTCGAGTCTCGTTTCCCGCACCGTGTACGGCTGGCTTCCGCGATAGACTTTCCCGATTTCCCCATCGGCGCAGCTCAGCGTCACTTCTTCGCGATCGGCGATCGCCCGCGTCGCCCCCCCGGTGCCGACCACTGCCGGGATGCCGAGTTCCCGGCTTACGATCGCGGCATGGCTGGTCGCGCCGCCATGATCGGTGACGATCCCGCGCGCGCGACGCATCAGCGGCACCCAGTCCGGGTCTGTCATCGGCGTGACCAGGATAGCGCCATCGGGAAATCGCTCGATATCCTTCGGATCGAGAACCAGCGCCGCTGGCCCGGCCGCAATCGCCTGCCCGACCGCCGAACCGGTCAGGAACGGCTCGGCTTTCGCCTCGAGTCGCCAGCGCTTGAGCGTCGGTTCGCTGCGCGTCGACTGAACCGTTTCTGGCCGGGCCTGAATGATGAACAACTCTCCGCTTTCGCCGTCCTTGGCCCATTCCAGGTCCATCGGCCGGCCGTAATGCGCCTCGACCGCGCACGCCCAGCGCGCCAGCGCCAATATTTCCTCGTCGTTCAGAACGAACACCTGCCGTTCCCGGCGGTGCGTGGCGACAAGCCGGGTGCCGCACTCGCGCGCTCGCGCATAGACCAGCTTGCACGCCTTCGCACCGAGCCGACGCTCGATCACCGGCTTGAGCGATGGGTTCGCGAGAAGCGGCTTGAAAACAAGGTAGACATCGGGATCGACCTGGCCCTGGACGATTGTTTCGCCTAGCCCCCATGCGGCGCTGATCTCCACGACGCGGGGAAACCCCGTCTCGGTATCAAGCGTGAACATCACGCCCGAGCTCGCCTTGTCCGAACGCACCATCAACTGAACGCCGATCGACAACGCGACCTTGAGGTGATCGAACCCCTTGGCATCGCGATAGGCGATGGCGCGGTCGGTAAAAAGCGATGCGTAGCACTTACGGCAAGCATCGAGCAGTGCCGCCTCGCCAACCACATTGAGATAGCTTTCCTGTTGCCCGGCGAAACTGGCGTCGGGCAAATCCTCCGCGGTTGCGCTCGAGCGGACCGCCACGGCCGGACTGGCCTGTTCGACGCGTCGGCCAAGCTCGCGATAGGCGGCTTTGATTTGTTCGGCGAGCGCGGCTGGCAACTTGGCTCTTCCGATCCATGTGCGAACCGCCTGCCCGGCATCGGCCAGCGCCGATTTGCCGCTCTGAAAATCAGTCAGCGCCGCGCGGATTTGCGGACCGAGGTCACTCTCATCGAGCAACAGCCGATAAGCGTCTGCGGAAATGGCGAAACCCGGCGGCACGCGCACGCCGACCGTTTGGAGATGCTGCAGCATTTCCCCGAGCGAGGCATTCTTGCCGCCCACCGAAGCGAGATCGCCGATGCCGACGGTTTCAAGCCAGCGAATCCAATCAGTCGCTGGGCCTGCCGAAGCCGCCGAATTCGCGAGAGCGTTTGCCATCGGATGACAGTGCGGCGACAAGGCCCGTTCGGCGATACGCAATCATCCGTAACCCTATTCTTCGGATAAATTCCGAGCGCCTGGCATTGCCCGACAGGTTAGTGTTCCGCCATGGCGAAAGAAAGCACGATGCCGCAAACACGCGCCTCGGGACAGGAGCAGCCGGCCGCACGACCGGCGCGCTTCGGCAGCGCCGCGCGCCTGCTTCTCGGCATGGTCATCATTGCCGGATTGGTCGCAGCCGTATTCCGCATCGGCGATTTGCAGCGGTTTGTCGAACTCGCTCGACGCGCTCGGCCAATCTGGCTGCTGGGAGCAGCGGTTCTACAGGTTAGCACCTATCTCGCGCTCGCGCTCGGCTGGCGGGCCGTATTGTGTCGAGCCGGTGCGTCGATGCCGCTAACAAAGCTGATGCCGCTCGCACTTGCCAAGCTGTTCGCGGACCAGGCGATCCCCAGCGCCGGCGTCGGCGGCAACATCCTGCTCGTCGATCGCTTGACGGCGCTCGGCGTCCCGCGCGGAGCGGCGATGGCGACGCTGTTGATCTCGATGGTCGGCTTCTACGCGAGCTACGCAGTCCTCAGCATCGTAATGCTTGTTGTCTTGTGGCTTCACGGCCGCGCCACGCCTCTGATGCTCGGGCTCGTCACCAGCTTCCTGCTGGTCGCGCTTGCGATTCCGTCACTGGCGCTTTGGCTCAGGGCACGCGGTAGTCGTCCGCTGCCACAGCGCATTGAGCGCCTCGGCCCGATCCGCGATCTAATGCACGCGATCGGAGACGCGCCCCGCGATCTAGTGCGAGATCGCGGCCTTGTTGCTCGCGTCGCCATGCTCAACGGGATGATCTTCCTCGCCGATAGTTTGACGCTTGCCTGTTGCCTTGTGGCAATCGGCCAGCCAGCTGTTGTCGGCGCCGCGTTCGTCGCATTGATTGCCGCTTCGATAGTCGCCACTCTCGGCCCGATCCCACTTGGCCTTGGGAGTTTCGAAGCGACGGCTACGGGAACGCTGCATGTCCTCGGCATTCCGATCGAAGCCGCGATCACGGCAACGCTGATGCTCCGCGGATTTACTCTATGGCTACCGCTTATCCCGGGCGGGCTGCTGCTGCGCCAGGCGGTTCGCCATAAAGCTAGGTAGTCTCCCGAATAGGCGCATCGAACATAGAAGCATTAGCTCCGGATGGCGGATGCGCGCGCTGGGACGAGCAAGACTTATCCGCGGCTCTTGCCAGCCGAGCATCCGCGCATTCTTTCAAGGGAGTGTAAACCATGAACGATCTTGCCAACGCCCCGACCAAACACTCGCCAGTCGCCTTCGATGCACCGATTGGCTGGCTTCGCAGCGAAATCGACCGTCTGTTCGACGACTTCCGCCGGCCGATGCGCAGCGTGTTCAATTTCGCCCCCGCCGATTTCGGACCCATACCAGCCGTCGAAATGACCGAGCGCGAACGGGATTATCAAGTTACCGTCGAACTTCCCGGAATGCGCGAGGAGGACATCGCCGTCGATCTGTCGGACGGGGAACTAACCATTTCCGGAGAAAAGCGTGAAGCCGAGGAGCGCAAGGAAAAGGGATTCATCCTCGGCGAGCGCCGATATGGCGCGTTCGAGCGGCGCATCGCGATTCCGGCCGGCGTCGATTCCAGCAAAGTCAGCGCCGAGTTCAGTAAGGGCGTACTCGAGGTCACGCTGCCGAAGGATGATAACGCGATCGGCCGCACTCGTCGTATCGATGTGAAGAAGGGCTGAGCAACATGAATGCCCGCGCAGGCCGGGACGCCGCGGCGGCGACCGCGGCCCCGGTGGCGCGGGAAGCGGCAGCTGAAGGCGACGTGCTGGGCCAATTCTGGTCATGCTCCGAAGCCACTCTGCTGACCGCGCTCGGCTCCGCACGCTCGGGTCTTGACACTGGCAGTGTGGCACAACGGCTAAGCCGATACGGGTACAATCACATCGCGGACCAGGACGCAGCCTCACCGCTGGCGCTCCTCGCACGCCAGTTCGCCAATCCGCTTGTCCTAATCCTGGTGTTCGGCGCCCTCGTCTCGGCAGTCCTTCACGAATGGATTGATGCTGGCATCATCGTCGCCATTGTTGTCGGCAGCGCAATTCTCAGCTTTTCTCAGGAATATCGCGCTTCGGCAGCGGTGACCGCCCTCCGTCAGCGTCTGGCATTGAAGACACGTGTGCGACGTGACGGTGTAATGGTTGACCGCCCCATCGCCGACATCGTACCCGGCGACATCATTCAGCTGGCAGCAGGAAATCTCATTCCGGCAGACGGTCGCATCCTTGCCGCAAAGGATTTTCTTGTTACCGAAGCGAGCCTGACCGGCGAATCGATGCCAGTCGAAAAGCGGCCGGGAATACGGCCTTCAAACGCATCGCTTTCGGACCGGTCGAACTGCGTGTTCATGGGCTCAGCGGTACGCAGCGGGACCGCCGAGATTGTCGCCGTGACGACTGGTCGTGCCACCGCGTTCGGAGCGATTGCCGATCGCCTGCGGCATGCGGAACCTGAAACCGAATTCGCCCGCGGTATTGCCCGCTTCGGCGGCATGCTGCTTCGGCTCATGCTGCTGATCGTAATTGCAGTGCTGATCGCAAATCAGTTTCTCGGCCGACCATTTGCCGAATCGCTCCTGTTTGCCGTAGCCTTGGCCGTCGGGCTATCGCCTGAGCTGCTTCCCGCAATCATCAGCGTCACACTCTCGGCCGGGGCGAGGCATCTCGCCCGCGGCGGCGTCATCGTACGCCGACTCGACGCAATCGAGAATCTGGGCAGCATTGATATCCTCTGCACCGACAAGACAGGAACGCTGACCAAGGGTGAGGTGTCGCTCGAGGCAGCCATCGGTCCCGACGGGGAGCCAGCGGCAGCGGTCCGGGAGGCGGCCTATCTCAACGCGAGTTTTGAGTCGGGTATCGCCAACCCGCTCGACGCTGCGTTGGTCGCCGCGGCGACATCGGAACGATGGTGTCCCGGAGACGCCATCAAACGTGATGAGATTCCATATGATTTCATGCGCCGGCGGCTGAGCATTGTAGTGGAGGAACAGGGCTGTTGCCGGATGATTACCAAAGGTGCCTATGATGACACGATCGCTGCCTGTTCGTACCTGCGCCATGGCGACCGCGACGAGCCGCTGAATGCGCCGGCGCGCGAAGAACTCGATGCGCTTTTCCAGCGGCAGGGAACGGCCGGGCTTCGCGCACTGGCTATTGCGGAGCGGCGACTACAAGAAAAGGAACACTGGGACCGCACTGACGAGCATGATCTCGTCTTTCTCGGCTTCTTGCTCTTCCTCGACCCACCCCGACCAGATGCCGCTCGCACGATTTACGAGCTTGCCGCACTCGGCATCACCATCAAGGTGATCAGTGGCGACAATCGCTACGTGACACGCCATGTAGCGGAAGCCGTGGGACTGACCGAGCCGGAGATGCTGACCGGCGCCGAGATCGGAACAATGACCGATGCGGCGCTAATCCAGCGCGCCCCGGACACAGCCCTCTTTGTGGAGATCGATCCGCAGCAGAAGGAACGTATCGTTCGGGCGCTGCAGCATGCCGGCCATACTGTCGGGTTCCTCGGTGACGGAATCAACGACGCGCCGGCTTTGCACGATGCCGACGTAGGCATCTCTGTCGATCAGGCGGTAGATGTCGCGCGCGAAAGCGCAGACATCGTGCTACTCAAGCGTGATCTCGACGTATTGCGTCAAGGCGTAGTGGATGGGCGGAGGACCTTCGCCAACACCATGAAATATATTGCGATTACGACAAGCGCCAATTTCGGCAACATGATCAGCATGGCGGTCGCGACACCGCTGCTGCCGTTCCTTCCACTTCTGCCGAAACAGATCCTGCTCAACAACTTCCTGTCGGACCTCCCATCGATTGCAATCTCAACGGATTATGTCGACTCAGAACGCGCCGCGTGTCCGCGCCGCTGGGACATCAAGGACGTGCAGCGGTTCATGATCGTTTTCGGTCTGGTCAGCTCCTGCTTCGATTTTGCGACATTTGCCATTCTCTATTTCGTTGTTCGGGCCGACGAAGCGGTATTCCAGACGGTCTGGTTCATTGTTTCGCTGCTTACGGAGGTGCTGATCGTCTTAGTGCTTCGCACCCAACGACCGGTGTTCGCCAGCAGGCCGAGTCCGCGCCTCGCCTGGAGCATCGTGACAATGGCGATTGCGGCGCTTCTGCTGCCGAACTTGCCGCCTGTCGCTGGATTGTTCGGCTTCAAGGTTATTCATCCGGGCCTGTTCGCTGCTGCCCTGGCAATCGTCATTGGTTACGTGTTCGCAACCGAGCTGAGCAAGCGATTCTATTACAGGGCGGCTAAGTAGATATCCGCATTCTAGCTCGTTGCCTGGACGTTCAAAAGGTGTGGGACATCACATGGAGATTACCATGCCGCGCGCGTCAAAGATGTATCGGCACCTGCTCATCCTCGCCAATCCCGTCATCAAGAGCTTCGACCACGCCCTCGCAGATGCATATGCGGATGTCGTAAGATCTTACAGGCAGGATGTCGAAATTCGGGATTTGAACGCGCTCGGCTTTGATCCCGTCTTGAAGGCGCACGAGCGACCTGGCGCGGCGACTCCAGTGCTGGCGCCCGATGTCGAGGCTGAAGTTGCGGAAATCGCTGCAAGTGACGCCATCGTTCTGGTCTACCCAATCTGGTTCGGTGGGCCTCCTGCGATCCTCAAGGGATATGTCGATCGCGTTTTCGGCGCTGGTTACACCTTTCGGCAATTTCGCGAGGGTGCCGGGCAACCACATCTGAAGGGCAAGCTTCTCGTCTCAATTACCACTTCGGGCACGTCCCTCCCTTGGCTCGGGGAACGGGGGCAGGTGATATCACTGCGCGAGGGATTTGACGTCTATCTCGAACGTGGTTTCGGAATGCACGATTCCGAGCACGTTAGCATCGACAATGTAGTTCCCAATCTGAGTGCACGATACGCGGCAGAGCAAATTCGGCGAGTTCAGGACACAGCCAAACAGACTTGCGCAAAGCTCTTTGATCGCGGTCGTGTGAATGAGGGCCTCGCCTTCTCTTCCGGCGACGAGGTGACGTGATAAGGGAGTGGATAGCCGAGTACTTCCGGTTCAGCGTGCCGGACCTCTGACTGGAGCGGAGATCAATGGAGTCTCTCTCGTTCGATCCTGACGCACAATCGGGCCTCGTAGCCTTTCTTGAGCACGAATTGGGATCCGCAGGTCCGTGCAAGCGCATCGACACTCATGCGGCGAGTATCTTCATCGCCGGCGAGAGAGCATGGAAACTGAAGCGTGCTGTTCGATATCCCTATCTCGACTTCTCGACGCCATCGCTGCGCCGCGCTGCGCTCGAGGCCGAACTGCGGCTCAATCGCCGAACCGCCCCCAATCTCTATCTGAACGTGCATCCGATCGTGAGAACGCCCAGCGGATTCCAGATTGGAGGCGACGGAGAGCCTGTTGATTGGCTGCTGGAAATGCGTCGTTTCGGCGACGACGCACGCCTCGATATCGTGGCTCAAAAGCATGGGCTCGACGAGCAATTGCTGATCTGCCTGGCAGACCGCGTCCACAGCTTTCACGAAGCGGCTCGGCCGGTGATCCGCTCGCAGGGTGCCGAGGATATCCGCCAGGTGATTGATGGCAATGCCGTGAGTTTTGCACCGTTCGAGAGACTCTTCGGACGGCCGCGAATTTCAAAGCTGATCGAGAATCAGCACAATCTTTGCGCGCACCATAAAGGGTTGCTCGACACGCGCGCGCGAGATGGGCGGGTGCGCCGCGCTCACGGCGATCTTCACCTGGCGAATATCGCGCTGATCGACGGGGAGGCGGTTCCATTTGACTGCCTCGAATTCAACGAGGATCTGGCTACGATCGACATTCTCTATGATCTTGCCTTTCTGCTAATGGACTTGTGGCATCGCGGATTACGGTCCGGCGCCAATCTGGTCTTTAACCGTTACATTGATGTCTCGGGGGACGAAGAGGGCGTACGGCTGCTTCAGCTATTCTTGTCGCTCCGCGCCACGGTACGCGCACACGTGCTTGCCTCGACCGCCGAGAGGACGGGGAGGAAGGAGGACGTTGCCGAGGCGCTACAGTTCCTGGATCTTGCTGAAGCTGTGCTTGAGCCCGGCACGGTTGCCCTTGTCGGGATCGGAGGTCTGTCCGGGAGCGGAAAATCGGCTGTTGCCAAAGCGATCGCGGCTGACTTCGGAGGTGCGCCTGGAGCGCGAATCCTACGGACCGATATCTTACGCAAGCGCATTGCGGGCGTCGCTCCCGAGACAAAACTTCCCGAGAGTTTCTATACGCCGCTCGCAAACCGGACCGTCTATGGCCTTCTGACAAATCGCGCGCGGCGAAATCTCGCAGCCGGAATATTCACGATTGCGGATGCGGTTTTCTCGGATCCCGATGAACGGACCCGCATCGCACGAATAGCTGATCACGAGCGCGTGCCGTTTGTCGGCTGCTGGCTCGAAACCTCCGAGGCAAACAGGCTCGCGCGCGTGTCCGACCGGCCCAAAGATCCGTCTGATGCTGACGAAAAGATAGTGAAGATTCAATCGGCGCGCCGAACGTTGTCACCGCCAGACTGGCATCGGATCGCTGCAGATGCATCGCTCGCGGTCGTTGCAGAATGCACGAGCAAACGCATCAATCAGGCGCTCAACAACGATACGCCAACAAAAATGAGTCCAAATGCGGGCCGCCCGGTACGCGTAAAGTGAACCGTCACGCAAGAGTGCCGGACCTATGCCCGCTTTTCCCCGACCTTCTTTTTCACCGTGTTCAGTGTGGCGAGGCCGTTAGGATTATGCGCCACCCACAGCGCTGCTGTCACGCTTCGAGTGCTAGCCAATTGGACACAGGGGGAGTGTGGACCTGGCATATCGCTCCCGTGATACGCGCGTCGAGCTTGTCGCCGAGCCAAGCCGCAGCGTCGGCCGCCCAGTGCGGGGTAGGTTTCGGATAGCTGCGCATCTGCAGCAGGATCTCACGCACCGCCATCTCGCCCTCCGCGACGTTTCGCCGCCAGCCTAAGGGCCTCAGCGTTGATGGCGAATGCGGAGCATTACGTATCGGCTCGTGCTTTGCCTTCATTGGTCCGGAGTTCAATTTGATCTAAGCAATTCCCATGGCGAGTTCCCCTCTTAAGATAAAAATTCAGGTTTATTGCGGCGATGAGATTGCGATGGGACCGGGCAAGGCTGATCTACTGGACGCGATCATTCGAGAAGGTTCGATCTCGGGCGCCGGAAGAGCGATGGGCATGAGCTATCGCCGCACCTGGATGTTGGTCGACACAATGAACCGCTGCTGGGATCACCCTCTTGTCGAAACCCAGGCAGGCGGCAGCCACGGCGGCGGTGCCAAAGTCACGGAGTTCGGACGAGACATCCTGGCGCATTATCGTGAGGTGCAGCGATTATCGCGATCCGTGGAGGAAAGCGGCTCGTGGTCTGCCCTTCAATCAGCCATGTGCGCACAGCCCAGGCCCAGCCGCAAGGAAGCGGGCTAAGTTCGAGGCCGCGTTGACTGCTTGCGTACACTCGTTGTGTTCTTGTAAATATAACGCCGCAGGAGAATCGTATGCGAGCCCTTTTTGCCCGGCGTTTCGTTCTCGCCTTCGTTTTCTGGCTCGTCGCATCTTCAGCCGTGTACGCACAGCAGCGGGGTCCCTTGGTGCTCGCGGCAGCCAGTCTGCAGGAGGCGCTCACGGATGCTGCTACCCTTTGGAGCACGCGGAAGCACACAAAGCCCGTCCTTTCCTTTGCGGCGTCGTCCGCACTGGCTCGCCAGATCGAAGCTGGCGCGCCGGCCGACCTCTTCATTTCAGCCGACGAGCCCTGGATGGACGACGTCGCGAACAAGGGTCTGATCCGATCCGGAACCCGCGTCTCCTTTCTTCATAATCGGCTCGTGCTGATTGCGCCGGCGGGAAGCCGCGTGCAGCTTGGCATTAAACTAGGCTTCGCGCTGAAGCGTGCTCTGGGCAATGGCAGACTCGCTATGGCCGATCCTGAGGCTGTACCTGCCGGAAAATATGGCAAGGCTGCCTTGACGCGTCTTGGCGTCTGGGCCGAGATTGAACCGAAGGTCGCGCGAGCGGAAAACGTCCGCGCTGCGCTTGCTCTTGTCGAGCGCGGCGCGGCGCCTCTGGGGATCGTCTATTTTACCGATGCCAAGGCATCAGCACGTGTGCGAATCGTTGGAATCTTCCCGGCGAGCACTCATCCTGCGATCACCTACCCGATCGCGGTCCTGAAGACATCGAGAAGCCCCGACGCCGAACCATTCCGCCGCTTTCTTATTTCGCGCCAAGGCAAGGCGATCTTCGCGCGGTATGGATTTGCCGTTCAGTAATCGTGATACTTCTCGCCCCCGATGACTGGGCAATTGTCCAGCTCTCGCTCAAGGTTGGCACCGTCGCCGTGGCGGTCACGTTACCGCCGGCTTTTGCTCTAGCGTGGTTGCTGGCGCGTGGACGCTTTCCGGGCAGGCTGCTGCTCGATGGGCTAGTCCATCTACCCTTGGTCTTGCCGCCAGTCGTGACCGGCTGGCTTTTGCTACTCGCTTTCGGCACCAATGGTCCGGCGGGTCGCTGGTTCGCGCAGTGGCTTGGAATTACCTTCATGTTTCGCTGGACGGGAGCGGCCCTTGCAGCTGCGGTCATGGCGCTTCCGCTGATGGTGCGCGCGATTCGTCTTTCGATCGAGGCGATAGATCCGAAACTCGAAGGAGCTGCCAAAACGCTTGGCGCCCGCCCGGCCTGGGTGTTCGGAACCATCACCCTACCCCTCTCGCTTCCCGGAATCCTTGCTGGCGCGGTGCTTGGTTTTGCCCGTTCCATCGGCGAGTTCGGCGCAACGATTACCTTCGTCTCAAATATTCCAGGAGAGACACGTACCCTTCCCATCGCGATCTACACAGCCTTGCAGGTTCCTGGCCGTGATGCCGACGTGATGCGTCTTGCGCTGTTCTCGATAGCGTTATGCCTGCCGGCTTTGATTGCGTCCGAACTCTTAGCGCGCAGGACAGTTCCCGGAAGGGGCGATCATGTGCTTTGACGTCGCCATTCGCCGACGCTTAGGCGGTGCAGACTTGGCTTTCGAGTTCAGGGCTGGCGCGGGTCTGACGGCCCTATTCGGCCCATCCGGAGCGGGCAAGACAAGCATTCTCAATATGGTTGCCGGACTCCTGCGGCCGGATCGCGGCAAGATCGCAGTTGCCGGTAAAATCCTGTTCGACAGCGCCGCAGGTATCGATCTGCCCCCTGAGCAACGTCGTATTGGGTATGTTTTTCAGGATGGCCGGCTGTTTCCGCATATGCGCGTACGCGCGAACCTCCTTTACGGCGAACGGTTCGCGGCACCCGAGAACCGCTGGATCAACCTCGACGAAGCGGCCTCCTTTCTTGGTATTTCTCATCTGCTTTCCCGTTGGCCGCGCACATTGTCGGGCGGCGAAGCCCAACGCGTTGCAATCGGTCGAGCACTGCTATCAGGTCCCCGCTTCCTGCTTATGGACGAACCGCTTTCCTCTCTTGATATGGCCCGCCGCGATGAGATTATGTGCGTGATCGAGCGAATACGTGATGAGCTGGAGGTACCTATGCTTTATGTCAGCCATGATCGCCGTGAGATCGAACGTCTGGCTTCCACGATCGTCGATCTTCAGGGTTCGCCGACCGCTTGCGGATCAACCGGTACGTTTGCTGAAATCTCGCCAGCACGGAGAGCTTCATGAAAATTAGTGCGCGTAATCAACTGAAGGGTATCGTCGTCGGAATCACGCCCGGCGCGGTTAACGGACAAGTGAAAGTAGACGTCGGCGGCGGTAATGTGATCACCTCCAGCATAACCGAGGAGGCGATCGCTGACCTTGCCCTTGCAGTCGGGGACGGTGTGACTGTATTCATCAAGGCAAGCGATGTCCTGATCGGCAAATAGGCAGGTCAGGTGTCACTGGCGCACGATGTCGGCGGCAGGGCGAAGCTGGGATCTGTCGTAAAGCTTCTGTCGGTCAATTGATCGAGAAATGCGACGACCGCTTTCCGGTCGTTCGCGGTTAGAGATATCGCGTGGCGTGAGATTGCCTCGTCAATTGTCGGCGCGCTTCCATCGTGTAAATAGGGCCCAGTCAACGCGACATTTCGAAGACTGGGTGTCCGGAAGCGGCCATCGTCGGCGGCCAGCCCAGTTACCCTGGCCAAACCGCGATCGGAGGTATCCGACGCTGAACTCTGCAAAAGATGGTATGCGCCGTCGGTGAAATTAACGCCGGAATGGCAGTTCGCGCAATCACGTCGAAAGACATGTTCTCCCCTTTTTGCAATTTCGGAGATCGTGCGTCCCGTTCGACGGTAGCGATCATAAGGACTCTCAAAGGAAAGCAGCGTTCGCTCGAACGCGGCCAGCGCTTTCGAAACGGTAACGAGGTTGATCGATCCGCCTTCTTTGGGGAAGGCCATCTTGAACATGCGCACGTAACAGTCATTGTGGCTCAGCCGCTTCGATATTTCAGCTTCATGGCCCTTCATCCCCATCTCAACCGGATCGTCGCCGTGGATCGGCACCGCCGCTTGTCTCTCGAGAGACGTCAGCCGCGGGTCGGCCCAGGTCAGTCTTTCCAGCCAAGCGACATTGGCGAGCCCGGGGACGTTGCGAAGCCCGGGATCGCCACGCACACCTTGATGCGTGCGATTCCCATCGGCAAAGGCGTGCTTCTGTTCATGGCAGGTGGCGCAGGACATTGTGCCATCGATCGACAGGTCGGCATCATAGAACAGCCGATGGCCGAGTTCGATCTTCGTCCTGGTCATGGGGTTGTCCGTTGGCACGAGCGGCGGCGCTACGCCGCGTGGGAGTCGTCGCCACAACGGCGGGGATGAGGAGCCGACACAAAGTAATGTGCTGAGGACAACGAGCACCCATTTCCCGCTAACGCTCATAATGACGTCGCCTGGTCAGTGAATGCGGGCCACCATCAATGGCAATGTGGGTTCGCCATTGGCGGAGATCTGAAGCACATACCGCCCCGGCCGCAGAGGAAAATCCACCATCTTGAGAATTCCTGAACATTCCGGTCCATGCCCGTGTGCGGTAGAGGCGACCGCATGTTGGCCCGACACTATGTCGACCCAAGCTGCCGATCCCAAGGCAACGCGATAGATCCCGGCCTTATTGGCGGAAAAGGTGAATAGACCGCCATAACTGACAGAACCACCTGGCTTTTCGGGCCGAACAACATAATGGACGTCGGGGGTCGACGAGAGCTTGGCATCGACCCTTTGACCGATCACAAGCGCGGCCTGCGCGTAACCCTTTCTGTCCTTTGCGGCCTCGGCTTTGCGATGCGACGGCCAAGCCGCAAGTTCAGCCGGAAGCGGTGCCGGCGAGGCTGCACAATCGCGGTTGGTTTCCCCACGCGGGGTTTGTGCCAGCGCTCCCGAAACCGTCATTGTCGAACCCAGAATGATGGCGGCAACCGTCGCTGTAAGGAAGGCAGGCTCTCCGTTTGCTGATCGGCGGTGGGTGAGTGAGTTTCGCTTTTTCATTTGAACCCCTTTCCTGTCGAACCGCGTCTTTGCGGCACAGCAATGATCTGCTCGTCTCCGACTAGTGGTGGCGCGCGAGTCATTTGCGCCTGGTCCGTTCCGGCATTCATTCTGCGATCCGCACACGAATGGCTGATGCCTCTCGATGCAGGCACTGTGACGAACGGAACGCACGAATCGTGCAAGGACGGACGCAGCATCCACGGGTGGGGATCGCCAAACATTGAGGTGAGTCAATGCACCGATATATACCTAGGAATATAGCGTTTCACCAGATATTCAATCTCCTAGGGAAATTAGGGGAAATCATGCGCCATTCGCTCGCACTCGCGACCTGCGTTTCGTTCGTCGTCGTTACGCCGCTGGCTGCCCAATCGGTCGCTTCTACGAAAGAGGACACCTCCGCCTCACAGGAGAGCGCGACCTTCTCCCTTGGCCAAATCATCGTAACGGCGCCAAAACCGAAGGGAGCCGCGATCGGAACCGACACGCTGTCGGCCGAAGCAATGCAAGCGTTTAATCGGCGAAAACTCGACGATGCCGTGAACCTGGTTCCTGGAGTGAACGCCTCGAATTCCGGTGGATCGCGCAATGAGCGGCTGGTGATGGTGCGCGGTTTCAATCGCTATCAGGCGCCGCTCTCGATCGACGGCATCCGCGTTTTCCTTCCTGCGGACAACCGCCTCGACTTTGGCCGCTTCCTGACAAGTGACATAGCCGAGGTGCAGATCGCCAAAGGCTATGCATCGGTGCTTGACGGTCCGGACGGCATGGGCGGTTCAATCAACCTCGTAACTCGCAAGCCCACGAAGCGGTTCGACGCGGAACTGCGGGGTACGCTGAATCTCGGCCACGGCGTGGAATATACGGGTTACGATCTTTCCGGTCTCGTCGGCACGCGCCAGGATCGATGGTACGCGCAGGCCAGCTATGCTCGCAACGATATCGATCACTGGGATTTGGCGGGTGGATTCAACCCCACACCAAGCGAAAATGGTGGGCACCGGGACTTGTCCCAGGCACGAGACTGGCGGCTGAATGCGAAAGCGGGCTTCACGCCGAACGCTACAGACGAATATGCGATCAATTTCACCAAACAAAAGGGCGAAAAGCTGGCGCCGCTCAGCACCACCGATCCGCTAAGCACCCAAAAAGACTGGACATGGCCATATTGGAACATTTCCAGCATCTATTTCTTGTCGACCACGGCGCTGGGCGATTCGGCAACGATAAATACCAAGGCGTATTACAACCAGTTCGACAATCTTCTGAGCGCCTGGGACGATGCCACCGAGACAACGCAGACGAAACCGCGCTCGTTTAACAGCTTCTATCATGACAAGGCGTGGGGCGGCTCCGCAGAGCTCGATGTGCGCCCGATGCGGGGCGATACGCTGAGTCTGGCCTTCTTCTACCGCCGCGACAAGCATGTTGAATATCAGCAGATCTTTCCCGGTGGCGGCATTGAGCCGCCCCAGAACTCCACCGAAGACGGCTACAGCATCGCAGCGCAGAATCGTTCGGAGCTTTCGCCGACGCTGACCCTCACCCTCGGCGTCAGCTATGACTGGAAGAATCTGATCCAGGCCGAGGACTATGCCAACAGCGCTTTTGTCAAATATCCGCTGGTCGATCATTCGGCGCCCAACGGCCAAGGGCGGCTCTCCTGGAAACCAATGGCCGGCACCGAAGTCTATGCCAGTATCTCCGACCGGACGCGGTTTCCGACACTATTCGAACGATTCAGTTCGCGTTTTGGCGGCGCAGTCTCGAACGCCAACCTGAAACCCGAACGCGCCGCCAATTACGAAATCGGCGGATCGCACCAATTTGGCCCTTTGCACGTGGCCGGCGCCATTTTCTATTCGCATCTTAGCGACGTAATCGTGTCGGAACCCTTCATCTATGAAAGCTGCGTGAACGGCGTGTGCACGCCGAACGCCGTCACGAAGAGCTTCAACCTCGGCCAAGGGAATTACTCCGGCGCAGAACTTTCGCTGATCGCCCAAATCCTGCCCACGCTAAGTTTCGGTGGTAACTACACCTACACGCACCGCCACCTGCGAGACCCGGGCGCGTCGACATTTCGTCCCACGGACGTCCCGACTCATAAAGCCTTTCTCTACGCGGATTGGACGGCACTGCCATGGCTGCACATCCGCCCAAGCGCGGATATCGCCTCCGATCGCTGGACCGTGAACACAGCAGGCACATCATATTTCCGAACCGGTCATTATGTAGATGTCGGGCTCGCGGCAGATTATGAAGTTAACGACAACCTGAGCTTCACGGTGGGCGCCCGAAATTTGCTGGATCAGAATTACCAACTGGTTGCCGGCTTCCCGGAGCAAGGACGGAGATATTTGGTAAGCCTTGGTTGGAAGAACTGAGTAGCTAACTTGTTTACATTTTTCTGTGCTGAAAATTACACAAAAAAGATAAATGGCAGTCTCGCATCAGCAAAGAAGACTACGAGAAATACTCAATGATGCTCTTGGCCAAGCGTGTCGGGCGCAACGTCTTTGCATCCAGACAACACCAGCTTGACTTCACCTCCGCTAGCACTTCCTCGCCACGCTTGATGATCGTATTATAGAAGGCGCGCGCGCCATGCACCTTTTCCAGGAGCACGGTCGCAACTACCTTGTCCTCGAGGAATGCTGGTCGGCGATAGACGATTTCGTGCTTTAGCGCGACCCATTGGTGAGAGGCCACGGCTTCTGCAGGCGCTCGCTTGAGCCAATGACTGATCACGGCCTCCTGAACCCACGTCAGGTACGCCGCATTATTGACGTGTCCCATGAAGTCGATGTCGCGGGATTCAACTGTGACGGGGTATCGGTGGGGAGTGCTGTTCATCTCTATTCCGAATTCCGGGCAAGTAGAGTCTTAGCTGAAATCGCTCGTGTCGCCGAGTAGGTTTCTGAGCCCGGTCAAATATTGAACCCAGAAACCGCGCCATCTCGCGGAGCCCGCTCCCAGATCCAACCAGGAGGGTCGCTACAAGGAAATGACTCTTCGGAGGCTACGTCGACGCGATCCGGACGTGTTTCCATTTGCTCAGTTTGCAAATCCCGTACGACCCGGCGCGTAACTTCGTCGAGAATGAAGAGGTGAACGCCAGATAAATGGCCCTCGATTTCATCTGCAATACCGAGGGTACACGCACAAACCGTTTGCTGAACAGCATTCGTGACGTGCGACGAAAGCGATGCATCGGGGTCCCGGTGGAACAGGCGTATTGCCGTCGAGGCCGCGGTATCCAGCACCTCGGGTGAGATCGGGTCGCCATATTCGTTCGTCATCCTACGTCTCCCGCGCGCTTCGTCTGCCCTCCCCGGTGGGATCATTTCCAACATTGCTGATCAACATAATGGCAGGGTGGGCCGGCGTGTTGCGCTGGCGCAACCGTTCACGAAAAAAGAACGGGTAGGAGTCCGACTAGTCGCGGGTTGTCTCCGGCATGTGCCGGCGTCACCGGCGGTCTATCGAGATGAGAGGGAGCGGCGCGGTACGATGTTGTCCATCCACTACAATCTGTGTGGACACGGCTCAAAGCTGCCGAGGCTGCGCGACGCTTGCGTGTTCCAATATTTCCGGCACAAGCCCAAGTGCCTCCGAATCCAACACCAGGTCAGCCACCGTGTAACGGTCAAGCACGCCGATGAACGCTGCCAGCGCCTCATCAAGTGCGCGGCGCAGCCGACAGTGCGGCGTGATGAGGCAGCGGTTGCCGACCCCAAAGCATTCGGCGAGCGCGAAGTCTGGCTCGACCGCGCCAAGTACGTCGCTCAGCCGGATCTCGTCTGCTGGCTTGCCGAGAACCAAACCGCCCGAGCGTCCGCGCCTCGCCTTGAGAAATCCCGCTCGGGTCAGCTCGTTGGCGACCTTCATAAGATGGGCACGCGAAATGGCAAACCGCCGCGCCGTCTCCTCGATCGTGATGCGCCGATCGCCGTTGCTCGCCGCAAACATCAGCATCCGCAAGGCGTAATCAGAGAAGCTGGTTAGGCGCATGCCAGATGCCCTTTAGCGCAACAGGCGCCGCCCCCAATCCGAAATCGGTCATTCGACATGATCAGCACCAACCTCAAACATGTATTGACGTTATATCTTTATAGGTGGAAGCCTCAACCCACTACTTCGCACCAAAGAAAGGATGCCGCCGTGCCTGGCGTCGCGTTGTCCCGATGGACGATGTCCTATTTCGCGCTGGCGCTTCTCTGCCTGCTGGGCGCCGAGATCCTCATGACAATGGGCATCGGATTTCCGACGTCGGATATCTCCGCACCGGCCTCTTTGATCGTCGTGCATCTGGTCGCAATCGGTTGGCTCAGTCTGCTCCTGTGCGGCGCATTGTTTCAATTTGTCCCTGTCCTCGTAGCGCGGCGCCTTTATAGTGATCTCCTGACATTGCCGACGCTCGCTTGCTTGGCCGGAGGGCTTGCGTTGTTGCTGTATGGCTTCCATCAGCTCGATAGCGAAACCGGGACGGCCTGGAACGCGCTTCCCTTCGGGGGGCTGTTATTAATGCTGGGCTTCGTGCTCGCATTATATAATCTCGGCCGCACTTTATGGAGCGCGCGTCCGTTGACGCTTCCCGCCCGGTTCGTCGTCGTTGGCCTCGCCAGCCTTGTTGCGACCGCGCTGCTCGGCGTCGATTTCACATTAATTTTGAGTGGCGCCTCCGCATCGAAGCCATTGGTGGAATTGGTGGCGTTGGGATTGCCGCTGCACGTCGTCGCCGGTCTTGGCGGCTGGTTGACCTTCACCGCGATGGGAGTGAGCTACCGTCTGCTCGCGATGTTCATGCTGGCGCCCGAGTTGGACGGCGCGACGACGCGCGGCGTGCTGCGGCTCGGCATTGCGGCGCTCGCGGTGGCAATCGTCGGCGGCGTCGCGCTGATCTGGAGTGGCGGTGAACCGGACTGGGCGCTACTCGCTGGCGGGCTGTTCGCGCTGGGCGCGCTCGGCCTTTACGGCCGCGACATCGGCCGGCTCTATCACGAGCGCAAGCGGCGGGTGATCGAACTCAACAGCCGGATGGCCGCCGTGGCGCTGGGACATCTTGCCGCCGCGGTGCTTCTGACCATCGTTTTCACGGCGACGGGAACCTTAGGCCGGCATGTCGGCGCGCTGGTGTTTCTCATCGCGTTCGGCTGGCTCAGCGGGCTGGGGCTCGCCAAACTCTACAAGATCGTCGCCTTCCTGACCTGGCTCGAATGCTATGGCCCGGTGCTCGGCAGGGTATCCGCACCGCGCGTGCAGGATCTGGTAGTCGAGCCGCACGCTGCGCGCTGGTTCGCGCTCTATTTCGCCGCGGTCGACTTTGCGGTGTTGGCGGAGTTCGTCGGCGCGCCGGTGATCGCCCGCGCCGGGCTGGCGGCGATGCTGATCGCCACGATCGCGATCGTCGCCGAGCTGGTGCGAATCCGTCGGCTCGCCGACGTACCACGCGCCACCCGCCTGCCCGAAGGCGCACGCCGGCCGCGCTTGCTGGTTTCGGTGGTCGAGAACGCTTGAGAAAGGAGCCTCAGATGGCAGTGACATTCGTAGACGTGGACGTGCGGCCGACGTTGCGTAACGGCGGCGAGCCGTTCGGGGAGATCATGGCGGCGGTCAATGCGCTGGCGCCCGGCGAGGGTTTGCGTCTGCTTGCCACCTTCAAGCCGGTGCCGCTGCTGCACGTGCTCGGCTCGAAGGGCTTCTCCTATGAGACGCGCGAGATCGGCGGCGGAGATTGGGAAGTGCTGTTTTCGCCGGCTGGCGCAGCGCGAGATCCGGAGACCGTGGCACCGGCGGCCGATGCGGGCGCCTGGCCCGCGCCGGCACGCGAGATGGACAACCGCGATCTCGACCCGCCCGAGCCGATGGTTCGCATTCTTGCCGCTACCGAGGAAATGAAGCCAGGCGAGGTGCTGAGCGCCTTGTTATGCCGCGAGCCGATCTTCCTGCTGCCCGAACTCGCCAAGCGCGGCCACGGCTGGCGGGGTGGTTTCGAACCGGACGGCACGACCTACCGGATTCTGATACGCATCGACGGCGCGGAGGACGTCGGGACATGAACGCCGACGAAGAACTGTCCGCCGACGTCATGGCAGCACTGCGCCGCGTGATCGATCCCGAGTTGGGCTACAACATCGTCGATCTTGGGCTCGTTTACCGCGTGGATATCGACGGAGGCGCGGTGCATGTCGTGATGACCACGACGACGCGCGGCTGCCCGGCTACCGACTATCTGCGCAGCGGCGCCGACCGCGCCGTGGAATCGACGCTGGGCGTCGCCTCGGTCAGCATAGAACTGACTTATGAGCCGCCTTGGACTCCGGCGATGATGTCGCCGAGCGCCAAGGCGCATCTCGGCATTGCGGATGGCGACTGGTGAGGCCGCACCTGTCGCCGATCAGCCTTTTTTCCGTGGCAAAAATAAAGATGCATTGACACTACATCTTTTATAGACAAGATGATCTTCGGCCTTCGGAGCTCCCGAAGTTGGGGCGAACGCCGGCCAGAACCGCATCCCAAGCCCAGAGGAGAATCGCTATGGGGGACGCATCCGCAAATGCCACCATCATTGACGTCCGCAGCCTGGTGCCGGCGCAAAGGCACGCGAGAATATTTCAACTCGTGAACGAGCTGAGCCCGGGCGCCTCGTTCGTGCTGGTCAACGATCATGATCCCAAGCCGCTCTACTACCAACTCGAGGCCGAATATCCTGGACAGTTCTCCTGGACCTATGTCGAATCGGGACCGGAGGTCTGGCGGGTCGAGATCGGCAAGCTAGCCAAAGCTGCCTAGGCTATCGGCGTCATCGTGGCGTCGGCTCGTCCGGCGCCACGACTCACAAATCGACGAGGGATGAGGTGACGAACGGCAACCAGGATGAGACCGGAAACGGCGGTTCTGCTCTATCAGATTTGTGCGGCGTCCTGCTCACGGGACTGCAGGCGCTGGCGGACTCCGGCGATGCGGACCGGGCCTGCCGATTGGCGGGCCGCGCCTGCGCCGCGGTTCGCGGCGCAAACGACCAGCAATGGCGTCGATTCAATGCACTTTTGCATCGCCTTGCCCCGCAAACCGGACCCGTTGGAGTGCAGGCCGGGGCGCAATCCGAGACGAGCAGCCCGGATGGCCAGACCGAGCGACACGCGAGGACGATCCGATGAGCAGACGCGTTGCTTCCCTATGTGCGATTATACTCGCGACGTCACTTGCCGCCTGCAATAGCCAGAATGCGTCCGATCGGGCTGCAGTGAATACCTCCGCTACAGCGACGCAGCAACCAGCACCGCCGCCCGCGTTCGCGCAGTGTCGGGCCTGTCACTCGCCGGAGCCGGGCCGGAACGGCGTCGGCCCCTCGCTGGCCGGCGTGTTCGGATCGAAGGCCGCGACGGTTCCGGGCTATTCGTTCAGCCCCGCGATGCAACGCTCCGGATTGACGTGGGATGTGGTGACGCTCGATCGCTACCTCAAAGCACCGCGCCAGGTCGTGCCGGGAACGAGAATGTCGTTCCCCGGCATTCAAGACGATGCCCAGCGGGCGGCCGTGATCGCCTATCTCAAGGCGCTTCGGTAAAGGATAGATCGCGTGGAGAGCACGAACCTGCGCAGCGAACCAACGACGCTACTCGATATGGCCGAAAGGAAAGACAATGTCTGACACCTGGCTTCCGTCCCTTAAAACCGCGACTCCCCAGGAAGGATTCGATCTTGCCGCCAAGCTCGCTCGTATTGGCGTAAAGCTGACCCAGCCTTCAGCGGAAATCCGTGACAAACTTCGGCCAAGCTACGAACAGGACACCGCGCAACTGATCGCCTCATCACAGGTGATTGCGATCCACTTCCAGACCATCGCCGCTGCGAACGGCTATTGGCGCGAGTGATGCGTTCCCTCGGTTCGTACGGAACCGACGTTCAAGCTGAGCATCCGGATGATCGAGGACGAATGATCATGGATTTTCCCGATTTCTTCGCCAAAGCGCCTACGATCACGCTGAAGGACCCGCTCGCGCTCTTTCTCGGCGCTTCGCCCAGCGGGATCATTACCTATTACTACGCGGACGCCGTCAAACTTGCCGGCCATTCCTGTCCGACGGTGGCTGGCGCTTATCTCATGATGCGCACCGGTCTTCGGTACCTCTATGGTGACGCCATGCCTCAACGCGGCGATATTGAAGCCAGACTGCGGGGCGCGCGAGACGAGGGGACAACGGGCGTTGTTGCCGCGATTACGACTCTCATCACCGGCGCAGCGCCAGAAACGGGCTTCGCGGGGATCGGGGCAGATCATCGATTTGCGCGTCGCGATCTGATGCAGTTTGACTCAGCGATCGGAGGCCTTGTCGCGTTGCGTCGGCGCGACACCGGATGCGGCGTGGTGCTCGAGCTGAATCTAGCAACTATTCCGCCTCACCCAGACATGCAGGTGCTTATGCCAAAAGCGGTATCAGGTCAGGCAAGTGAAACGGAGCAAGCGCGATTCGGCGCCCTGTGGCAAGATCGAGTCGCGCGCATGCTTCTCGAAAACGCCGACAACCCACAAGTTATACGAGTTTCGCCGATATGAGAGTTCTGACCGCGAACTGTTTTTGCTAAATCACGAAATAGATCGTCAAAGCGACACAGGCGACCGCGACGACCAACCAAATAACAGGCCACCCCTCCCCTCGCCCTTCTTTTGCCGAAGCCGTGTCGATCGGCGCAGGAGTGGAGCGGCTCGTGTCAAACACTGTGTCTCTACCGCTTTTCAAGGCGGGGTTCAGAGGCGCTTGGCTCGTTTGGTTGGTATCATTATCGCGCATTGCCGGTCCTCTCACCCCGCGTTGGTCGCCCGCGCATCATGATGATCACAGCATTGTACGGTCAAGCGCCAATGCACCATGCCCAACAGGCACGTCGTTCCAGGGTCAGCATCGTCGCGCATCGCTGACGTGAGCGTTGCCCAGTCCTCGTCGTTTGCCAGTCGCGAAAAATTCGCGACGGCTTGGCGAACATAGGACGTAAACGTGGCCTGTTCTTTGGCAGCTGCCCTGGCAACCTGCGCCGCGAGTTCCGGATTTGTCGTGGTCAGCCACGCCTCGAACGCGCTCGCAGAGTCTCGAGCCGCACCCAGCAGGTCGCCGAGCATCACCATCAGCCTTCGGCTCCCTCGATCCGGACTCCCTCAATTGTACCGCGCGCGGCGAGCGCAGCGACATAGCGCGCGGCGGCGAGCGACCAGCTTCTTGCCTCCAGCATGTCGGCAATCTTGGCTTGGACGATCTCGAATGGCAGCACGCGGCCCTCAATGCGCCGTTGAAGCCGCAGGACGTGCCAACCAAAGCGCGAGCGTACGGGCTCACGCCCCGTTGTTCCTTCCGCCAAGGATTCAATGCCGGCCTGTACAGCAGACGCGAGTTCGCCGCGGCGTATCTGGCCCAAAGAGCCATCCTGCTTCGCCGAGGCACAACCCGAGAACGCCCTCGCCGCCTTTGCGAACGCTACGGGATCGTCACCTACTTCGTTGGCGATCACCTGTGCGCGTTCGGCGGCAATCTTCCAAGCTTCCTCGTCCTCTCCCTCGGGCTCGATGAGAATGTGGGAGGCCTCGAATAGATCAGGTGTACGAAATCGCTGCAGATGTCCCTCATAATATCGACGGCACTCGCGCTCGCCCGCTTGCTCCGGCTCCACCTCTTCCTCGAGGAGAACCCGGACCAAGGCATCATCGGGGGCCTCGGTTCGCCCAGCCTCGTCGCTCTCCGGTTCGGCTTCGAGTCCCAATTGCCGCGCCCGCTGCAGCAACAACTCGCGTACTGCCAGCGCACGGGCAGCTTCCATCCAGGCAGTCTCGGCGTCGGGCGCGGGGTGATGCTGGATTTCCTGTGCGATTGCGTCGGGCGAAATCTCCACGCCGTTCACCCGCACGTCACCGAAACTTGGCGGCGGCGGCAGCATTGGCTCCGGCCCGCCGCATCCTCCGGTCTCGCACGCACTCGGCATGACCGGCGCGCGCCGTGCTGCCGGGTCGCCGATGTTGATGACGTCAAGCCGCCTGTTCATGCGCCCTCCTGTCCGCTCTCGGCCATCTGTCGCAGCACCGTCGTCCCGCCGTAGCTCGGGGCGACGCCGGCCGGACCGCGCGTGGGTGAGCGATGGGGATGCTTGCGCGACGCGCGTGACCGGACGATCTGGAAGCCGGGCCGCAGGAGGTACCAGACGGGCGCACTCCAAATGTGAACCAGCCGGGTAAACGGCGTGATGAGAAAAAGAGTCAGCCCCAGCACGATATGGAGCTTATACACCAGCGCCACGCCCTTGATACTGTCGGGGGCGCCGGGATTAAGGGTCAGCACGCCATTGGCCCAGTTCATGAAGCGCAACATTTCGCTTCCGTCCATATGCTTCATCGTCCACCAGGTCGTGAGAATACCGAGTGTGAGTTGGCACCAGATCAACACCAGTACCGCGATATCGCCCCACGATGAGCTGCGCCGTATCCGGGGATCGAATAAACGACGGTGAAGTAGCAAACTGCATCCGATATACGCCGCCACGCCCGCGATGCCGCCGACGACAAGGGCCGCAGCCTGTTTGAAACTATGGCCGATGCCGAGCCGATCGATCAGCGTCACCGGCGTCAGCAATCCGACGAAATGGCCGACGAGCAGCACGAGAACGCCAAGGTGAAACAGGTTCGAACCGATCATCATCTGCCTGCGGCGCAGAAACTGACTCGATTGTGCGCGCCAGCTGTATTGGCTGGCGTCGAAGCGCAGCACGCTGCCGACGACGAGCACCGTAACCGCAATATACGGATACCAACCGAATGCGAGCTGGTTCAGGAAGTCACTCATCGTCCTGCCTCCTTTTCGACGGCGCGGTTTGACGCCCGTATCTTGGCGACCACACCTGTCGGACCACCCATTTCGTGCGCTGCGCTCGCATTGAACGTCACCGGTGCTTCCTCCCATTCCTCATCGATCCGCGCCGGATCTTCATCAGGCTCTCGCTCCTGCAGTTCGCGAAGCGCTTCGAGGTCCAATTTACCGCCAGACAGCGCCACTAAAGCATGGGCAATTGCGGCATATGGCGTCTTGCGCTTGTCGAGGCGTTCGGCGAGCGCCGCATAGACGTGGGCCGGCTGTGCGAGCATTTCACGAGCCTCCGCGGGCGGAAGGCACGAGGCGAATTCCAGAAATACTGGCAGAAAGTCGGGCAGTTCGCCTCCGTCGAGAAAAAAGCCCGCGTCGACATATTGCTGGCCAAGATCGATCATCGCCTGGCCACGTTCGCGATTATCGCCGTGCACATGTTCGAACAGGTGCAGCGAGAGCTTGCGCGAGCGATCGAAAAGATCGCTATAGTCGGCCTGGAGATCGAGCAAGTCCCAAGTCTCGAGCCGACGCAACAACGGCTTCAGCCCAGCCTGTGCGGCTTCAGGCAAGACCCCTTCGGCACGCATGGCCTCCCGAAGCTCGCCCGCATGGCGCTGGAGCTCCTCCGATGGATAACCGAGCAACGCGGCGAGCGCGCGCAGTGTGAACGGCATTGGGACCGATTTCATGTCGGGATGTCCATCATGGGTTTGCGCGGTGTGCGCTTGCTGCCGCCGAATAGGTTCACTTTGGTCGAGCCTGTCGTCGTTTCTCGGAACGAAAAACCGGACGAGCCACGCAGAACATAAGCATCCTCGTCGAATTCCCTGTGGGCTGTCGGGATGACGTAGCGATCTTCGTAGGCGGCGAGCGCCATGATCCGGTACATTTCCTCGATTCGTGCGCGGGTCAGCCCCACGCGCTCGGGGATCGACTCATCGATACGGCCTTCGATCGACTTGGCCCGCATGTAGGAGCGCATCGCAAGCATCCGCTCGAGCGCTGCGGCGATCGGCGCCTCGTCGCCTGCCGTCAGCAGGTTAGCGAGGTATTTGAGCGGAATGCGAAGACTCCGCACATCCGGCATTCCATCCTTGGACGAGATTTTGCCTGCCTCCGCCGCAGACTGGATCGGCGACAGCGGAGGCACGTACCAGACCATCGGCAGGGTGCGATATTCAGGATGCAGGGGGAACGCGACCTTCCATTCCATCGCCATCTTGTAGACAGGCGAGCGCGTTGCCGCTTCGAGCCACTGCTCTGGAACCCCATCCCGTCGCGCCTGTTCCTGCACCGCGACGTCATATGGGTCGAGGAATACGCCAAGCTGGGCGGGATACAGATCCTTTGGATCCTCGACCGAGGCCGCTTCCTCGATCCGGTCGGCATCGTAAAGCACGACTCCGAGATAGCGGATGCGACCCACGCAGGTTTCGGAGCAGACGGTCGGCTGCCCCGTCTCGATGCGCGGATAGCAGAAGATGCATTTTTCCGACTTACCAGAAGACCAGTTGTAATAGATCTTCTTGTACGGGCAGCCCGACACGCACATCCGCCAGCCGCGGCATTTCTCCTGGTCGATCAGAACGATGCCATCCTCGGCGCGTTTGTAGATCGCACCCGAAGGGCACGAGGCAAGGCACGAAGGATTCAGGCAGTGTTCGCACAGCCTGGGGAGATACATCATGAACGTCTTTTCGAACTGACCGTAAATCTCCTTCTCGACGCCGTTAAAATTATAATCATGACTGCGCTTGGCGAATTCGCCCCCGAGCATGTCCTCCCAATTGCCGCTCCACTCGATCTTGTTGAGCTTCTCGCCGGTCACGAGCGATCGCGGGCGCGCCGTCGGCTGCGCCTGTAGTTCGGGTGCGGACTGAAGCCATTCGTATTCAAACGTGTACGGCTCATAAAAATCGTCGATTTCGGGCAGGTGCGGATTGGCGAAGATTTTTGAGAGAATCCGCCATTTGGCACCCTGTCTGGGCACGATGCTGCCGTTCTTGCGCCGAACCCAGCCGCCCTTCCAGCGGTCCTGGTTTTCCCAGTCCTTGGGATAACCTATGCCGGGCTTGGTCTCGACATTATTGAACCAGACATATTCCATGCCCTCGCGATTGGTCCAAACATTCTTGCAGGTGATCGAACAGGTGTGGCAGCCGATGCACTTGTCGAGGTTCAACACCATCGCGATTTGCGCGCGTATCTTCATTCCGCCGCCTCCACCTTCACACCTGTGCCCCAATCGGCGGTTCCACCTTCGACATTGGCAGCGTCGTCGGCGGTCTTGTCGAACCAGTTGATCTCGCTCATCTTGCGGACGATCACCCATTCGTCGCGATTGGCGCCGACCGTTCCGTAATAATTGAAGCCGTATGCGAGTTGCGCATAGCCGCCGATCATGTGGGTCGGCTTCATGTTGATGCGCGTCACCGAATTGTGGATGCCGCCGCGCTGCCCGGTGATTTCCGAGCCCACTGTGTTCACCAGCTTCTCCTGGGCGTGGTACATGATGGCGGAGCCGGGACGAATGCGTTGGGAAACGATTGCCCGCGCCGTCAGCGCGCCGTTGACGTTGAACGCCTCGATCCAGTCGTTGTCCACGATTCCCGCGGCGGCGGCGTCCTCCTCGCTGATCCAGAACATCGGCCCACCGCGATTGAGGCTCAGCAAGATTAGGTTCTCGGTATAGGTCGAATGGATGCCCCATTTCTGATGCGGCGTCAGGAAATTGAGCATGATTTCCTTATTGCCGTTAGGGAGCTTCCCCAACACTTGCAGCACGGTCTTGGTGTCGATCGGAGGACGCCAGGTAACGAAGCCCTCGCCAAACGCACGCATCCAATGATGATCCTGATAGAGCGACTGCCGTCCGGTGAGCGTGCGCCAGGGAATCAGCTCGTGCACATTGGTGTAGCCTGCGTTGTAGCAGACCTTTTCGCTCTCCAGCCCGGACCAGATCGGGGAGGAGATGATCTTTCGCGGCTGCGCGGTGACGTCGCGGAAGCGGATCTTCTCCTCCTCCTTACCCTCAGCCAGGTGACGATGGTCGCGTCCGGTCACCTTGCCTAACGTTTCCCATGCCTTGATTGCCACCTCGCCGTTGGTTTCCGGTGCGAGCATCAGGATGGTTTCGCAGGCGTCGATATCGGTATCGATCTTCGGTCGACCCGCCGCGGGGCCGTCGGGCACACGTCCGTTCAGGTCGCCGAGGAGTTCGATCTCTCGCTGGGCATTCCAGATCATACCCTTCGCGCCGTTGCCGAACTCCTCGAGTGCCGGCCCCATCGACGTGAACCGGGCGAACGTTTCGGGATAATTACGTTCGACCAGGGTAACGGCCGGCATTGTCTTCCCGGGGATTGGCTCGCACTCCCCCTTCAGCCAGTCCTTTGGCTCATATGGTTGTGCGAGCTCGCCAGGTGTATCGTGCTGGATCGGGGTCATCACCAGATCGTGCTCGATACCGAGCACTTCGGGGGAAATATCGGAAAATTTCTTGGCAATTGCGCGGAAGATATTCCAGTCGCTCTTGCTTTCCCAAGCCGGGTCCACCGCCGCCGACAAGGGGTGGATGAAGGGATGCATGTCCGAGGTATTGAGGTCGTGTTTTTCGTACCAGGTCGCCGTTGGTAGGACGATGTCGGAATAGACGCTCGTGGTGGACATACGAAAATCGATGTTCACCATGAGATCGAGCTTTCCGACCGGTGCTTCCTCACGCCATACAACGTCCTGGGGACGGTCAATCCCGGCAGCCTCGTCATCGGTTCCGATCACTCCATGGAGTGAGCCGACGAGGTGCTTGAGAAAGTATTCGTGGCCCTTGCCGCTCGCGCCCAGCACGTTCGATCGCCAAAAGAACATGTTCCGCGGCCAGTTCACCGGATTGTCCGGGTCGATATTCGCGGGTTTGAGGTCGCCCGATCGTAATCCATCCGCGACCACCGTTGTGGGGTCTGCACCAGTTTCCTTGATGTGCCGTCCCAATTCGATCGGATTGCTTTCGAGATCCGGTGCGGAGGGCAACCAACCCATTCGCTCCGCGCGCACGTTGAAATCGATCATGCTGCCCGACCAATCACCTTTGGGCGCCAGCGGAGAGAGGATCTCGGAGACCTTGAGTGTCTCGTACCGCCATTGGTTGCTGTGAGCGTAGAAGAAACTCGTACCGTTCATCTGGCGCGGCGGACGGCTCCAATCCAGGGCGAAGGCGAGCGGCAGCCAGCCAGTCTGCGGCCGAAGCTTTTCCTGACCGACATAATGCGACCAGCCCCCTCCCGACTGACCGATGCAACCGCACATCACGAGCAGCGAGATGATCCCGCGATAGCTCATGTCCATGTGGTACCAGTGATTGAGGCCCGCCCCGAGGATCACCATCGAGCGGCCTTTCGTCTTCTCGGCAGTGTCGGCGAACTCGCGCGCGACCTGGATGATCGCCTCGCGCGGAACGCCGGAAACCTTTTCCGCCCATGCGGGCGTAAAGGGCACATCGTCGTCATAGCTTTTCGCGACATTTTCGCCGCCGAAGCCGCGATCGACGCCGTAATTGGCGCAAAAAAGGTCGAATACCGTCGCGACCTTGGCTGTGCCACCGTCCGCGGTGGCGATGGTCTTAACCGGCACATTGCGCAGCAGCACGTCATCATGCGCTGTGGCAACAAAATCATGCGGCGCCACGGTTCCGAAATAAGGGAAGGCAACCGGCTCGATTGTGTCCTCATGTCCGGCAAGCGTGGTACGCAGCCGCACGTCTCGGCCGACGCCGTCTTTCTCTTCCAGGTTCCATTTGCCTTTCTCGCCCCAGCGAAACCCCGATGAGCCGAGCGGCGCGACAATCTCACCGGAAAGCTCATCATAAGCGACCGCCTTCCAGTCGGGATTATTGGTCTCGCCGAGTGCGCCCGGAAAATCGGCAGCGCGCACGAGCCGGCCGGGGGTCAATCGGCCGTCGCGCTCCTCGAGCATTACCAGCAGCGGGAAGTCCGAATATTTACGGGTGTAATCGGCAAAATATTCTGCCTGCCGATCGACGTAGAATTCCCGCAAGACCACATGGCCAAGCGCCAACGCCAGCGCTGCATCCGTGCCCTGCTTCGGATGGAGCCACATATCGGAGAATTTGGCCGCCTCATTGTAGTCAGGCGCGATGACGACGCTCTTGGCACCGCGATAGCGGACCTCCGAATAGAAATGCGCGTCCGGCGCGCGCGTCATCGGAATGTTCGAGCCCCATACGAGCAGGAAGCCGGCGTTATACCAGTCCGCGCTCTCCGGAACATCGGTCTGCTCGCCCCATGTCTGGGGTGAGGAGGGCGGCAGATCGCAATACCAATCGTAGAAGCTCAGCAGGTTGCCGCCGATGAGCGACAGATAGCGGCTTCCCGCGGCATAGGAGATCATCGACATGGCCGGGATGGGCGAGAAGCCGGCAATCCGGTCGGGCCCATATTCCTTGATCGTGTACGCGTTGGCGGCTGCGATAATCTCGGTCACTTCATCCCAGCCGACGCGGACGAAACCACCGCGGCCGCGCTTGGCAACCCAGTCGCGCCGCTTGTCGCTGTCCTGGACGATCGCCTTCCATGCCGCAACGGGCGTCATTGTTTTGCGCGCCTCGCGCCAATGGCGGATCAGTCTCGCCCGAACGAGCGGGTATTTGATGCGCGTGCCCGAATAGAGATACCAGCTGTAGCTGGCGCCGCGCGGGCATCCACGCGGTTCGTGATTCGGCAAGTCAGGCCTAGTGCGCGGATAATCGGTTTGTTGCGTCTCCCAGGTGACGATGCCGCCCTTGACGTAGATTTTCCAGGAGCAAGAGCCCGTACAATTCACGCCATGTGTCGAACGCACAATTTTGTCCGCGGCCCAGCGCTTGCGATAGGCGTCTTCCCAACTGCGCGATTCATTGGTGACGATTCCGTGGCCGTTGGCGAATTTGTCCCGGGGCCTGTTAAAGTACGTGAGTCGATCGAGAAAATGGCTCATCCGGGATTCCTTTCAGAAGGGACGGCTTTGATGAAGACGTGGTTCAGCCCAGAGGAGTTCCCCAGCATTCCTCGCGGGCGGGCATAAATCGCCCACGTGATCGCGGCACAGCTTAGATAGAATAGGAGAAATCCCCAAAGCGCGGCCTCTGCACCTCCGGTAAGGTCGATAGAGGAACCGTAGGCTTTCGGAATATAGAAAGCTCCGAATGCAGCAATCGCAGAGGTGAAGCCAATCACGGCAGCCGACTCTCGTTCGGCCTGGCTCTTGCGCTCAGGTTCGCCACGATCGGCCATTGTGCGATCAACGCTCATTCGCGTGATCACCGGCACCATTTGGAACACAGAGGCGTTGCCGACGCCGCTCACGAAAAACAAGAAGAGCACCATCGCCAAGAATCCAGGGAAGCTGTGTACATCGAGTGACCAGAGCATTCCCGCGATCGCGCCGATTTGGGCAATGAACACCCAAAGCGTAACCCTTGCTCCGCCCAGCCAGTCAGCAATCCATCCGCTTCCAGCGCGCGAAAGCGCACCGAGCAAGGGTCCGACAAAAGCATATCGAAGGGCATTGCGCTCAGGAAAGACGAGTTCGGTAAGTAGCGGGAATCCCGCGGACATGCCAATGAACGTCCCAAACGTGCCAGTATATAGCCAGCACATTATCCAGGTATGCAACCGACTGAAAATTGTCGCCTGGTCCGCGACGGAGGATTTGGCGGAGAGCAGATCATTCATGCCGAACCATGCGGCGAATGTTCCGACGATGATTAGCGGGATCCAGATGAACCCGGCATTCTGCATCCAAATCTGCGTGCCTTCGAGGGTCGTCTGGCCCTGTCCCCCCAGTGCGCCGAACAATCCCATTGTCACCGCGATCGGGACGAGAAACTGCATAAGGCTGACACCGAGATTGCCAAGGCCGGCATTCAGCGCGAGCGCATTCCCTTTTTCGGTTTTTGGAAAGAAGAAGCTTATGTTTGCCATCGATGAGGCGAAATTGCCGCCGCCCAACCCACACAGCAGCGCAAGGACGAGGAAGATGAGGTAAGGCGTTTCCGGATTCTGCACGGCATATCCAATGCCGAATGCAGGAAGAAGCAAAGAAGCCGTGGACATCGTGGTCCACAGTCTCCCGCCAAAAATCGGCACGAGAAAAGCATAAAAAATGCGTAGCGAGGCGCCCGATATGCCAGGCAGGGCGGCTAGCCAGAAAAGCTGATCCGTTGTGAACCCGAAGCCGATGCTCGGCAACTGCGCAACAACAACACTCCACACCATCCAAACTGCAAAGGAGAGCAGCAGACAGTACGTGGAAATCCAAAGGTTTCTTCTTGCGATTGCCCGGCCGATGCTCCGCCAGAAATCTGCGTCATCAGGACGCCAATCCTGGATTTGCCGAGGTCGTCGGGCTCTTGCTGGTGCGCGTCGCCCCTGCGCGTGGAGCTCGGCCATTTCGGGCAGCTCCGGAAGGGGGGTTGTAATGCCTTGCTGTCGCGCCGCCGCCTTCATCTGGGTGATCGCGACGTGCATCCACGCGAGGGCAATCGTTACAAGCAGGAACAAGAGCGCGAAGCAACTCGTCCAGATACCGGTGACATCACTGAGAATTCCGAAGGCGAGCGGCAGCACGAAGCCGCCGAGCCCCCCGACCATGCCAACCAGGCCTCCGACGGCGCCGACCTGATCCGGATAATAAACGGGGATGTGCTTGAACACCGCCGCCATCCCCAGGCTCATGAAGAAGCCCAAAACGAACAGCGTAACAAGAAACGGAATGAGGGCGAGCGACGTCGAAAAAGTGATTGGACCGTGCAGACCATGGATCACGTAATCGGTCGGCGGGTACGAAAGGATGAACGTGCACAGCACCGACATTCCCAGCGACCAATACATGACCGCGCGCGCGCCGAACCGATCGGAAAGTCGGCCGCCATATATCCGGAACAGCGCGGCTGGAACCGAAAAAAAGGCGGCAAGCACGCCCGCGGTTCTGACATCGACACCATAGACGCCAATCAGGTAGCGCGGCAGCCACAACGCCAGGGCGACAAACGCACCGAAGAGAAAAAAGTAGTAAAGCGAAAAACGCCAGACTTGAAGGTTGTGCAGGACAGCGAATTGGGCGCGCAAGCTTGATTGTTCCCGGGCGAAGGCCGGGCGCGCAGGTTCCCGTCGCGTAACCAGCAGGAACAACACCGCTGTGGCAATCAAGACTCCGCCCCAGATCCGTGATGTCGACTGCCATCCGGCTGATACCATCAGGAAGGGAGAAATGAGGCCGCTTATGGCTGCCCCCACGTTTCCCGCCCCGAAAATGCCCAAAGCAACGCCCTGTCGCTCCGGCGGGAAGAATTTTGAGACATACGTCACGCCGACCGCGAAGCAGCCGCCCGCCATTCCGACGCCAAGCGCTGTTAGAAGCAGCAGCGGATAACTATGGGCCCGCGATGCCAGCAGAATGGAACCAGCTGAAAGCAACATCACGGTCGCGAAAACGGGCCGCCCACCAAAGCGGTCGGCAAGAATGCCGAGCGGCAAACGCATTGTCGAGCCGGTGAGCGCGGGCGTAGCAATAAGCAGACCGAACTGGGTCTCCGAAAGGCCGAGTTCGCGGCGGATATCGAGCCCCAAAATGGAGAACAGCGTCCACACAGCGAAACACATAGTGAAAGCAGCCGTGCTGCCCCAGAGCGCACGACCGCCCGCAGACGCTGCTTCAGTTATCGGTGCAGCCAAATCCGCTCCTCCCGACCTATCCGCGTCGTGTTACGGGAGCTGCCTGTACAGAGCTCCGTATGGGCCTCTATCCTGCTCGACTTAGACACAATTCTCAATGCCCCCTCGAAGCAGGCCTTTGACGACGACGTGGGGTGGCTCGTCTGGCCTGCTTGTGCGGCCGGAGTTTTCACGGTCACGACGTCCGAGCATTGAGCTAGGTCAATGCGGAGATGCCGTTCGAGGTAAATCTGCGGAGGGTGGACCAGATGGAATGAGACTATGACGGTGATCCGGTTCTATGGTTGGGCCGCTGCAGCGCTTGGACGGGAGGTTCAATTAGCCTTGCCAGACCCGGGATGTACAATTGACCAGCTACGACAGTTGCTTGCCGACCAGTATCCCGATTCGACAGTTGCTATCCTCAGTCCGAGGCTGCGCGCATGCGTAGAAGATCAAATTGTCTCAAGTGACCGGTTCATTTGCGAAAACGACGAGGTGGAATTTTTTCCACCCCTGTCGGGAGGCTGAGGTGGACACGATTCGTCTGGTCAATGTGGCATTCGCCCCGGACCGGGAACTTGATTACTTTGTTACTGGCCTTTGGGACGCAGGAGCCGTGGCAAGCTTCGTAGGTATTGCGCGCCCGACAACGGCAGCGGGTGATCCGCTTGAACTGCTCTTTGTGGATCATCATCCGCGCCTCACGCGGCGTTCGCTCGAGACAGTGGCGGCGGCGGCGCGCGATCGATTCGATATAACGGCGATTCGGCTAATCCATCGGTATGGGGACATTCTCCCTAGCGAGCCGATCGTTTTCGTCGCGGCAGCCGCCGAACACCGCCGGCAGGCTTTTGATGCTGTGGATTTCATCATGGATGGCCTGAAGAGCATCACTTTCTTTTGGAAGCGCGAAGATGGCTCGAGGGGATCGGCATGGATCGAGCCGACGGCAGCCGACCTTCGCAGTTTGATGCGCTGGAGCTAAGATGGCCGGAATTGACGAAAGGCGGACATTCCACCCGTTACGCATCGCCGTGTTGACGATCTCGGACACGCGGACCCAGGAGACCGATACCTCCGGTCAAACGCTAGCTGACCGGATCAGGAAAGCGGGCCATATGCTCGCACGGCATGAACTGGTGATGGACGAGATCGAACCGATCCGTGAGCGGGTGCGTTGCTGGGTCGAGAGCACGGACATTGATGTGATCGTCTCGACGGGGGGCACCGGATTTTCGTCACGTGACGTGACGCCCGAAGCCATTAAACCACTGTTGCGGCGCGAGATGGACGGCTTCTCAGTGGTCTTCCATCAGGCGAGTCTCGCGACTGCCGGGATTTCGACGCTTCAGTCGCGCGCCTTCGCGGGGCAAATCGAGGACACGTTTATCTTCTGCCTGCCGGGATCAACGGGCGCATGCCAAGACGCCTGGGATCTGGTGTTGGAGTCTGAGTTTGACAGTCGCTATCGCCCTTGCTCGCTCGCGGGTCAGGTTCCGCGTCTTCGACACGTCTGTGCCTGAGCAGGTCGAACCAGAACCGCGACAACGCAGCTTGTATGAGTCCGGAGGCATCGGCGCGTTCCGGGCAGCTCGTTGGTCATGCAGGATCAAGATGAGCAGGAGGCGCGAGTGATCGACTTCGAGGAAGCCATTGCAACTGTCGCCGAAGCAGCGGTGCCGTCGGATCGTGAACGGGTTTCGATTGACGAGGCCCATGGTCGCATGCTCGCGCGCGACGTGCACGCGATGGTGAGTGCGCCGATGCGGGATGTTTCTGCAATGGACGGCTACGCCGTGCGCGAGACCGATCTCGGGACTGCCCCCGCTCACCTGCGCGTCATAGGCGCGCGTTTCCCAGATAGCGCGGACCGCGGCATGCTCAGTCCCGGTGAATGTATGCGTGTTTTCACCGGCGCGCCGATACCCGATGATAGCGACCGCGTCGTGATTCAAGAGATTGTGCGCCGCGAAGGCGAAATGGCAATCATCGAGGAAATGCCGGGTGCTGCACACCATATCAGAGCGCGAGGCTCCGACTTCGCGAATGGCGACCTCATTCTGCAAGCTGGGCGCATGCTGGATTATCGCGCGCTCGTGGCTGCTGCAGGTGCGGATGTGGCGATCCTCGACGTATGGCGGCAACCACGCGTCGTCGTGCTGAGTACCGGCGATGAATTGACCGATCCAGGTATCGCGCGCGAAGCTGAAGGACGCGTGCCGGAAAGCATTTCATTTGGCCTGCTGGCATTGGTGAGCGCATGGGGTGGCCAGCCCGTAGGGCGGCGAAGACTCGCCGACGATCTTGCGACGATGCAACGTATTGCCGGCAACACCATAGAGGACATCGATCTCGTCGTCGTTACCGGCGGCGCCTCGGTTGGTGAGAAGGATTTCGCCCGTGCAATGTTTGCGCCGTTCGGACTTGAACTCTTGTTCTCCAAAGTGGCGATCAAGCCAGGCAAGCCGGTTTGGTTTGGCCGCACCGGCAATGCGCTCGTGCTGGGTCTCCCTGGTAATCCAACGTCGGCACTTGTGACGGCGCGGCTCTTTCTTGCTCCACTTGTGATGGGACTTGCTGGCGGGGATCCCTACGGCGCTCTTCGCTGGCGAAGCACTCCATTGGCTGTGCCGCTGCCGCCGTGTGGGGACCGCGAGACATTTTTTCGGGGACGCTGGAACGGCATGCTGGTCGAGCCAATGATCGACCAGAGTTCGAGCGCGCAAAAGACCCTCGCTAATTCCGATGTTCTTATTCGCCGTCGGCCGAGCGCGTCGGCCGCTCAGGCGGGCGAGGCTGTCGAGGTCCTGGAACTCTAGTCAGCTATCAATGCTTCCGCTTCAGCCAGATCGTCGTTGCTGTTGATATTGAAAAACGGATCGGCCGGCTGAAGTGGCCAGTTCGCTGTCGCAAATTTCACATATTCCGCGAAGCCCCGCAACGAACGGCGGCCCGTAACGAGGTAGGGGCCGAGGGAAGAAAAACATCGCACGCGCCAAAGCGCGCATGTCGGGTGCAGTACGCCGCCGCTCGTCGCAAGTGCCGCGCCGACTTCGGGCGCCAGCGCGCTGAAAAGACGCTCGAAGAGATCCGTGGGTAGAAATGGGCTGTCGCACGGTATCGCAAGCAGCGCCCCGTGCCTTCTATCCTTGGCGTAGCGCAAGCCTGCCGCCAGACCAGCGATCGGTCCTTCCAGGCCCGGCGCATCGCGCAGGAATGGTGAATTGGCAGACCCGACCTGCGCCTGCGTACGCCCCACGACAATTACGTCCTTTGACCACAGATTTGACAATGCAAGCGCGCGCTCGATCAGGGATGAATCCCCCAGCAGCCGGAGCGGCTTGCTTCCGCCGATCCGAACGCCCTCGCCTCCCGCCAATATTGCGACAGCGATACTATCCTCTCGACAGTTCATAATAAGCACACATGAGAATTGCGGTGGGCGCCGCGATATTGTCGCGAACGATGGAGGAGGGACACCAAAAAGGGCCGAGGAAAGCTGTCACTAGCCCCCAGTCACGTTCATATGCCGAGCTAGCGCAGGGGCTGCAGCAGTGATTCGAAAATCATGTCCCTTGGGCTTGCCTGCAAGCAATTGATCGATTGCCTCGTTGACGGCTTGCGCCCCTCCCGTGCGGATCAGCTTACGCAGCTCAACCTTTTGATCATGGCCAAGACATCCATAGACTGTACCAGTGGCGGTCAGGCGGATTCGATTGCAGCCCTCGCAAAAATTAGCGCTGAGCGGCGTAATCATCCCGAGCCGAACTCCCAGCTCTGGCACATCGTAATAGCGGGCCGGGCCTCCGGTCCGGTACAATGATGGCCGTAGCGCATAACGAGCCTCAAGGCGGCGCTTCACAACGTCGAGCGGGAGATAATGACTCGTTCGGTCCTCTTCGATTTCCCCCAGCGGCATCGTTTCGATCAGCGTGAGATCGTGCCCTTCGGCCGCACACCAGGCAAGCATGTTACCGATTTCATCTTCATTGATACCCTTGAGCGCCACCATGTTGATCTTAACGGAAATGCCGACTGATCTGGCTGCTGCAATTCCATCGAGAACCTTACGGAGATTACCGCGCCGGGTGATGCGCAAAAAGCGGTCGGAGCGCAGGGTATCAAGGCTGACGTTCAGACGCCGCACGCCTGCCGCGGATAGCCGTTCCGCAAAACTTGCCAGCTGCGTGCCGTTGGTTGTCAACGTCAATTCGTCGAGTCCATAGCCGAGCCGGGTGCCGAGACTGCGCACCAGTTCGCCTACGCCACGTCGAACCAGCGGTTCTCCGCCGGTCAACCGAATCCGCCGCACGCCGCGGGTGATAAACATATCCGCAAGGAACGTCAGTTCCTCGACCGTCAATATGTCATGCTTCGGCAGGAACTGCGTATGTTCGGCCATGCAGTAGCGGCACCTGAGATCACACCGGTCGGTCACCGATAAGCGCAGATAGGTGATCCGCCGTCCGAAGCCGTCGACCAGCCCAGGTTCAGCCAACGTGTCCAAAGTCGTCTCCACTATCGCGCTCCAGCCTATAAGGCGACAAGCCTATCCCCAGATTTAATGTCGTCCTTGAGCCAGCTCACTGTCAGTTTGCCGGCGCGCCTTTACGGCTTACGAGCATGGGTCCGTAAACAACGGTGAATATTCCGAAGGCAGCGCTCCACAGAACGCCGGAAGCGGTGAGAAGCGGGAAATCGAAGCCGACGCTGAACGATGCCAACACGCGCGTCAACGCGGCTGCGTTGACGAGCAGATACGCAGCCACAGTGGCAGAGCCGACGCGACGGGTGCGTCCGGTGTGGCTAAGCGTAGTACGCGTCATCATCGCCAACGTAGTCACGCCGATGGCGCCCGCGGTTAAGGCGTGAATTGCGCCGGTCTGGGGAACCGCTGCCGGGAAATTCAACGACAGCCCGAGCAGGATGAACCCGAACGCGAGCCAGAGATATCCAAGGTGCAATACCCAGACCAGCGGTTCGCGCCACGCATACCATCCACGCCAGCGCACGAGGCGCAGCAGCGCCCCCACGCCAGCCAGCATGAGAACATCGCCAATCATCTCGGAACGCGGGAAGACTTGCCACAGGACGAGGACTCCGGCGGTGAAGGCCGAAACGCCTGTATCGAGCCGACCGTAGGGCATCGGCTCTCGAGCGATCCTATTTTGAGCAATCCAGTTGCGGGTGAAGCTGGGTACAAGCCTTCCGCCCATGACCGCGATAAGTAGGGCAATCGTGGAAAGCGCCATCCTCTCCGATATGGGGCCAAGCGATGGCAGGACATTGCGCAGATGGAAGGCAATATTGGCCATAGCAAGCAGCGTTACGACAATGCACGGCACCAGATTGCGGCCATTGCGCGCTGCGAGCTGCTCACGCCATAGCGCGGCGGCGAAGACTGGAAGAAACGATGCGTCGATTGCCGCCGCCGCAACATTATCGGGTCCCAAAATGAGCATTGCAGCGCGGCCGGCAAGCCACAGCCCCGCCAGGAATATAATTGGGGCACCGGCCACCGGATACTTCCCGGACCAGTTCGCCCCCGCAATGATCATATAGCCAGTAATGACTGCAACGGTATATCCAAACAGCATCTCATGGACGTGCCAGTCGCGTGTGACCGTCTCAGCGATAGCGGCGCTGCCTGACAGCGCGGCCAACCACAAGGGCACCGCGAGCGCTGCGAAGCTGCCGGCCAAGAGAAAAAAGGGTCGAAAGCCGAAGCAGAACAGTGCAGGCCCGCGGTAACCGCGGACAATTTGCGCTGTTGTTCGCATCGTTTCACGCGCTCGGCTACGCATTGGATTTGCGGTGCTCCGCGGGGATCGGTGCGCTCAGTTGTGCTCCATAGGGTTCCGCTCGCATGGGAAAACCACGCATCCGTTCACGCGGCGAGCGGCAGTTGTTCGAGCCGGCCCCATATTTCAGCCAGCGCAGCCACCAGCTCGCGCATCATCGCCGGCGTGTGTGTCGGCCCCGGCGTGAAGCGCAGCCGCTCGGTGCCTCGCGGCACGGTGGGGTAATTCACCGGTTGCACATAGACGCCATATTCGGCGAGCAGGATGTCGCTGATCTTCTTGGCCTTGGCCGGATCGCCGACCAGCACCGGTACGATGTGCGTGGTCGATCCCATCACCGGCAGGCCGGCTTCGCGCACCATCGTCTTGAGCTCCGCCGCTGCCGCCTGCTGCGCCTCGCGCTCGACCGACGAGGCCTTGAGGTGGCGCACGCTCGCCAGCGCGCCGGCGACGAGCACCGGCGACAGGCTGGTGGTGAAGATGAACCCCGGCGCGTAGCTGCGGATCACGTCGATCACCGTGCGGTCGGCAGCGATATAGCCGCCCATCACCCCGAACGCCTTGCCGAGCGTCCCCTCGATCACCGTCAGACGATGCGCCTGCTTGTCGCGCTCGGAGACGCCGCCGCCGCGCGCGCCGTACATGCCGACCGCGTGAACCTCGTCGAGGTAGGTCAGCGCATTATACTTGTCGGCGAGGTCGCACAGGCCGGCGATCGGCGCGATGTCGGCGTCCATCGAATAGACGCTCTCGAACGCGATCAGCTTGGGCGCGGCCGGGTCCTCGGCGGCGAGCAATTCCTCGAGATGCGCCAGGTCGTTGTGGCGGAAGATGCGCTTCTCGCAGCCGGCATGG
>Ga0164242_10000640_pt1 | contig 42339 bp, 39 predicted proteins | sample OricomgcompostMG_FD_108783 | JGI IMG/M metagenome (GOLD analysis project Ga0164242, IMG submission 108783) | Miracle-Growth compost microbial communities from Emeryville, California, USA - Original compost - Miracle growth compost (MG) ... | reverse complement strand
GCCCCAGAGCACCGTGCGCAGCTTGTGCTCGGTGTGGAACGTGAGGCCGTGGTCCACTCCGAACCTGTGTCCGTCCGGCATCGCCAGCACGTGGCCGCCCTTGCGGTCCGCGTTGTTCACCATCGCGTCGAAGACGGCCATCTTGCGCAGCGCCGCCGAGTCCTCGTGCACGAGCGCGACGGGGCGGTCATCCTCGCCGGGTCCCTCGAACACCGTGCACCACCCGCTGTCCGGCACGGCGTCAAGCGGCACCACGTCGACCGCGTCGTGCGTGGTGTCGACCTGCTGCCACAGCTGCAGCATCCCGGGGCCGAACGGGCCCTCGCCCAGCCAGGTGGGCGGCACGATGTTCCAGCCCAGGTGCTCGGAGACGACGTAGGCGGCGACCTCGCGATCCGCGAGATCGCAGTCCGGGAAGTCCCATAGTGGCTTCTCGCCCTCACGCGGCTTGTACACCACGGGCAGGCCGTCGATGGATGCCAGGAACGTCTCGTTCGACGCGGCAGGGATGCGCGCGACGACCTCCACCTCGCCGATCGGCTGCGCGGTCACGGGCGGCTCACAGACCGCCGGGCATCGAGCACACGTGGCCGCCGGGATCGATGGGCTGGCCGCAGACCGGACACAACGGCCGCCCTGAGGCCACGATGTCACGGGTCGAGCGCACGAATGCGCGGGCGGTGCCGACGGGCATCCTGATGACGAGCGCCTCCTCCGGCTGCTCCTCCTCGGAATCCGGGTCCTCGTCGAGCTCGACATCGGAGTACGCCTGCACGACCAGCTGCGACGTCGTCGGATCCCAGCCGAGCCCGATCGTGCCGGTGCGGAACTGCTCGTCGACCGGCTCGAGCGGCTCGGTGTCGATGAGCTCGGCAGGCGCGTCGGACGGGATGCGGTACGGGTTGCCCTCCTGCATGAGCTCGTCGAGCATGCGGTCCATGTGCATGGCGAGCAGAGCGGACTGCTCTTTCTCGAGGAGCACGCTCACCACGCGTCTGCCCTGCCTGACCTGAAGATAGAACGCGCGGGAACCCGGCTCGCCTATCGTGCCGACGAGCACACGGTCCGGCCAATCGAAGTCGTGGACGACGGTGGGCATGCCGTCAAGCTTAAGAGGGCGTCCTCTGGCTCGTCGGGCGATCCGAGCCGCCGTAAACCTCAGCGCCGCCGTCAGCCTCGGAGCGGCCGTGAGCCTCGGTGCCGCCCGTGCCTGCTCCTCCCCCGAGGGGTGCATCCGAGTCGACCACGCCGTCGCGCAACCACGACAGGTCGCCGGCATCCGTATTGGTCGCGATCACGCGCGGGTTGCCTGCTCCGTAGTGCACGATCGAGACGGATGCCGGGCCGACGCTGATGCGCTGGAACAGGTCGAGGTGCATGCCGAACGCGTCGGCGAGCACCGACTTGATCACGTCGCCGTGACTCACGGCCGCCCACACCGCCTTGGCGCCGTGATCTGCGGTGATCGCCGCGTCGTGCCGCCGCACGGCCGCGACCGCCCTGGCCTGCATCGCCGCCATGGACTCGCCGCCCGGGAAGACCACGGATGCCGGGTTCGCCTGTACGTGCGCCCACAGCTTCTCGCGCGCCAGCTCCTGCAGCTTGCGGCCCTGCCACTGCCCGTAGTCGCACTCGGTGAGGCCGTGCTCGACGGAGAACGACGGCGAACCGGACTGGCGCTCCAGCACCATGCGGGAGGTCTCGCGGCACCGCTCCAGCGGGCTGGACACGACGCCCACCAGGCGAACCGCCGCCAGTCGGTCGGCCGTGCGCTCGGCCTGCGCGCGTCCCACGTCGTCGAGCCCGACGCCAGCGGCCCGTCCGACCAGCACGCCTGCCGCGTTGGCCGCGGTGCGTCCGTGACGGATGAGGATCACCGTGGCCATGCTTAGAGCCTAGGGCGGCCGCCTCGCCTCCGCGGGTTCGTCAGGCCTCCCGGAGCATCGCATCCATCGTGCGGTACGCGTTGGCCATGACCGTCAGCACGGGGTTCACGCCGCCGTTCGTCACGTGCACGGAGGCGTCGACCACATGCACATTCGGATGCCCCCACACGCGCCCATAGGGATCCACGACACTCGTCGCCGGGTCGGAACCCATGCGGCACGTGCCGGCCTGGTGCTGCCCGGAACTGGGCGCCCGGTCGTTGCGTCCGCGTCCGATCACGGCGACGGCGGAGGCTCCGGATGCCGTTAGCCAGTCGGCGGCCCGGGCGGCCAGGAAGTCGCGCGCCCGGTAGTCCTCCTCGTGCACATGGCCGCTCAGGCGGGCGACGGGCGTACCGAGGTCGTCGGTGACCGACGCGTCGACCGTCACGCGGGACTCGCGGCTGGTCAGCTCCTGCACCGGGCCCATGATGCGCATCATCCGGTTGGCGAGCCGTCGCATCCCCGCCTTCGACTCGGCGCCGAACGGCGGGATGAATCCGCCGGAGACGAGGTAGCGGTACGTGTTCGACGGTGTCGGCACGAACTCGTTGGCGATCATCCCGCCGCCGATGATGCCGTCGTTGCCGTGCTGGTACGCGGTCGTGGCGATCGAGGGTCCGGGTCCGAGCAGGTCGACGACGTCGTCGTCGAACACCCCGGTCGCGCCGCCATAGGTGTGTCCCTGGAGGTGTCTGCCGACCTGGTCGCTGTTGTTGCCGACCCCCATCGGCTCCTTCTCGGACGTGCTGTTCAGCAACAGGCGGGCGCTCTCGATGGCGCCGGCCGCGACGACGATCTGCTCGGCATGGAGGTCCCTGGTCCACACACCGGTATCCCCACGTCCGGCCACCCGAACGCCGACGACCCTGCCCGCCGTGTCGGTGAGCAGTCGCTGCGCCCTCGTCCGGATGACGATCGAGCAGTTCCCGGTGCCGACCGCACGGGCCAGTGTGGTGTTCTGACTCCCGTTCTTGGCGTCGACGGGACAGGCGAATCCGACGCACATGGCGCACTGCACGCACGCGGCACGACCGAGATACGGCTGGGAATTGATGAGCAGCGGCGGCGCGACGGTGGGAAGACCGAGCGCGGCGGCGCCGCGGGCGAGCACCGTGTTCGAGACGCCTCCCGGCAACGGCGGCATCGGGTACGGGCCGGATCGAGGGCCGGCGTTCGGCATCGGCACGTCTGATCCACTCACCCCCACGTCCCATTCGGCTCTGAGGTAGTACGGCTCCAGCTCGTCATAGCCGAACGGCCAGTCGGCGAGCGCGCTGCCCTCCGGAACGCCGTACGTGCTGGCCATCCGGAAGTCGGTCGGCGAGAACCGCCAGGCCTGCGCGCCGTACACCCGGGTTCCACCGCCCACGGTGAACGCGTTGTTGCCCCATCCGGCATCCGTCGGCTGCACGACGTGGTCGCCGGTTGCGTTCCGCAGAACGCGCGGATGCCCGTGAGCATCCGGCCCGCTCAGGGGAGCGACGCCCCAGTCCGATCGTGGGTTCCTGATGTGGTCAGAGGCGAGTTCAGCCGTATCCGGCCACGATCCGCCCTCGACGACGAGCACACGGCGCCCCGCGGCCGACAGCTCGGCCGCCGCGATGCCGCCTCCCGCACCGGAGCCGACGACGATCACGTCGTATCGATCGGCGAGCTCGCCGGGAGAGATGAGCCCTGCCCGCCGATCGCTCACCGACACGGCGGACGGCCATCCTCCGACGGGCTCGGGACGCCACCCGATCATCCGCCACGAGGCGGCGCCCGTGTTGCCTCCGTTGCGGGGTTCTGCGTAATAGCCGCCGCTCACCAGATCCGCGAACCACGGCCACTCCGGATGCGACGTCGGCGTCTGCGCCTCGATCAGCGCTTCGAGTCGTGGAATCCAGTCCGGCCGGTCCGCGAGCATCCCGGCCAGGAACCGCGCAGCGCCCGCCTGCGATGCCGAAGGCCAGTCGTCGGCCGGCAGCACGAGGTCGGCGAGCTCGGCGATCCGCGCCGCGCGCCGCGCGACGAAGGTTTCGGCATCCATCACTCGTTCGCGCCCCGACTACTTCTTCTTCTTGATGACGCTCTCGAGCGACGTCTGCAACGTCTCGAGAAGCTGCTTCGACGAACGGCCGCCCTGGATGATCTCCTGCACGAACGTCGCGGTCGCCGAGCCGCCGTCGACCGTGTTCAGCGCAGCGAACGCGTGGTCGGTCCGCGCGCCGATCGTCTTGCCGATCGGCTGCCACTCGCTCACCGACTTGACCAGGTTCTTGTTGTTCTGGATGATCGGCAGGTCGGTGATGCTCTTCTTCACGGGCAGATCCGTTTCGACGCCGCTCGTCCAGTACTGGTGGATCTGGTCCAGGTACCAGGCGAGGAACGCCTCTGACGACTCCTGCGACGGCGTGGTCGAGAACATCATCAGCGGGTTGATGTAGTAGACCGTTCCGGTGTCGCCGTGAGCGGCCTTGATCGGGCTGATGACCTCGACATCGGACTGCTCGTCGGGGCGGAACGTCTTGTCGAGCCCGGTCTGGTTGAACCCCATTCCCACGTGCCCGTTCGTCCAGTCGTTCGCCAGGTTCGTGTTGGTGTAGCTGATGGCATGCGGGTCGATGATCCCCTTGGCGACACACTCACCGAGGAAGTCCAGCGTCTCGATGTTGCGGTCCGTCACGCAGTCCAGGTTGCCGTCGGCGTCGAACATGCCACCGCCGTTGTTGATCATGAGAGCGGAGACGGTGTGCTGCGCATCCGTCGTCGTGCTGCCCGCGGCGAGGCCGAGACCGACCACACCGATCTTCTGCAGCGCCTGTCCCGCCTTGATGAACGAGTCCCAGTCGGTGGGGATCTCTGCGCCGGCCTTCTCCAGCAGCGACTTGCGTACCCACAGCACGCGCAGGTCCATCGACCACGGAACGGCGGCGTATCCCTTCGACGTCTTCATCTGGTCGAGCACGCCGGGGAGGAAGTCGTTCGTGCCGTTGCGGTCGAGCCGCTTCACCAGCCCATCCGCCGGCACGACGGAACCCTGGTCGAGAAGGTAGAACGGCAGGAAAGCTGCTCCTGAGGCGACCGCCGGCGTGGTCTTGGATGCCGCTGCGGACGTGAACACCTGGTTCCAGTTGGCCCATGGTACCGACTGATACTTCACGCCCAGATTCGACCCGGAGGGTCGATACGAGCCCGCGATCTTCTTCGCCTCCGACGTGTAGGTGTTGCCCGTTCCCCACACCATGTCCCAGAACTTCAGCGTGCCGGTCGTGGAACCGGAACCGGATGGCGCCGACGAGCAGGCGGCCAGGCCGAACGTGATGGCGGCCGCACCGCTCATGGTCAGGAATCCGCGTCTGCTCACGCGGCCGGGTTCGTGCACCTGCATCTTGAACTCCTTCGTTCGGTGCTTTCGCGGGTGAGCGCCTCATCGGCGCGGATGTCACGGTGGGTCACGGCGACGGTAGTACAGAACCGGTTTAGTAGTCAATCGCTAAACCGGTTCTTTTTCTGAAGTTCGCTCGCACCCGACCGCGGTCGCAGGCCGCACCCGAGCGCTTCGCTCCGTCGCGTGCGGCCCAGCCGCGCGCGGTTCGCGCTCGCGCACTACGCCGCGGCGGGACCCACGCTCGCGCGCTCGACCAGCGTGGGCACCGGAAGCCAGACATCCGCTCCCGCCGAGCCGACGGCCTCGATCAAGCGACGGGTCAGCGCCCGCCCGTACTCCACGACCGGATGCGCCAGCGCCGTGATCGCGGGCAGTGCCGCCTCGCACAGCTCGGAATCGATGAACGACGCGATCGAGATGTCCTGGGGAACGCGGCGCCCGGCACCCGCGAGGGCCGACAGGCCGGCGAGGGCCATGATGTCGCTGTCGAAGACTATGAAGGTCGGTGGGGATGCCGCTTCGATCGTTCGCAGCGCGGCTTCCGCACCGGCGCCGGGGCCGTAGTCCGTGTAGAGGGTGACCACCTTGGCCTGATTTCGGCGGGCCCAGGACTCGACGGCTCGCTCCCGGAGCACCACAGCGGCCTTCCCGGGGTCGCCGCTGATCCAGCCGATCCGACGGTGACCGTGCTCGAGCGCGTGATCCAGGAGCGCGGAGACCGTCTCGGTCTCCCGGAACCAGACGCTCGCCGTCGGAGGGCCGACGGGGAGCGTTGCGGTCCGCAACTCGGCTCGCATGGCATCCTCGCCCGCGACCGTGCTGCGGAACGCCGCGAACGGCAGCTCGAGTGCACGCAACTCGTCGAAGCGCGTCTCGGTCGCATCCACGTCGGTCACGAGAACACCGCCCACTCGACGTTCGGCTGCCCACCGCCGGTAGAGATCGGCCTCCGCTTCTCGGTCGCTCACCAGTTTCGCGACCAGCGAGAGGTCGGTCTCTTCGAGCTCGAGCTCGATGCCCGAGAACAACTGGGTGAAGTACGGGTCGATCGCCGGGGTCTTGGCACTGCGGACGATCGCCCAGCCGATCGAATCGCTCCGCGATCCGGAGAGCGCGCGCGCCACCCGATTCGGTGACCAGCCGAGTCGGACCGCCGCTTCCTTGACGCGCTGCCGAGTCGCTTCCGACACCCCGGGCTGGTCGTTCAGCGCGTTGGATGCCGCACCCTTGCTCACGCCGGCGGCTCGCGCCACGTCGCTGATGGTGATACGACCCGGCATGTGCCGAACTCTATCGGGCGGCGCGGCGCGGTTCGCAGGGAACGCCGTCGACGCGCACGCCGCCTAGCGCCACACGCCGGCCCTCACCGCACGATGAGCACAGGCCTGTTCGCGTGCGCCGCGCACTCCGCGCTCACCGAGCCGAGCAGCAGGCCGGCGAAACCGCCGCGTCCGCGCGATCCGAGCACGAGCATCTCCGCCCCCGTGCTCCGCTCCACCAGCACCTGCGCAGGATGCCCGTACTGCACGACGGTGGTCAGGAGCGGCGGGATGTCGGTGCCATAGGCATCCTTCACCGCCTCGTCCAGCGTCTGTCTGGCGATCTCCTCGAACGACGGCTCGGCGGACATGGCGTACGGGGACAGCGAGACCGGGTAGCTCCACGTCGTCACGGCTTCGATGCGCGCACCGAGCAGCCGCGCCAGCCGATCGCCCTGCCGCAGAGCGGCGATGGACTGCTCGGATCCGTCGACGCCGACGACGACCTTCGGGCCGCTCGACTCGGTCTGCGACGTGTTCTCGCCTGTCTCGCTCATGACTCCAGCATGTGTCGCCGAGGCCGAACGCACCACCACCCGGACGGGTGATATGCGAAAAACGTGCTAGTCCTCGTCGTCCCACACCGTGTCGTCGACCCACGGGGCCACGTCGATCTCGTTGCCTTCGGCGTCGGCGAGCGTCCACCAGTGCGGCGCGTTGTCGTCGTTCGCGATCCGACCGCCCGCCGCCACCGCTGCCGCGATGCGCGCCTCGGCCTGATCACGAGGCAGGGCGAGGTCGATGTGGATGCGATTGCGCTGCGGTCGCGGCGCATCCATCTGCTGGAACCACACGGTCGGACCGATGCGGCGGGGATCGACGAGCACGACGTCGTCCCGCCGGTCGTAGCCGAGCACGGCCTGCCAGAACGGCAGAACGGCCGGGATGTCCATGGCATCGATCGCCACCTGCACCGCGTGCACGCTGGTCGGATCGGGCAGGATGCCGAGCCGCCGCGCGGCATCCTCGATCTGCACGGCGAGCGCGGCATCCAGGTTGCTGAGCCCCGCCACCTCGCGAGTCTGGAGTCGGACCGTGACGGCCGCCTCACGCAGGTCGACGTCGGGATGGTGGCCGGCGGCATCCGCCAGCTCGCCGATCGCGCGCACGAGCTCAACCCCGTTCGCGAACGAGCCGGTGGCGAAGCAGGCCGTGGCCCCGCCGTAGACAAGGTGCCAGGTGGTGCCGGGGACTGCCTCGTGGAACTCCGTCACGGTGATGCGCTCGACCATCCGTACCTCCTGGGATCGAAGAGGCGTCGCGGGCCGCATTGCCCGGCGACGGTAGCTTCCATGCAATCCGGCGCCGGCGCGGCCGTCAACAGTTCGTGCACGGCGCGGGCCGCAGGGCTGGAGTATCGCGCCGCGGAGTCTGGGGAGCGGCGAAGCCTGGTGAGCGAGGCAGCAGGCGCGCAGGGCGGAGGCGCAGGGAAGAGCAGCGAACGGAAGCGGGCTCGACGAGGAAGAGCAGCGACCCGTCGTGGAATGATGGCGGCATGACCGGCACGCTGCACATCACCGGCGATGATGGCGCCGATGAACTGCTCTCAACGACCCCGCTCGCTCTGCTCCTCGGCATGCTGCTCGACCAGCAGGTCGCCATGGAGACCGCGTTCAGCGGTCCCGCCAAGATCCGCGATCGCATGGGCGGGCTGGATGCCGAGGCGATCGCCGAGGTGGATCCCGACGCCTTCGCCGCCCTGTGTTCGACGCCGCCTGCCGTGCACCGGTTCCCGGGCTCGATGGCCACTCGCATCCAGGCCGTGTGCCGCGCGATCGTCTCGGACTGGGGTGGCGACGCCGCCGCGATCTGGACGGAGGGCGACCCCGACGGGCCGGAGGTGCTGAAGCGGCTCAGAACGCTTCCCGGCTTCGGCGATCAGAAGGCGCGCATCTTCTTGGCGCTGCTCGGCAAGCAGTACGGATACGACGGCGCAGGCTGGAGAGAGGCTGCAGGCGAGTACGGCGAGCCGGGCTCGCACTGCTCCGTGGCCGACATCGTCGACGCCGAGTCGCTGGCCCGGGTGCGCGAGACCAAGAAGGCCGTGAAGGCCGCCGCGAAGACCCGCTGAGCACGCGCCGTGCGGCACCGACACGAGAACAGACACACGAACAGCCGATGAGCACCATGCCCCGGCCCGCAGCACCAGGCTGGCTGCCACACCGAGGCGGAGGATGGGAGACACCCTCATGACCTACGTCGCACGCGACGACCGATACGACCGGATGCTGTACCGCCGCACGGGGAACAGCGGCCTCGACCTGCCGGCGCTGTCCCTCGGCCTGTGGCACAACTTCGGCGATGACCGGCCGCTCGAGACGCAACGGGCGATAGTGCGCCGCGCGTTCGACCTCGGCATCACGCACTTCGATCTGGCGAACAACTATGGCCCGCCCTACGGATCCGCCGAGACGAACTTCGGCCGGATCCTGCGCGAAGACCTGCTCCCGTACCGCGACGAGCTCGTGCTGTCCACGAAGGCCGGCTGGGACATGTGGCCGGGACCGTACGGCCAGGGAGGCGGCAGCCGCAAGTACATGCTCGCGAGCCTCGACCAGTCGCTGAAGCGCATGGGCGTCGACTACGTCGACATCTTCTACTCCCACCGTCCCGACCCCTCGACGCCGCTCGAAGAGACCATGGGCGCGCTGGACACCGCCGTGCGCAGCGGCAAAGCGCTCTATGTCGGCATCTCGTCGTACAGCGCGGATGACACGCGCAAGGCGGCCGCGATCCTCGCCGACCTCGGCACCCCGCTTCTCATCCACCAGCCGTCGTACTCGATGCTCAACCGCTGGATCGAGACCGAGGGCCTGCTCGAGGCCACCGAGGAGCTCGGCGTCGGCGTCATCGGCTTCACGGCGCTGGCACAGGGCATGCTAACCGGCAAATACCTCAACGGCATCCCGGCGGGCTCACGGGCGGCCGAAGGGTCGTCGCTGTCCGACGAGTTGCTGTCCGAGGCGGCGCTGAACCGCATCCGTTCGCTCGCGGCCATCGCAGAGGACCGGGGCCAGACCCTGGCGCAGCTCGCGCTCGCCTGGGCGCTCCGCGACCCACGGGTGACCTCGCTCGTGATCGGCGCGAGCAGTCTGGACCAGCTCGAGCAGAACCTCGCGGCGCTGGACCACCTCGACTTCACCGACGACGAGCTCGCCGCCATCGACGAGCACGCCGTGGACTCGGGCGTGGACCTCTGGGCCGGCGCCCGGCTCGGCCAGCTCGGGTAGTAGGCCGGCTCGGGTAGTAGGCCCGCGCGGGGACTCGTCGGCATCCGGCGACGAGGTCCCCGCGACCGTACTCAGGATGACGGACGGTTCGGCCGCATATCGCGCAGGAACCGTCCGTCATCCTGAGTACAGCTGCACGTGGGGCCGCTGGCCGACCAGCGGTCTTCACAGGATGGCCTCCGACAACTCCCTGCCTTCTCATAGTCGCCGCTCGGCTGACTTCCGAGCATTATTCATATGGTCGAGCCACGTCCGGGGATATTCCCCCAAAAGCCCCGGCCGGAGGCACGCGGTTCCCCGAGACCGCGCCCGAGATCCCCGGATGTGCCGTCTCGCACATCCGGGGGTCCTGCATTTCGCCCGTTCGGGCCTCGCCAGCGCACACTCAGGCTCTCGCGGCCGAGCGGCTGGGGTCGCGCGGTTGAGCTCTCGCGGCCGCACGCCCAGGCGACTGCTCACCTGGCCCGCGCGGCCGCGCGCCTAGGCTTGCGGCATGGCCATCCCGACTCGCCGCCCCGTCACCGTGACCGTCACCGGAGCAGGCGGGCAGATCGGATACGCGTTGCTGTTCCGCATCGCATCCGGTCAGCTGCTCGGCCCTGACACTCCGGTGCGCCTCAACCTGCTCGAGATACCGCAGGGTCTGCGCGCGGCAGAGGGCACGGCACTCGAGCTCATCGACGGCGCCTTCCCGCTGCTCGACTCGGTCGATGTGACCGACAGCGCGCGCACCGCGTTCGACGGCGCCGGCGTCGCCCTGCTGGTCGGGGCGCGTCCCCGGACGGCCGGCATGGAGCGTGCCGATCTCCTCGAGGCCAACGCGGCGATCTTCGGGCCGCAGGGTCGGGCGATCAACGAGCATGCGGCATCCGAGGTACGCATTCTCGTGGTCGGAAACCCCGCGAACACGAACGCGCTCATCGCCTCCTCGCACGCTCCCGATGTGCCCGCGGAGCGGTTCACGGCCATGACCCGGCTCGATCACAACCGCGCCGTCGCCCAGCTGGCCATCAAGGCCGAGGTGCCTGTGACGTCGGTCGACGGGGTGATCGTGTGGGGCAACCACTCGGCCACGCAGTATCCGGATGTCTCGCACGCCACCGTGGACGGGCGCCCGGCGCGCGAAATCGTCGACGAGCGCTGGCTGGAGGAGGTCTTCGTGCCGACGGTAGCCAGGCGTGGAGCCGAGATCATCCAGGTTCGGGGCGCGTCCAGCGCGGCGTCGGCTGCGAACGCCGCCATCGACCACGTCTACGACTGGGTGAACGGCACGGGCGATCGCTTCACCTCGGCGGGTGTCACGACGGGCGGCGCCAACGCGGAGGCCGCCGCCTCGTACGGCCTGCCCGAGGGGTTGATCTGCTCGTTGCCCGTGCGCTCGTCGGGCGGCGAATGGCAGATCGTGACCGATCTGGAGGCGGATCCCGTCGCGCGCGCACACATCGAGGCATCCGTCGCGGAGCTGCTCGACGAGCGGGAGGCGGTGCGGGCGCTCGGGCATCTGCCGGGGTGAGGTCGGGCGGTGCGGCGGGTTTCGACAGGCTCAACCCTCGGTAGCGGTTCGACCCTCGGGCGCGCGGGTTTCGACAGGCTCAACCTCGGCAGCGGGTTTCGACGGGCTCAACCCTCGGTAGCGGCTCAACCCTCGGTAGCGGCTCAACCCTCGGTAGGGGCGGCCGCTACGCGTCCTTCTGGAGTTGCACTAGGAGCTGGGGTGCGCGCCGGTCGAGGACGCCGCCGCCTACCCGCACTCCGATCGCCAGCGTGATCGGCGCCAGCACCACGCCGACCACGAGGCCGATCCAGCCGAAGAGCACGTTCCCCGTAGCCAGCGCCAGGATCAGCAGCACGATCTCCGGCGCGGTCACGAGCGCGAGAACGCCCCAGCTGATGAACGTGGACCCGAGCAGCGCGGTGTTCGCTCCCGGCCGGGTCTTGAACGGGTTGTCCCCCGGCGCGGGCGCCGGATACACGAGCACGGCCGACGTGACGGAGCACACGGCGAGCCCGCCGAACAGTAGGCCAATGGCGAGACCCAGCAGGCCGGGCAGTGCGGCCCACTGGTGCGTGATGCCGACCGTGATGAGCGTGACGGCGATCACAGCGGGCAGCCCGAACGTCAGGACGGCGGATGCCCGCCCCCAGCGGTCGGCGCGGCCGGGAACGGCCTTGCTCATGTGCAGCACGAACGCTGTCGAGTCGAACGACACGTCGGCGATCAGCGTCACACCGAGCAGGAAGCCCACGAGCGGGCCCGAGACGAGGAACAGCGCGGCGGAGTGGGTCAGCGACGAGTAGAACCAGAACAGCACGGGCATGGCCGGCACGATGACCAGCTGGCGCAGGTAGCGCGGGTCGCGGAACCAGTAGATGAGGCATCGGGCGGCGATCGCGCCGGCCGGCGTCGCGGGCAGGCGGGCGAAGAGACCGAGCTTGCCCTGAGCTCTCACCTTCGCCGCCGCATGAACCGGCGTGACCAGTGAGCGCGCGAGCCCCCACCGCCAGACCACGAAGACGACAGCGATGGTGGCTGCGCCGATCAGCGCGCGAAGCACCGCGCCGAGCGGGTCGCCGAGCGCCACCTGCGACGGGATGGCCCAGATGGCGCCGAGCGGCGTCCACGACATGGCTTCAGCGAGACTCGGCAGCACGTCGGCCGACTGCCGAAGAGACGACGCGGTGGCGGCGATGATCGGTCCGAGGAGCACGAGCGGGATGAAGATCAGGATGCCTGCGGCCTCGCGGAACCTGCGCCCCGACGCGAGGCCGGCCGCGGCCGACGTGACGGCGCGGGACAGCATGACGCAGAGCGTCGCCCCCGCGATGCCGCAGAGCAGCGCGAGCACGGCGATGCCGGGCATCCGGAGCCACGATCCGAACGTGAACACCGACGCGATCATGGTGATGGCGCCGGGAACAGCGACGACGCCCGAAATGAGCAGGCCGGTGAGCAGCTTGTTCAGCGGGATGGGATAGACCGCGAGGTGCGGGGCATCCAGCGTCTGCTCGACCGAGAAGAACAGCGGCAGGATCGCCCAGCCGAGCGTGAGCACCGAGCCGGCGAGCACCACGATGGTGCGCACGAGGTCGACGGGCGCGAGGTTGAGCGCGAACAGGCCGACCACGATCAGGCCGAGAACGAACAGGCCGTACAGGGCGCCGATGATGACGGCGACGAGCTGGCCGACGCTGCGCTTGAGGCTGTTGCGCAGCACCAGCAGCCGCAGCCTTACGAGTGCTGCAACCACTCCGGGCCCTCCTGCACGCGGCGGCCGCCGACGAGCTCGACGAAACGGTCCTCGAGGTCGGCGCCGCCACGCACCTCGTCGACGGTGCCCGATGCCACCACGTGCCCGTTCGTGATCACGGCGACGTGGTCGCACATGCGCTGCACGAGGTCCATCACATGAGACGACACGATGACCGTGCCGCCGCCGCGCACGAAGCCGCCGAGGATGTCGCGGATGTTCGCCGCCGACACCGGGTCGACGGATTCGAACGGCTCGTCCAGCACGAGCAGCCGCGGAGCGTGCACCATGGCGCAGGCGAGGGCGATCTTCTTGGTCATGCCGGCCGAGTAGTCGACGACGAGCGTTCCCGCTGCGTCTTGCAGGTCGAGCAGCTGCAGCAGGTCTTTCGTGCGAGACACCGCGGTCGGCCGGTCCATGCCGCTGAGCAGACCCGCGTACACGACGAGCTGCTCGCCGGTCAGGCGGTCGAACAGCCGGGCGTTGTCGGCCAGCACGCCGATCTGCGCCTTCGCGGCCAGCGGATGCTGCCACACGTCGATGCCGTGCACGGTCACCATGCCCGCGTCGGGCCTGAGCAGCCCGGTCGCCATGCTCAGGGTGGTGGTCTTGCCCGCTCCGTTGGGACCGACGAGACCGTAGAAGCTTCCGGCCGGCACGTCCAGGCTGATGCCGTCGACCGCCCGCTTCTGCCCGAACGACTTGTAGAGGCCCCGGATCGACAGCGCGGCAGCGGCATCGGGCGTTGGCGGCGCGTAGCCGGACGGCGAAGTCGGCGGGTTCACGGCGTCGGTCATGGAGTCCCTCCGGGAGTCGCGGGCTGAGCGAGTCGCTGCGCACCTGGAGCGTCGGCGCACGGGTCGTCGTCCCAGCCTATTGCGGTCGGGCGAGACCTCAACCCGACGGGCGGAGCCCCCTCAACCCGCGGGCAGGATTGGCGTCGCCGGCCTCGTCTGACCTCGGCTCACCAGCCGACGGCGCGTGCCGCCGAGACGAAGCCGCCTGCCCAGCATCCGACGCACAGCACGAAGGCGCCGACCGTCATCCACCAGCTCGGCTGGCGGTGGAACATGCGCACCAGCCCCCAGACGAAGCCGGCGAGCGCCACCACGACGGATGCCGTTCCCGCCGCGAACAGACACGCGACGGCCGCCTCGGCGCTGCACGACTGCGGCGGGCAGTAGTCGAGGAATGCGAGCCCGAAGACGGCGATGAACGACGCCATGCCGATGAAGGCTCCCGTGACGAGCCACGTGATGACCGAGACGACGATGTCCCACACGAGGTAGGGCGGCTTCGCCTCGGGCACGATCATGCTGCGAGTCTACGAATCGAGGTTGAGCATCCGCCCGACGGGTCGCGCCGGCATGCCTGCCCCCGCTCGCCCACCATCCAGGTGAAGTCCCGTGCCGAACCTTCGCACGGGAGCGCCCGGCCCCTATCGTGGTGACGCACCGACCACGGGGGGACGCGATGGCGGAAGACAGTACGACGCAGAGCGCAGGGGCGATCGAGATGCCCGCACCGAGCGTGCGCATGCTGCTCCTGCTCTCGCTGCCCGCGCTCGCCATCGGCATCGTCTCGGCATTCGTGCTGTGGCTGCTCGAGCGCATCTCCGCCGTGCTCCAGGACGGACTGTGGACCGCTCTTCCGCATTCGATCGGGCTCGCGTCGAACAACCCGTGGTGGATGCTCGCCGTTCTCACGTTCACCGGATTCGCCGTCGGCCTCGTCGTGTGGCTGGTGCCCGGTCACGGCGGACCGGACACCGCGACCACGGGACTCGCCTCGCCGCCGCCGCGGCCGGGCACGCTCCCGAGCATCGCGGTCGTCGTCATGCTGGGACTCGCGGGCGGCGTGAGCCTCGGCCCGGAGAACCCGATCATCGCGATCAACTCGGCGCTGGCGGTCGCGGCGTTCTCCCGCATCGCCACGAAGATCCCGGCCCAGCTCGTGATGCTGCTCGCCATCTCCGCCACGATCGGCGCGCTCTTCGGCACGCCTGTCGCGGCGGCGCTCGTGCTCACCGGCACGGTCGCGGCCGTCAAGGGTGGCGGATCGTTGTGGGACAGGCTGTTCCTGCCCGTCGCCGCGGCCGCGGCGGGAGCCGTGACGATGCACCTGCTGGGCGGGCAGACGATCGCGTTCCACCTGCCGCCGCTCGGTGCGCCCCAGCCGATCGACTTCCTCACCGGGGCCATCGTCGCCGCGTTCTCGGCCTGCGTCGGAATCGCGGCGGCGTTCCTGTTTCCGTACCTGCATGCGGGGTTCCACGCGCTGCGGCATCCGCTGGCCATCACCACGCTCGGTGGTCTCGTTCTCGGCCTGCTGGCCATCGTCGGCGGACCGCTCACCCTGTTCAAGGGACTCGAGCAGACCGGCGAGCTGCTGACGCATCCGGATTCGTATTCGGCAGGCACCCTCGCTGCCCTCGCTGGCGTGAAGATCGTCGCCCTGCTCGTGGCCGCGAGTGCCGGCTTCCGCGGCGGTCGCGTCTTTCCCGTGGTGTTCATCGGCGTCGCCATCGGCCTGTTCGCCCACGCCGTCATCCCCGGCATGCCGCTCGGCCTCGCCGTGGCGTGCGGCGGCCTCGGCATCGTCATGGTCGAGACGCGGGATGGCTGGATGGCGCTGTTCCTCGGCATCGCGCTCACCGGCGACCTCACGCTGCTGCCCATCCTGTGCGTGATCACGCTGCCGACGTGGCTGCTGGTCACGAAGGCTCCGCCGTTCGAGATCGAGAGCGACGGCGGACTCGACAAGCGCTTCCACACAGGCCCGGCGGGCGGGCCACGTCGGAATCCGAGCACCATTTGAACAGGTCTGTCTGATAGAATCCGCCCATGGCAGCACACGACAAGGGCTTGTCCCCGCGGGAGCGTCTGCTCGCCGCTGCCGACGAACTCTTCTATGACGAAGGCATCCACACCGTCGGGATCGACCGCATCATCGAGAAGGCCGGTGTGGCCAAGGGCTCGCTGTACTACAACTTCAGCGGCAAAGACGATCTGGTGCGCGAATACCTGAAGGGCAGGCACGCGCGGTGGGCGGCCCGCATCGAAGCGGCGATCGCCACGAAGGATGAGCCGCGCGAGAAGGTGCTCGCGGTCTTCGACGAGCTCGGCGCCATCTTCGAGGAGCCCGACTACCGCGGATGCGCCTTCTCACGCGCGATCGCTGAGGCTCAGCCCGGCAGCACCGAGCGAGAGCAGGCATCCAGCTACCGCACCTGGGTGCACGGCCTCTTCCAGCACCTCACCGAATCGATGGGCGCCAAGGATGCCGCCAAGCTCGCCGAGAGCCTGGTCGTGCTCTACGACGGCGCCCGCATGTCGTATCAGATGGACCAGGATCCTCGGTCTGCCCGGTTCGCTCGCGACATCGCGGAGCAGCTCATGGATGCCGCCACCGTTCAGCCGGTGCGCTGACCTCCTGTCGGCTCACTGTCACTGCCACTCCTGCTCCGCCTCCCGCTCCGGGCCGCACACGGACGATCGCACGCGGGCTGCTCGTGATGCGCAGCCCGCGTGCGATGTTTCAGGCGGGGGTCAGATCGTGGCCGGTCCGTTCGGGCACGGAGTCGGCGCCGTGACGGGCCGCGCTGCGCGCTCCGTCGCCACCCGCTCCCGCTCCGCAGCGGCGCGTCGTTGCTGTGCCACCAGACCGGTCGCCGCGGCGAGCAGCACGACCACTCCGTAGAGCACGACGGTGGTGGTGAGGCCGAGGGGCGCGATCAGCAGGCCGCCGATCACGGCCGGCGTGCCGAACGACAGGTACGCGACGGTGTAGACGGCGGCGAATACACCGGCCCTCTCATGGGGATGCGCGAGCCCGGTCAGCACTCGCAGCGCTCCCGACAGCGCCGCACCGAAGCCGACACCGCCGGCGATCCCACCGGCCACGAACAGCGCCAGAGAGCCGCTGTACACGGATGCCACCACGGCGAACGCTCCGACCAGCACCGCGATGCCGGCCCAGGCGAGCACGCGTCGCACCGCCACCTTGCCGAGCAGGAGCGCAGCAACGGCAGCGGCTCCTGGCGACACGAAGGCGACGACGCCGTCCACGGCTCCGCTGTCGATGTGGAACACCTGAAGAACGATGGTCGGTCCGAGGCCCAGGAAGAGGGCTCCGAGCGTCCAGGTGGCCACGATTCCCGGAAGCGAGGCCGCGAACTCGGCCCGCGCGGCGGGCGGAACGGCGACGCGCGGCACGAGGCTGCGCACGGCGCCGGACTGACGACTCGACGTCTCGGGCGACAGAGCGGCCACGGCCAGCCCGAGCACCGCGACCGCCGAGAGCACCGTGAAGACGATGAGGTCGGCGATGGGGCTGAACTGGATGGTCACGCCGGCGAACAGGGCTCCAAGACCGAGCCCGGCAGGCGGAACCACTCCGGCGATGACCGAGCCGAGCCGCTTGAAGCGCTCCGGGGCGAGCTCCACGATCGACGCCGTGAAGGCACTCGTCGCGGCGCCCGTCGCGATGCCCTGCAGCACACGAGCGGCGATGACCCAGACGATGTTGGGCGCGACCACGAATCCGGCCATCGCGACGGCCTGTACCGCGAGCGCGCCGATGAGCACGGGGCGCCGTCCGATGTGATCGGAGAGCTTGCCGGCCACCAGGAGCGCGAGAATGAGCCCGAACGAGTACGCGGCGAAGGCCACCGTGAGAACCCACGACGGGAACGACCACTGCTCCTGCAGCAGCAGGAGCACCGGCGTCGGTGCTCCCGATGCCAGATACAGTCCGGCGGCGGCGAGCGACGTGCCGACGAACGCTGCCGTGCGTCCGAGGCGGAGACGCCCGCGGACCTCGGGAACGTCCGTCGTGGTGTCTCCGGCGGTGGGTGAGACGCGCAAGGTCATGCTGGCCCTCTCTCAGACTGCTGAGGTTCTCGTCGCACGTCGGACGGGCGAGTTTGAACCGATCTGTCCAATACGTTAGACCGGTCTGTTCAAGTTTGCAACCGTGGCGCACAGACGAGAACACGCCCGCGTCGGGACACGGGCGTGTTCTGGGCTCTCAGGTGAGCGGCGCGCCTACTTCTTCTTGTGCAGCACCTTCTCGTCGACGGGTGCCTCGCCCGACGCGCGCAGCGCGGCGAAGTACTCTCGTGCCTCGGCCTGGCGCTCCGCTTCGGCTCCGCTGGCGATCTTCGCGCGCAGGTGCTCCTGCTCGTAGCCGAACGCGTCGACGAGCGCCTGCGCATGCGGGCGCAGACGGGCGACGAGCCGGTCGATGTACGCCGTGACGGCCTGCGCCCGCTGGGGCGAGAGCCGACCGTGGATGATGTGCCAGGCGACGTGCTTCTCCAGCAGACCCAGGCCGAACAGGTCGCGCAGCCACGTGAGCACCTGCTTGGTGCCGGCATCCTGCACGGTGGCCAGCGCATCGGTGAACGCCTCCCACTGCAGCAGCTCGCCGTGCGCCCTGGCCGCCTCGATGAGCTCGTTCTGCTGCGAGTTGAACAGCTCGGCCGCCTTCTCCTTGGAGAGCTTGTTCGCGTTGCGCAGGCGGGTGGCTACCTCGGCGATCATGGTCTCCACGCGGTCGGTCAGCAGCTCCCGCTGCGTCTCCGGATCGCGCAGCTGACCGACCGCACGGGCCGTCGAGCCGAAGTCGGCGACGGTCTGCGCGAGCCGGCGGAGGCCCGTGCCGTGGTACGCGCGGTCTGCGGCCTGCGCGACGACATATCGGGCAAGCGCACCGGCATCCGCTTTGGCGAACTTCTTCGAGTAGTCGGTGAGCAGCCGCTTGGCGACCAGCTGGAGCAGCACGTTGTTGTCGCCTTCGAACGTCACATAGACGTCGAGGTCCGCGCGCAGGCCGACCAGACGGTTCTCGGCGAGGAACCCGGCGCCGCCGCACGCCTCGCGCGCTTCCTGCAGCGTGTCGAGGGCATGCCAGGTGGACAGCGGCTTGAGCGCCGCGGCGAACGTCTCGAGGTCTTGCCTGTCGTCGTCGGTGTCGGCCTTGCCGCTGAACACCTCATCGAACTTGACGAGGAGCTTGTCGTGGGCGAAGAACTGGGCGTACGTCGTGGCGAGTCTCGGGATGAGCCTGCGCTGATGACGCTGGTAGTCGAGCAGCACCTCTTCGTCGGTGTCGCTCGCCGCCGTGAACTGCCGGCGCTGGTTGCCGTACGTGATGGCGATGGCCAGGGCCATGGCGGAGGCGATCGTGGATGCGCCGTCGAGCGACACCCTGCCCTGCACGAGCGTTCCGAGCATGGTGAAGAACCTGCGGCCGGGGCTCGCGATGGGGCTCGTGTACGTGCCGTCCTCCGCGACGTCGCCGTACCGGTTCAGCAGGTTCTCGCGCGGGATGCGCACGTTCGTGAAGTGCAGGCGTCCGTTGTCGACGCCGTTCAGGCCGCCCTTGAGACCGTCGTCCTCGCCGCCGATGCCGGGCAGGAACTCGCCGGTCGCGGCGTCCCTGATCGGAACGTAGAAGCAGTGCACGCCGTGGTTCACACCGTTCGTGATGAGCTGTGCGAACAGCGTGCAGGCCATCGCGTCGTTCGCGGCGTTGCCGAGGTAGTCCTTCCACGCGCCGCGGAACGGCGTGTCGATGACGAACTCCTGGGTCTCCGGGTCGTAGGTGGCCGTCGTGGCGATGGAGGCGACATCCGAACCGTGTCCGGTCTCGGTCATCGCGAAGGCGCCCGGCACCTCCAGGCTCATGATGCCGGGCAGGTACTTCTCGTGGTGCTTCTGCGTGCCCAGGTGCATGACGGCGGCGCCGAACAGGCCCCACTGCACTCCGCCCTTGATCTGCAGCGACGGGTCGGCCGTGACGAGCTCCTCGAACGCCGCGATGTTGCCGCCGTGGTCGTCGCCGCCGCCGACGGAGGCCGGGAACGCCCGATGCACCTGCCCGTTCTCCACCAGCAGCTTCAACTGTGCGAAGACGCGGCGCCTCTGCTCGTCGAGGCTGAGCCCCTCCACCCGCTGCAGCGCGGGGTCCTTGGCGAACTCGCGCGACGCGAGGCGGATATCCGCCCACGTGCCCAGAAGCCTGCGTCCGAGTTGCGCGACATCCACCTCGGCAGGCGGGGCGTCGACATCGATCGGTCCGGTCTGCGGCGTGTACTCGAACCGGTCCGCGCGCGCCACGCGTCCGGATGCGGTCTTCGAAGCGGTGTCAACCATGGTCGGTCTTCTTCCGTGGAATCAGCGGCGCACACCGACCGCGACGAGGCTCGCGGGATCCCGGCGTGCGGCGCCCGGATTCCGGGCGTCCGTTCCACGGTAGGTCGACCGGCGAAGGGCGGCGAGTCGGCGGTGCGGAACGCACAAATGCCCTCGGAAGCGCAGCGCGGATGCCTGTGGGTTTGCGCAATCACCGACTCAGGGGGCGCCGGATGACGACGCTCCCGGCTCGGGATGCGCCCACCTCGCCCACGCTGCGACGTAGATCGCGAGCCCGGCGATGAGCCCCGTGACCACCCAGAGCACGACCGTGAAGTCGATCCACGATCCGATCGGCGGCGAGCCCGGCAGGAACGTGCGCAACGGAATCGTCGCGAACAGCATGGCGCCCATCCATCCCATGAACGACGCCTCGAGCTTGCGTCTGCCCCTGAATGCCGTGATCGCGACGAACAGCACGAGGCACGGCATCACGACGAGGAGAGCGAGCAGCACGAACGCGAACGCGACGGTGCTGGCGGATCGGGAGGCGCTGAACTCGAGCAACGGCGCGGTGCTGATCGCTTCAGACAGCGAGGCGGGAAGCTCGGGCGGCGCCTTCGTCTTCTGCGCGACCGAGGCGGACCACCCCGGTACGTCGCCCTTCATCCATACGGTCGTGGGTATCGGTCGTGAGACGCCGTCGGTCGTTACATAGGCGAGGACCACGAGGTCGTCGACGTCGTAATGATCGAACGGCCAGGTTCCGATCTCGCCGTCGGCGAGCATTCGGATGGGCTTCGTGCCGATGGCCGAATCCGCCTTGAACGAAAGAGTCTGGCTTCCTTCGATGGGCGAGATGATGACGTGGATGTCTTCCGCCAGAGCGAGGCCATCGCCCGTGAAGAGAGTGTCAGACGGGTCGATGTACGCCGTCATGTCGGCTCGCTGGCGGGCGGCGTCGATCCCTTCCACCGTGAGCACGACGGTGACGCCACCCTTCTCAGGCTCCGGTTCCTTGGCGTCGAACGACCTCACGCTGCCGCTCAGCGCATACAGCGTGACGACGGCCGCGTAGACGAACACGAGCACCACGACCACCGCCACGGTGCCGACGACCCGGCGCCGCCGGCGTGAAGCGCCCGGGGGCTGAGACGCACCGGGCTCGGGCGATCCGACGGCCGGGATGCGCGACGAACCCTCGGCGTTCCGTGCCGGCTTCTCGCCTGGTGTTGCGTCCTCCACGCCGCAGAGCCTACGGCGACGACGCTCGCCGGTCGGTCAGCCCCGCTGATCATGCGCTCCAGGCGCCGCTCGTGCGCCGTCGGCGGCTGCTGAGATGCTGGATGCCATGACCCGGTTCATCGCACTGCTGCGCGGCGTAAACGTCGGAGGGCGCACCATCAAGTCGGCCGAGCTGGCCGAGGTGTTCCGGTCGCTCGGATACGACGGAGTGAAGACCGTGCTCGCCAGCGGCAACGTGGTCTTCGAAGCAGAGGGCGACGCATCCGCTCTGCGTCACGATCTCGAGGCCGCGCTCAGCGAAGCGTTCGGATACGACGCGAAGGTGCACGTGCTCGACAGGGATGCGCTTGCGGCGGTCGTGGAGGCGTATCCCTTCCCGGAACGCGAAGGGTGGCATCGCTACGTGGTGTTCCGCATCGGGGCACCCGTCGGCGGGGCGGCTACCGGTGGGAGCCGGCGACCGGAGGAACTGGACGCGGTGGCGAACCGGGTGCTCTCGCTCGCGCTCGATCCGGCGCTCGAGCATCTCGCCGACGGCGGTTCCGTGCTGTTCTGGACCGTGGAACGCGGACACACGCTCGACAGCGTGGTCGGCAAGACGCTCGGCAACGGACCGGGCAAGGCACTCACCACCAATCGCAACCTCAACACGCTCAGGAAGCTGCTATGACCGACGCTCGGGCGCAGAAGACCTCGGCCGCGGAGCCCTCACCGGGCGGCACCGGGGCCGGCTCCGAGGCCGGCACGGGCGGCCGGCCGGTGCTGCGGCTGCCGGACGCCGTCGCCTGGCGTTCCTGGCTCGAGCAGAACCACGCCACCAATGACGGCGTGCAGCTCGCGCTGGCCAAGGGCGGTGCTCCCGGCATCACGTACGCGCAGGCGCTCGACGAGGCGCTCTGCTTCGGCTGGATCGACGGCCGCAAGCAGGGGCTGAGCAACACCGAGTGGCTGCAGACGTTCACGCCGCGACGGGCGCGCAGCCTGTGGTCGAAGCGCAACCGGGAGCACACGGAGCGCCTCGAGCGAGAGGGCCGCATGACGGATGCCGGGCGGGCGGAGGTCGAGCGCGCCAAGACCGACGGGCGATGGGATGCCGCCTACGCCGGCTCGAAGACCATCGAAGTGCCCGCCGATCTCGCCGAGGCCCTGGCCGCGAGCCCACAGGCCGCCACCATGTTCGCGACGTTGACGAGCCAGAACCGCTTCGCCATCCTGTTCCGCATCGGCAACGTGAAGCGGGCGGAGACAAGAGCACGCAAGATCGGCGAGTTCGTCGCCATGCTGGAGCGCGGCGAGACCATCTACCCGCAATTGAGGCGAGAGCCGTGAAAGCTTGCTTTCATGGCCGAGCCGATTGCGCGGGTTGAGCGGCGCAGCCGCGATCACCCGCAATTGAGGCGAGAGCCGTGAAAGCTTGCTTTCATGGCCGAGCCGATTGCGCGGGTTGAGCGGCGCAGCGTCTACGTGGCGGCTGACGTGCGCGCCGAGTCGAGGGCAGAGAGGGCGGCGCCGCGGCTGCCTGCCATGTCCAGGTCGGGCACCGTCGCGACGACGGCCACCTCGGCCTGTTCCTCTCGCAGGTTCATGTGCTCTCCGACACGATCGATGAACCACGTGCGGAACTCATCGGTGGCCTCCACCACGCCACCTCCGACGACATAGGCGGTCGGGTCGGTGAAGTTCGACGCGATGTGGAACAGTGCGGCGATGGCGTCAGCCTGTTGTCGGAAGATGCGCAGGCACATCTCGTCGCCCTCTTCGGCAAGCGTGCGCACCCGGTATGTGCGCTCAGCCTCGTCAGGCACCCGATGCAGTGGATGGTCGGGGTAGCGGGTCAGCCAGTACGGCAGCAGGTTCTTCCGGATGCCGGTCAAGGACGCCAGGCTCTCAACGTCTCCGAAGAGGCCGCAGTTGCAGCGTGGGATCGGCTGGTCTTGCTCGAGGATGCCGTCGAGCGGGATCTGAACGTGCCCGAGTTCGCCCGCCATTCCCGAGCGTCCGGTGATCACCGTTCCCGCCTCGACCAATCCACCACCGAGTCCGGTGCCGACGATCGCCGCTACCGACGAGTACAGGGCGCGGGCTGATCCGAAGTACGCATAATGCGCATACAACGCAGCGGCGTTCGCGTCGTTGATGTAGCCCACCGGCAGGCGAAGACGGTGCTCCAGTGCGCCCCGCACATCGAATCCACGCCACTGCGGGCCACTGAAGTTCGTCGCCCCCCGACTCGAGATGACACCGGTGGCACTGGCCGGCCCCGGCGTGTCGAGGCCGACGACACGCACCTGCTCGCGCCCGATTCCGGCTTCGTCGAGGGCGGCGTCCAGCGCCTCCTCCAAGGCGGCGACAGCCGCCACCGGGCCATCGAGCACGCGGCTGGGCGACTCGATCAAGCGATCCACCAGAAATCTGCCATCGGAACGAAGGACCGTCCCCGCATTCGTGGTGCCTCCGCAATCGACGCCGACCACGTACCAGTCCTCGCCCACCGGATACCCCCTTGTCTCCGTGTCCCGACGGTACCAGCCGATGCCGCGCGTGCGCGCCTGCCCTCGGTGGGTTCGCCAGCGCTCAGCGTCCTTCGGGGTACCCGTCCTGGCGCTCTGCCTGCCGTCGCCCACCGGATCAGAACAGGCGAAGGCATCGGCTTGAATGGAGTCGGCCGTGGACACGCACCGTCGGGAAAGGATGTCGCGGTGACCGAAATCTTCAGCGAGAACCTTGCCCAGTGGCGGGCGTACACCGATTCTCCGTGGGCCAGGATCCGGTACGCGACCGTCGCTGACGTGCTGCGGCGGCAGTGCGAAGTACTCGGCGATCGTCTTCGGGTCTTGGATGTCGGCGGCGGTGACGGCATGGACGCGTTACCGCTGGCGAAGGCTGGACACGAGGTCACGATCGTTGATCCGTCGCAGGCGTGGCTGGAGGAGGCAGAGCGTCGCGCGGATGACGAGGGAGCGCGTGTGCGCACGATTCTGGCCGGCCTCGACGACCTGCCGGAGGGCGAGTGGAACCTGGTGCTGTGCCATTTCGTGTTGCGTTACCGCCCTGCTGAGGCGGCAGATCTCGCGGCGCTGGCCGCCCGCGTTCGTGCGGGCGGCCGATTGTCCGTGATCGACGTGAATCCCGCGGGCCACGTGCTGCGGACCCTGCTCAACGACGGACCCCCCGCGGCGGCCACCGAACTGCACGCAGACAGAATGGCGGTCCAGACCTTCAACACCCTTGTTCGTAAAGTCGACCCCGATCGGATTCAGACCGCCGCCGCAGCGGTCGGACTCACTGCGGTGGGCCGCTATGGCCACCGGCTCGCCAATGACCTGCTCACAGACAACTCGGCGAAACACGACGCCGCGTTCTTCGACGAGCTCCTGCGACTCGAACTCGAGCTCTGCGACCGAGAACCGTTCAATCGCATCGGATTCGCGTGGCAGCTGATCTTCGCACGCTGAGGACGGGCTTTCGCTCGTCGCCGCCAGGTGGCAGAGGCGTCATGCCTGAGCAGCCGGAACAGGCCGGCTCCGACACCGAGCTTTGCAATCGAGGCGTGACGGGGGAGAGCTTGCTCTCGCGGCCGAGCGTGCTCCGGTCCTGGTGCCGCATGACCGTGCAGCGCTAGCGTCGAACCATGACTGTGTGGATCTGTGCGACGTGCGGTGTTGAGCACGCCGAGACTTCTCAGCCGCCGGCGGAATGTGCGATCTGCAGCGACGAACGGCAGTGGGTTCCGCGCTCCGGCCAGAGGTGGACCACGGCCGACGCGCTGCGGTCCAGCGGCATCCGCGTCGAACTGCACGAGATCGAGCCCGGCCTCCTCGGCATCACGAGCGAGCCGCAAGTGGGTATCGGGCAGCAGTGCATGCTCGTGACGACGCCGTCGGGAACTCTGCTGTTCGATCCGATCGGCTACGTCGACGAGGATGTCGCGGCGCGCGTGCTCGAGCACGGTCCGGTCATCGCGGTCGCCGCGAGTCATCCGCACATGTACGGCGCGCAGGTGTCGTGGTCGCACGCCCTGGGCGGCGTCCCGGTGTACGTCAACGAGGCCGACGCACGGTGGGTGCGGCGTCAGGATGACGTCATCCGGCTCTTCAGCGGCACCATCGAGCTCGCGCCCGGCCTCGCGCTGCACACGCTGGGCGGGCACTTCCCGGGGAGCACCGCCGCACTCTGGGACGCCGGTGCCGACGGCAAGGGCGTTCTGCTGGCCGGCGACGCGATCTTCCCGAACCCGAACGGCGCATCCGTCTCGTTCATGCGCAGCTACCCCAACCTGCTTCCGCTGTCGGCCGCCGTCGTCGACAGAGTGGCCGGCCGCGCTCTCGCGCTGCGATTCGACAGGCTGTTCAACAACTTCGGCCGCAGCGTTCCCGAGGATGCGCACCGCGTGATCAGGGAGTCCGCCAACCGGTACATGGCCTGGGTGCGCGGCGACCACGACGACCTGACCTAGCAGCCGGGGACGGCTCCGCTCGGAACTGGCGACGGGAGAGGGGTGCGCCCCGATCCGGTCAACCCGCCGCGATGCGTTCGAGGAGCCTCCGGTGGAACCGGGTGTCGTTGGTGACTTCGGGATGGAACGCCGTCCCGAGAAGGTCGCCCTGCTCCACGGCTACCACGCGCCCGTCGGACAGGGTGGCGAGCGTCGTCACCGCTGTGCCGACCCTCGTGACGACGGGTGCGCGGATGAAGATCGCATGCACCGGTGGCAGGCCGAGCTCGGGGGTCTCGAGATCGGTCTCGAAGGAATCGTTCTGGTTGCCGAATGCGTTGCGGCGCACGGTCACGTCGAGGCCGCCCAGGGTCTGTTGCCCTTGCGCCGCATCGAGCACTTCGGAACTGAGCATGATGAGGCCCGCGCAGGTGCCGTAGACGGGCATCCCCGCCGAGATGCGCGCGATCAGCGGGTCACGCAGACCGAAGGCGCGGCTCAGCTTGTCCATCACCGTCGACTCGCCGCCGGGGATCACGAGACCGTCGACATCGTCGAGCTCTGCCGGCCGACGCACGGGTACGGCATCCGCGCCCAGCCGCCGGAGTACGTTCAGGTGCTCCCGGAAGTCGCCCTGCAACGCAAGGACGCCGACCTTCGGCCGACTACCAGCCACGCTCGGCGAGCCGGTGCGGCGCCGGCACGTCGGCGACGTTGATCCCGACCATGGCCTCGCCCAGCCCGCGCGACGCCTTCGCGATCTCGTCCGGGTCGTCGTAGAACGTGGTCGCCTTGACGATCGCCGCCGCCCGCTTGGAGGGGTCGCCCGACTTGAAGATGCCAGAGCCCACGAAGACCCCGTCGGCGCCGAGCTGCATCATGAGCGCGGCATCCGCAGGGGTGGCGACGCCGCCCGCCGTGAACAGCACGACGGGGAGCCGGCCAGTCTCGGCAACCTCTGCGACGAGCTCGTACGGCGCCTGCAACTCCTTGGCCGCCACATAGAGCTCGTCCTTCGTCTTCGACTTCAGGGCGTTCAGCTCGCCGGTGATCGTGCGGATGTGCCTCGTCGCCTCCGAGACGTCGCCCGTTCCGGCCTCCCCCTTCGACCGGATCATCGCCGCGCCCTCGGTGATGCGGCGCAACGCCTCACCGAGGTTCGTCGCACCGCACACGAAGGGCACGGTGAACGGCCACTTGTCGATGTGATTGACGTAGTCAGCGGGCGAGAGCACCTCGGACTCGTCGATGTAGTCGACGCCGAGCGCCTGCAGCACTTGCGCCTCCACGAAATGCCCGATGCGAGCCTTCGCCATGACGGGGATCGACACGGCGGAGACGATGCCATCGATGAGATCGGGGTCGCTCATGCGGGCGACGCCGCCCTGGGCGCGGATGTCGGCCGGCACGCGCTCGAGCGCCATCACGGCGACCGCACCGGCGTCCTCGGCGATCTTCGCCTGATCGGGTGTGACCACGTCCATGATCACTCCGCCCTTGAGCATCTCAGCGAGACCACGCTTGACTCGGGCGGAGCCGTGCTCCGCATTCTCGGGCTTAGGGCTCTCGGGCATTCTGTTCCTCGTTGGTCTGTCGTGACGGGTCGGTTCCCGCGGCTGGGGGCAGTCGATTATCTCGTGAAGCGTCGGACGTGCGCTGAGTGCGCCCGACGGTCTGCGGCGAGACCGCTACTCGTCGAAGCGAGTCCCCTCCTGAGGCTCGACGGGAGCCGCGCCAGGCAGGTGCCGCGCTCGGAGCACGATGCCGTCGTGAAGGCGTTCGCGGCCGCGAGCCGGAGCGGCGATCTCCAGGGACTCATCGCCGCCCTGAACCTCGCCGTCGTGCTGCGATCCGACGGCGGAGGTGTCGTCACGGCCGCCGCAAACCGGTCTTCGGGGCGGACAGGGTAGCTCGGTCCGTCCTCAGCGTTCTCACCCGGCGGGGTGCGGATCGCCCGCCAAGCGCATCGTCGGTCCGGCGCGCCGCGCGAGGGCGAAGGTGGTGTCAGCGATCGTGCGCTGCATCACGCCGACGGCGGAGGAGGGCTCGACATCCGCCGGCCGCGCGACGTTGATGGTTCTGGTCAGCTTCGGCTCGCGCAGGCGCACCGACCGAAGGCCCGGCCGGTCGATCAGCACCATGGCTGGCACGATCGCGACGCCGAGTCCGCGCTCGACGAAGCGCAGCACGGCATCCATCTCCGCGCCCTCCAGCACGACAGAGGGTGTGAGGCCGGCGGCATCGAAGGCGGCATCCGTCGCTGCGCGCAGATCGTAGGTCGAGCTGAAGACGATCTGCGGCAGCCGGGCGACCTCGGTGAGCGTGACACTCCGGCCGGAGGCGAGCTGCGGCGATGCGGCCGACGAGATCACCACGAGCTCCTCGACCAGCAGCGGGCTCACCGCGAACCGCTCGGCTGTGGTCGCGTCGGAGGTGGTGATCAGCGCGAGGTCGAGCTCGCCTGCGTTCAGCTGATCCAGCAGCTGACGAGAACCGTGCTCGGCCAGATGCAGCTCGATGCCCGGATGCGCCGCATGGAATGCACTGAGCACCTCGGCGACGAGGCTGATGCACAGCGTCGGAGTGGCACCGAGCCGCACGCGTCCACGACGAAGGCCGGCGAGCTCGTCGAGTTCGCGACGCACGGAATCGGCGTCGGCCAGCATCCGTCTCGCCAGAGGCAGGAGCGCCTCGCCTGCCGCCGTCGGCGCACTGCCGCCGCGATCCCGAGTGAGCAGCTGAGCGCCCAGATCCTGCTCCAACGCGTGGATCTGGCGGCTCAGCGACGGTTGAGCGAGGTGCAGCTCCTCGGCCGCCCGCGTGAAGTTGCCGACCCGCACGACCGTCATGAAACCGCGCAGCTGGTCCAGGTTCATATGCATAGCCTACGTGCATGGACACGAGCCGGAAGATGCATTGGACACATCATGGCACCGCTCGTAGCGTCGAATCATGACCACCTCAGAGCAGCAGACCTCGACGAGCGTTCTCGTGATCGGGACCGGCGGATCCGGTCTGCGCGCGGCGATCGAACTCGCCGAGAACGGAACCGACGTGCTCGTGCTCGGCAAGCGCCCGAAGTCGGATGCACACACGTCGCTCGCGGCCGGCGGCATCAACGCCGCGCTCGGCACCATGGACCCCGACGACTCGTGGCAGCAGCACGCTGCCGACACCATCAAGGAGAGCTACCTGCTCGCCGACCCCCGCACCGTGGAGATCGTCACCTCCGGCGCCGCGCGCGGCATCGACGACCTCGAGCGTTACGGGATGCCGTTCGCGCGGGAGGCGGACGGCCGCATCTCACAGCGCTTCTTCGGCGCCCACACCTGGCGGCGCACCGCGTTCGCCGGCGACTACACGGGCCTCGAGATCCAGCGCACCCTCGTCAACCGGGCGGCGCAACTGCACATCCCCATCCTCGACAGCGTCTACGTCACGCGCATCCTCGTCAACGAGGACGGCGCGGTGTTCGGCGCCTACGGGTTCGACGTCGAAGACGGCACGCGTCATCTCATCCACGCGGATGCCGTCATCCTGGCGGCCGGCGGTCACACCCGCATCTGGCGGCGCACGTCGTCACGTCGTGACGAGAACACCGGCGACTCGTTCCGCCTCGCCGTGGAGGCGGGCGCCCGCCTCCGGGATCCCGAGCTGGTGCAGTTCCACCCGTCGGGCATCATCGAGCCCGAGAACGCGGCCGGCACCCTCATCTCCGAGGCGGCGCGCGGCGAAGGCGGCATCCTCACCAACGCGCTCGGCGAACGCTTCATGGCGAAGTACGACCCCGAGCGAATGGAGCTGTCCACCCGCGACCGCGTCGCGCTCGCCTGCTACACCGAGATCAAGGAGGGCCGAGGCACGCCGAACGGCGGGGTGTGGCTGGATGTCTCCCACCTGCCGCGCGAGACGATCATGACCAGGCTGCCGCGCGTGTACCAGACCATGCTCGAGCTGCAGATGCTCGACATCACGAAGGAGCCGATCGAGATCGCGCCGACGGCGCACTACTCGATGGGCGGCGTGTGGGTGCGTCCGGAGGACCACAGCACCGAGGTTCCCGGCCTGTACGCCATCGGCGAGGCATCCTCCGGACTGCACGGAGCCAATCGACTGGGCGGCAACTCGCTGATCGAGCTTCTCGTCTTCGGCAGGATCACCGGCCAGGCCGCCGCCACATACTCGGCGGGGCTGCCCGCCCAGAAGCGGTCGGCTTCCGCGATCGCGTCGGCACGCGCGGAGATCGACTCGTTGCTCGCCTCCGACGGCGCGGAGAACGTGCGAGCCCTGCAGCGCGCCATCCGCAACACCATGACGGAGCACGCGGGCGTGGTGAGGTCGGAGGAAGGGCTGCTCACGGGACTGGCCGAGCTCGACGCTATCGAGGAGCGGATGTCGAACGTCGGGATCCACCCGGACATCGCCGGCTTCCAGGATCTCGCGCATGCGTTCGACCTCAAGTCCTCCGCTCTCGCCGCCAGGGCCGCGCTCGAGGCCGCGCTCGAGCGCCGGGAGAGCCGCGGCTGCCACAACCGCAGCGACTACCCCGATCTCGACCCGGCCCTCCAGGTGAACCTCGTGTGGTCGCCGTCGACGGGCGTCGTGCGCGAGCCGATCCCCTCGATTCCGCACGAGATCGCTGAGCTCATCGCGGGCGAGGTGTCGGTGGCGGGCAAGCTCCTGGAGTGAGCGGCGGGGCGTCAGCTGTCGCGGACGATCGTGTACTCCAGGATCGTCGACCCGGTGTCGACGGGGATGCACCCGGTGCGCTCGAGGCGCGTTCGTGCGTACTCCCCGTCGAACAGACGGATGCCGCCGCCCAGCAGCAGGGGCGTGACCATGATGCGCAGGTGGTCGACCAGCCCCAGCCGCAGGAAGGACTGCGCGACGCCGGCTCCACCGATGACCACGATGTCGCCGCCGGCTGTCGCCTTCGCCTGCGCGATCTCCTCCCTGATGTCGCGGATGACCCTGGCGTTCCAGCCCGGTTCCGTCAGCTCGTGCGACACGACGAGCTTCGGCATCCGCCCCATCCTCCTGGCGAACTCGCGCTGCTCCTCCGGCGCGGTCTCGTCGGCCTCGAGCCCCTGCCAGAACCCCGCGTTGAAGTCGAAGTTCGTGCGTCCGTACACGAAGTACGCGGCATCCACGTTCTTGTCCGACCACGCCGACTGCATCTCGGCAGACCAATCGGGGCCGACGAACTCTCCACCGGGGCCGGCGATGTAACCGTCCAGGCTCATGAACATGGCGAGCACGACGTCGCTCATGATGGTGTCCTTCCGTTCCGGGCGTCCTCGCCCACTCGTGAGGTTCTCGACGATCAGTCGGCGCCCGCGCTACTCGGTGCTCAGGCGGACGGCTCAGGCGGACGGCTCAGGCGGACGGCTCAGGCGCGGCGGCAACCACCGCGAGCACGTCCTCTCCGTACGTCTCCAGCTTCTTGGTACCCACACCCGACACCTGCGCGAGCTCGTCCAACGTCCTCGGCCGTCGCGAGGCCACGCCGCGCAGCGTGGCATCGCCGAACACGATGTACGCCGGCACGCCCTGCTCGCGGGCCTGCTCTGCCCGCCAGGCTCGCAGCGCTTCGAAGAGTGGATGCGCGGCATCCGTCAGCGTCTCAACACTCGCCTTCGAACCCCTCGACCGCGGCGCCCGCTCCGCCTGCTGACGCAAGGGCACCCGCCGGGAGCCGTTCAGCACCTCGGCGCTGGCCGGGGTGATGGCGAGCGTGCCGTAGCCGTCGTCGTTGACGGCCAGCAGGCCCTGCGCGAGCAGCTGCCTGACGACACCCCGCCACTGCTGGTCGCTGAGGTCGGCGCCGATGCCCCACGTGCTGATGCCGTCGTGCTGGTACTGGTCGACCCTCGGCGTACGCTTGCCGCGCAGGATGTCGATGAGGTGGCCCGCACCGAACCTCTGATTGCGCTCTCGGGCGAGCCGCACGACGGTGGAGAGCAGCTTCTGGGCGGGGATCGTGCCGTCCCACGTCTGCGGCGGGTTGAGGCACGTGTCGCAGTTGCCGCACGCTTCGGAGTCCTGCCCGAAGTACTGCAGCAGGTTCTGCCTCCTGCAGTGCACCGTCTCGCACAGGGCGAGCATGGCGTCGAGGTGGGCCGACATGCGCCTGCGGTGCGCGAGGTCTCCGGGAGACTCCTCGATCATGCGGCGCTGCTGCACCACGTCTTGCAGGCCGTATGCGAGCCACGCCACCGCGGGCTCGCCGTCGCGTCCGGCACGCCCGGTCTCCTGGTAGTAGCCCTCGACGGACTTGGGGAGGTCGATGTGCGCGACGAAACGCACGTCGGGCTTGTCGATGCCCATACCGAAAGCGATGGTCGCGACGATGACGACGCCGTCTTCGCGGAGGAACCGGGACTGCGTGCGGGCGCGCGTGCCGGCATCCAACCCGGCGTGATACGGCATGGCGTCGATGCCGTTCTGCCGCAGGTGCTCGGCGGTCTGCTCGACGGTCTTGCGGCTCAGCGCGTAGACGATGCCCGACGCGGGGCCCTCTCCATCACCACCGCCGAACTCGCCCTTGATGAACGAGACCAGCTGTCGTCTCACGTCGTTCTTCTCGACGATGCGGTACTGGATGTTGGGTCGGTCGAAGCTCGCGACGAAGTGCTCGGCGCCCGTCAGCGCCAGTCGCTCGGTGATCTCCCTGTGGGTCGCCTCCGTCGCCGTGGCGGTGAGCGCGATGCGGGGAACGCCGGGCCACCGTCTGGCGAGCTCCGAAAGCCCGAGGTAGTCGGGTCGGAAGTCGTGACCCCATTGCGAGACGCAGTGCGCCTCGTCGATCGCGAACAGCGCGATGGTTCCCCTGGCCAGCAGCTGTTTCGTCTGCTCGGAGGCCAGGCGCTCCGGTGCGACGTAGAGCAGGTCGAGCTCACCGCGCAGATACGCGCGCTCCACGGATGCCCGCTTGAGCCCGTCCTGTGTCGAGTTGAGGAACGCGGCGCGCACCCCGACGGCGTTGAGCGCCGCCACCTGGTCGTGCATGAGCGCGATGAGCGGGGAGACGACGATGCCGGTGCCCTCCCGCACGATGGACGGCACCTGGTAGCACAGGCTCTTGCCCGCCCCGGTCGGCATGAGCACGACGGCGTCTCCGCCGGAGATCAGGCGATGGATGACGGCCGCCTGGTCGCCCCGGAAGCCCTCGTAGCCCCAGACGGTGCGCAGCACGTCGAGCGGATCCGCGCCCACCATGCGACGAACGGATGCGCGTTCCAGTTCGGCCTCGAACCGGTCGGCGCCCGCGTCGCGCGCATCACCCGCGGCAGCGGCGCTCGACCGTCCAGCACCACCTGCCCCCTGGCTCTGCAGCGGCTCCGGGCCGTAGTCGTCGTCGGGCGGGACGAGCTCGTCGGGATCCCAGTCAGCGTTCCAGTCGGCCGAATCCGCAGCCAGGCGTTCGAAGGATTCGGGAATGCTCACCGGTCAAGGCTAACCGTGGCCTCCGACGCGAGGGGCGCCTCCGCCCGAAGCTGTGCGAAACCGCCCGGCGGCCGGCCGGGCCGCGGCTGCTACTACGCTGGAAGCATCCACACGCGATGGGGAGCTTCATGACCGAACGCGGCATTCGCGCGGTCCGCGGCACCGCGGCCGCGACCTTCGCCGTCTTCGTCGCAGCGCTCTTCCATCAGGCTGCGGGCGGCGGCCTCCCCTCCACTCTGGCGGTCGTGCTGTCGCTGGCGTTCGCCGTTCCGCTCTGCGTCGCTCTCGCGGGGCGACGCATCGCGCTGTGGCGACAGGCGGCATCCGTCGCCGTCAGCCAGCTGCTGCTGCACCTGCTGTTCGGACTCGGATCCGATGCGACGGGAACCTCGCTCGAAGCCCCTGCCGGACACGTGCACGCCGGATCGCACATCGGGGTCGTGATGGGTTCTTCCATGCCCATGCACCACGACACTCCGCTGATGTTCGCGGCACATGGCGCGGCCGCCGTCGTGACCCTCGTCGCGCTCTCCCAGGGCGAGCGCACGTTGCGGACGCTGGCCAACTTCACGGTTCTGCTGGTGACGTCGATCGCCACGCTCGTCGTCGCGCCCGTCGCCGGACCGGCACGGATGCCCGTGCAGACGCGTCCGGTCACCCTCGCGCCCCCGACACGCGTGCTCGGTGCGCTGCGTCACCGCGGTCCGCCACTGGTCGCCTAGGTCGCATCCGGCGGTGCTGGATGTGACCGGCGGCTCGCCCGCAGCATTCCGCATCCACGTCGTGCCCGGATTCTCACTGCTTCTCTCCGGATGCGCTTTGGATGCATCCCCGCGTCGACCACGGCTGACGGCCGTCCTCGACCACGCCCTGCTGCCGGCGCGCCCGATCAGCGTCCATGCCCTTCCGTGCCACCGCGCACACATCGACCAGAGAGAATCATGACCAAGAAACGCACCATCGCGGCCACAGGCGCGGCCCTCGTCGCCGCAGCAGCACTGGCACTCGCCGCTCCGCTGGCGGCAAGCGCCCACGTTCGCATCGACCCCGACCAGGCCTCGGCCGGTGGCTACTCCGTGCTCACGTTCCGGGTTCCCACCGAGTCCGCCACCGCCGGAACGGTCAAGCTCGAGGTGGATCTGCCGACCGAGACCCCGTTCACCTCCGTCTCGTACCAGCCGGTGGCCGGCTGGTCGGCGGAGGTGACGACGTCGAAGCTCGCGAAGCCGGTGAAGATCTCCGGGGCCACCGTCACGGAAGCACCGACGAAGATCGTCTGGACGGCCGATCCCGGCGTCTCCATCGAGCCGGGCCAATTCCAGGAGTTCAGCGTCTCGGCGGGCATCGTGCCCGACACCGGCAAGATCATGCTGCCTGCCATCCAGACCTATTCGGACGGTTCGGTCGTGAAGTGGGACGAGCCGACGCCGGCGTCGGGCGCCGAGCCGGAGCATCCGGCGCCCACGCTGTACATCAACGACGCACCACCGACGGGCACCACTCCGACGGTCGTGAGCAGCACGCCCGCGCCTTCGGTCTCCAGCGGCTCTTCGGTGGATGCCGCCGCGCTCGGCATGGGCATTGCCGGAGTGGTGCTCGCGCTGGGCGCCCTGGTCGTGGCGGTGCTCGCGCTCGCTCGACGGCCTGGGCCCAGGGCCGCGTCGGATGACGACACCTCGGGAGCGGCGGCCACCGCGTCGACGACCACCACAGGCAAGGATCGCGCCTGATGCGCACGCGTTCTGCCCGGCCGGCATCCCGTGGAAGCCGCGCGGTCCGCCGATGGACGCCCGGATCGAACGGGGTATCGGTGCGCGGATCGAAGCGCGGATCGGTGGGCGGCTCGTTACGCCGACCGCTGCTCCGGTCGGTGCTCGGGCTGGCCGCGGTCGTCGCCCTTGCGGCGGCCGCGGCCGTCGGCCCGCTCCTGGCCACCCCGGCGAGTGCGCATGACTATCTGGTCGACAGTTCGCCGAAAGCCGGCTCCACCCAGACGACGCCGATCCACAGCGTCAAGCTCACGTTCGACGATGTCGTGCTCGACCTGTCCAAGTCCGGCCCCGGCGGACTGCTGCAGGTGACGGGGCCGGATGGCCGTTCCACGCATTTCGAGACGGCGTGCCCCACCATCAGCGACCGCAACATCAGCGTTCCGGTCGCACTCGGCGAGGCGGGCAAGTATCTGGTGACCTGGCAGATCGTCTCGGCCGACGGCCATGTCGTTTCCGATTCGATCAGCTTCACCTACGCGCCGCCCGCCGGGACGAAGGCCGCTGCCGGCTCGGCGGCGAGCCCCTGCAAGAGCGCGGGTGCCACGGCCGCGCCGACCGCGGGGGCCGGCACGGCCGAGGGGACGGTGAACGCCGGGGCGATCGTGATCGTCGTCGTGATCGTCGGTGCCATCGTGCTGCTCGCCGTCGCCGCGGTCGTGGTGATCCTGCTCACGAGACGTCGCCGCGAGGAGTGACCGACGTGGATGCCGCGACGCGATACTGGAACGCATGTCCACCCACCTGATCACCGGCGCGTCCTCCGGCATCGGCTCCGCGCTCGCCGCGGCGCTGCACGACAGGGGCGACGAGCTCGTGCTGCTCGCCCGGAACGACGAGCGCGCAGCGCAGCTGTCAGCACGGTTCCCAGGGGCGACCACCCTGATCGGAGACCTGGAGCGTCCGGAGTCGCTCGCGGCATCCCTGGAGGGACGGATTCCCACCGCTCTCGACTACCTGCTCCACGTCGCAGGGGTGGTCGACCTCGGGCCCGTCTCCTCGTTGCCCGTCGACGTGTGGCGGCGCACGCTCGACGTGAACCTGGTGGCGCCTGCCGAGCTCACGCGCCTTGCGCTGCCGGCGCTGCGCGCGGCATCCGGACGCGTCGTCTTCGTCAACTCGGGCGCCGGCCTCGCCGCATCGCCCGACTGGACCGCGTACGCCGCAAGCAAGTTCGGCCTTCGCGCCGTCGCCGACGCACTGCGAGCCGAGGAGCGCGCAGCCGGGGTGCGAGTGACGAGCGTGTATCCGGGCCGCACGGCCACCCCGATGCAGCAGAAGGTGCACGAGCAGGAGGGCGTCGAGTACGACGAGGCGGAGTGGATCCGTCCCGAGTCGGTGGTGGCCGCGATCCTCACCGCGCTGGATCTGCCGCGCGACGCCGACCTCACCGACGTGCGGGTACGCCCTGGCGCGTAAGCGAGGGAGGGGCTTCCCTCGCCGCTTGAGGAGCGGTGTGCGGCTTCCCGGCCTGGCTACCGCCAGCTGATCACGGCGTTCTCGACGAGGTTCAGGAGCAGGAAGAACACGGCCTGACCGCCGAGTGCCGTGCCGGCGCCGGCGAGGCCCTTGGGCGCGCCGCGCCTCAGCAGTGCGACGATGCCGAGCACGAGCGCGGCGGCGCCGAGGATGCCCACCAGCGACATCCCGGCGATGTTCACGAGCGTGTACGGAATCCCTGACCCGGCGAACCGCACGAGCAGAATCTGCACGAGCGACTGCATCATGCTGACGAGCACCGTGGCGAGGCCTGCCGCGAACGAGACGACGCCGAGGGTGTTGCGCGCAGCGGGCTGGTACGGCTCGGGGGCCTGCGGCAGCGGGGGATCCGGCTGGTAGTGGCTCATGCTTCGACCCTGTCATGGCATGTGCGAGGAGCAAAGATCCGAAAGGGATCGAGCCCGGGCGTCGCGACTATAGTTGTTTCACAACAAGCAACTACTTTGGCCGACGTGCCGCTCCTCGGCCGCCGCCGCACCGTTCCTGGAGTTCCGTGACAGCCGCTACCACACCACCGCCATCCCGCGCCATCTTCAGCAAGGAGCACCCGCACTACAAGTGGGTCGCGCTGAGCAACACCACGCTCGGCATGCTCATGGCCACGATCAACTCGTCGATCGTGATCATCTCGCTGCCCGCCATCTTCAAGGGCATCAAGCTGAACCCACTCGGCGCGGGCAACGTGAGCTACCTGCTCTGGATGCTCATGGGCTACATGCTCGTCACCGCCGTTCTCGTCGTGACGTTCGGTCGTCTGGGCGACATGTACGGCCGCGTGCGCATCTACAACCTCGGCTTCGTGGTCTTCACGGTGGGTTCCATCGCGCTGGCGTTCGATCCATTCACGAGCGGGCCGGGAGCCATGTGGCTCATCGCATGGCGCTTCGTGCAGGGCATCGGCGGCGCGATGCTGTTCGCGAACTCCACGGCGATCCTGACGGATGCCTTTCCCCCGCACCGCAGGGGCATGGCGCTCGGCATCAACCAGGTGGCGGCGATCGCCGGCAGCTTCATCGGCCTCATCGTCGGCGGTCTTCTCGCCGTCGTCGACTGGCGCGCCGTGTTCTTCGTAAGCGTTCCGATCGGCGTCATCGGCACCATCTGGTCGTACATCTCCCTCAAGGAGGTCGGAACCAAGAACCCCGGCAAGCTGGACTGGCCTGGCAACATCACGTTCGCCGTCGGGCTGGCCGCGCTGCTCACGGCGATCACGTACGGCATACAGCCCTACGGCGACAGCTCCACCGGGTGGGGCAACCCGTGGGTGATCGGCGGGATCGCCGGCGGCATCGTCCTGCTTGTCGTGTTCGCGTTCATCGAGCTGCGGGCGAAGGCGCCCATGTTCAACATGCGGCTGTTCCGCATCCGCGCGTTCGCCATGGCCAACCTCGCGGGGCTGCTGGCATCCGTCGGCCGGGGCGGTCTGCAGTTCATGCTCATCATCTGGCTGCAGGGCATCTGGCTTCCGCTGCACGGCTTCAACTACGCCGACACGCCGCTCTGGGCCGGCATCTACATGCTGCCGATCACGATCGGGTTCCTCATCGCCGGCCCGCTCTCCGGCGTGCTGTCCGATCGGTTCGGCGCCCGGTTCTTCGCGACGCTCGGTCTCGTGATCGTCGCCGTCACGTTCGTGCTGCTCCTGATCATCCCGGTGAACTTCGAGTACTGGCAGTTCGCGATCATCACGGGACTCTCCGGCATCGGCTCCGGCATGTTCGGCGCACCGAACCGCACTGCGATCATGAACAGCGTGCCCGCGAATCAGCGAGGCGCGGCATCCGGCATGGCGGGCACGGTGCAGAACGCCGGCACGTCGCTGTCGATCGGGCTGTTCTTCTCGCTGCTGATCTCCGGGCTCGCCAGCTCGCTGCCCAGCGCGCTCTACAGCGGGCTGACCTCGCACGGCGTTCCGACGGCCGCTGCGCAGAAGATCTCCGAGCTACCGCCGGTCGGCAGCGTCTTCGCCGCGTTCCTCGGCTACAACCCGATCCAGAGCCTGCTCGGCCCGACGGGCGTGCTCGCCAAGCTGCCCGCATCCGACGCCGCCGCGCTCACGGGCAAGGAGTTCTTCCCGCAGCTCATCCAGCAGCCGTTCCACGACGGTCTCGTCGTGGTGTTCGTCGCGGCGGCCATCATGTCGCTCATCGGCGCCATTGCCTCGTTCAGCCGCGGCAAGAAGTTCGTGCACGTCGACACCGTGCCGACCGCCATCGGTCACGGCGACGACGAGGCGGTCGCTGCTCGCGCGACGCACGCGATCGCGTCCGGCTCCATGTCAGCCTCGGCTCCCACCGGGCCGGATGCGTCCGGTGGCGCCTAGAACCTAGGATCGACGGATGCGCACCCCACCGGACGTACACCGGCCGGCACCCGGAGCTGTCGGCGTCTCCGTCGACGCGGATCGCGGGCGGGAAGAACACGAGCGCGAGGAGACCGCCGCCAGGCTGGCGGTCGTCATCGGACGCATCAACCGGCGCATCCGCGCCGTCGGTGAGGGTCTGAGCCAGGCGCAGCTCTCCGCGCTCTCGAGCACCGTGCGGCACGGACCGCTCCGGCCGGGCGACCTCGCACGGATCGAATCCGTGGCGGCTCCCAGTGCCACCCGCGTGGTGGCCGAACTCGAGTCGAGAGGGCTGATCGAGCGGCAGCCCGATCCCGCCGACGGACGCTCGTGGCTGGTCAGCGCGACGGAAGCGGGGAGGGCCGCCATCCAGAGTGCGCGGGCGGAGCGGGCGAAACGCATCTCGGTGCTGCTGGCCGGGCTCGACCACCACGAGCTGGCCACCGTCGCCGCTGCGCTCGATGCGCTGGAGATCGCGGCCGTGTACGTGCCTCCGCCGGAGAGCTCCGACCGGTAGCGGGCGGAGAGCCGGCCCGACGGCTCGCGGCTGGGCGAAGAGCCGACTGGCGCGGCGACGGGTTCAGGGGCCTTCGTCCTCGTCGATCTCCTCCTCGCGGCCGAAGTCGTCTCCCCCCTCGCGGTCGGAGAAGGCGCGCTCGAACACGTTCTCGCCGCCCAGGCGCTCTTCCACGCGGTCCGGGTCGTCCGCGTCGCCCTCCAGCTCCTCGAGGATGCCGTTGGTCTGATCGAACGGATGCGCGACATCCTGCGCCAGCGCGCCGAGATTCGCGTCCGAGCCGCCGACGCCCTCGCCGCGCACGAAGCGCTCGTCGCCTTCGCCGCCGGCTCCGCCGGACGAACCGCCGGAACCGCTGCTCGTGCTGTCGGTCGCCGGCATGTCGGCCGTGCCGGGCATGTTGAGCACGCGGGCTGCGTCATCCGACGGCGGCCCGCTCGGATCGGGAACCGTCGGCTCGGTCGGCGTCGGTACCGTCGGCTCGGACGGCGACGGCGCGTTCGGCTCCGGAGACGGATCGCCGGGTCCGCCCGGCTGGCTCGGCTGATCTGGCGTGACGTCCGGCTCGGTGGGACCGCCAGGACCGGTCGGCGCGCCGGGCGGAACCGGGCCCCCTGGCTGCACCGGGTCCTGAGGATCGCTGTCGGGATCGACATGCCCAGGCGGTGTAGGCAGATCGCTGCCTTCTGGCTTCGATGTGTCAGTCATGGCGCCACGCTCCCCCTTCGCCGGCACAGGTGCCAGGGGTTGACGATCAGCGTGCCAACGCCTGTGCAGTCGGCTACTCCGCGCAGAGTAGCCAGAGTTACTCCTCCCGCTCGATGTCAACGGGCACGGCTCGCCACCAGACTGACGGATGCGAGCCGAAGCGATCGGCCGGGAGGGAGACCACCATGTCATTGCAGAGCCGCAACAGCGGTCCAGAGGGGCTCATCCGGCGATCCCGTGAGGCGCTCTCTGCACTGGCGCTCCAGTTCCTGCTCGGGATGGCCGCCAACCTCATCGGCGGCCCGGAGGAGAACACGGGAGCCGGAGTCGTCGTCGCCGGCATCGTGCTCGCGCTGCACGCCCTGGTCGGGATCGGGCTCATCGTGGTGGCCGTGCGGACCTGGCTGGCCGCCCGAGCCGCTGCAGTGAGCGCGCGGACGGCGCTGTGGGCGTTCGTCGTCATCATCCTCACGTTCCTCGCCGGAGTGGGCACCATGCTCACCGGCAACGACTGGCTGTCGTTCCTCATGTCGGTGGGATTCGTCGCGGCGGCCGCCCTGTACGTCGGTGTCGGGGCGACCGCCCTCGTCACGGGTCGCACATCCGTGGCCCGCTGACGGCACGCCGCCTGCGCCGCAGACGACGAAGCGCCCCGACTCACCGGTTGGGAGTCGGGGCGCTTGCGTTCGGCGTTCGCGCGCCGGCGGTCAACCGACCGGTGCCTCGGTGACGCCGACGACGACATCGCTGATCGCGGCGTCCCCTGCCGCGACATCCTCGAACGCGGCCTCGATCTCGGCCCGGCCCAGCAGCTCCGCCATACGGCGGCGACGCTGACGAGGGATGAGCGTGACGACCGTGCCCGGCTTGCCCGCGCGGCCCGTGCGGCCCGAGCGGTGCAGGTACGTCTTGTACTCGTCGGGGGCGTCGGCCTGGATCACGAGATCGATGTCGTCGACGTGGATGCCGCGAGCGGCGACATCCGTGGCCACGAGCACCGACACGCGACCGTTCGACAGCTTGTCGAGGTTGCGCTGGCGGCGCGACTGGCTCAGGTCGCCGTGCAGCGAGACGGCGGGGATGCCCGCGTCGTCGAGCTGATCCGCGAGCTGCTCGGCGAACGCCCGAGTGCGCGCGAAGATGAGCGTCTTGCCGTCACGGTCGGCGAGCTGCTCGACGATCGCACCCTTCTCGCGGTGCTCGATGACGAACACGCGGTGGTCGATCGTTCCGGACGCCTGGTCCTCGCCTGCGACCTCGTGCACGGCAGGGTCGACCAGGAACTCGTCGACGAGCGATGCGACGCCCGTGTCGAGGGTGGCGGAGAACAGCAGCTTCTGGCCGCCTTCGCTCGTCTTGCGGATGATGCACTGCACCGGCTCGAGGAATCCGAGGTCGCACATGTGGTCGGCCTCGTCGAGCACCGTGATGACCACCTCGCTGAGGTCGAGGTGGCCCTGCTCGATGAGGTCCTCGATGCGTCCGGGCGTGCCGATCACGATGTCGACACCGCGACGCAGGGCTCCCACCTGACGAGCCTGCGGCACGCCGCCGTAGATCTGCGTGGTGAAGAGCCCGACGCTGCGGGCGATCGGCTGCACCGTGCGGTCGATCTGCAGAGCGAGCTCACGCGTCGGCGCCATGATGAGGGCCCGAGGCGCGCGACCCATCGTGCGCTTGCCGTTCGCGCGGCCGGACTCGGCCCACAGCGTCATCAGACGCTCCACGAGCGGCGCCGCGAAGGCGATGGTCTTTCCGCTGCCGGTGCGGCCGCGGCCGAGTACGTCGCGTCCGGTGAGCACCACAGGAATCGTGGCCGCCTGGATCGGGAACGGCGCGGCAGCGCCCAGCTCGCCGAGCGCCCGCACGATGTTGCCACCGAGGCCGAGGTCGGCGAACGTCACGCCGTCCACATCGGATGCCTGGATCGCGTCGGCCTCGAGCCGCTCGAGCACCACGTCGTCGTTCGACGTGCTGCGCGCCTGCGCGTCGCGCGACGGGTAGAAGGAGGAGTCGCGGCGCTCGCGCGGGGCTTCCGACCGGCGGTCGCCGTCGAAACGGCGGGGACGGTCATCGTAGGAGCGGCGCGGACGGTCATCGTCGAACCGCCGCGGACGCTCGTCCTCGAAACGACGCGGACGCTC
>Ga0164242_10000639_pt1 | contig 42434 bp, 39 predicted proteins | sample OricomgcompostMG_FD_108783 | JGI IMG/M metagenome (GOLD analysis project Ga0164242, IMG submission 108783) | Miracle-Growth compost microbial communities from Emeryville, California, USA - Original compost - Miracle growth compost (MG) ... | reverse complement strand
CGAACGGGATCCGCCCTTGCACCGCCGCTGGCCAGGAGACTATGGTTCGATCGGACGATATCGGACAACTGTCCACTAGATTGGCGTGCCGGGTTGACCGCGCACAGACAGGAGCGGGACATGGCCTTGCTGGCCGGCGGCGTGAGCGAACTCTTCATCGACGGCAAGATGTCGGCCGGGAGCGCCGGCACCTTTGCCACGGTCAACCCGGCGACCGAGGAAGTGCTCGGGGTCGCGGCCAACGCCGACGCCGCCGACATGGACCGCGCGATCGATGCCGCGCGGCGAGCCTTCGATGAGACGGACTGGTCGCGCAACACCGAATTGCGGGTGCGCTGCGTGCGGCAACTGCGCGAGGCGATGAAGCAGCACCTCGAAGAGCTGCGCGACCTGACCATCGCGGAAGTCGGGGCGCCGCGAATGCTCACCAGCATCGCCCAGCTCGAAGTCCCGGTCAACGACCTGGCGTTCGCCGCGGACACCGCCGAATCCTACGAGTACAACCAGGATCTCGGCGAGGCGTCGCCGATGGGCATCCCCACCAGGCGCACCATCGCGCGTGAGGCCGTCGGCGTCGTCGGCGCCATCACCCCGTGGAACTTTCCGCACCAGATCAACCTCGCCAAGATCGGGCCCGCCCTGGCCGCCGGAAACAGCGTCGTCCTCAAGCCGGCACCCGACACCCCCTGGTGCGCCGCCGTGCTGGGGGAACTCATCGCCGAGCACACCGACTTTCCGCCCGGCGTCATCAACATCGTCACCTCGGACGACCACGGTGTCGGCGCGTTGCTATCGAAAGACCCACGGGTGGACATGATTTCGTTCACCGGGTCGACGGCGACCGGGCGCAGCGTGATGGCCGACGGCGCGGCGACCATCAAGAAGGTCTTCCTCGAGCTGGGCGGCAAGTCGGCGTTCATCGTCCTCGACGACGCCGACCTCGGCGGCGCGGTGGGCGTGGCCGCGTTCTCGGTGTGCATGCACGCGGGGCAAGGCTGCGCGATCACCACCCGGCTGGTGGTGCCGCGGGCGAAGTACGACGAGGCCGTCTCCGTCGCGGCCGCGACGATGGGCGGCATCAAGGCCGGCGACCCCACCGACCCCGGAACCATCTGCGGGCCAGTGATTTCGGCGCGCCAGCGTGACCGGATACAGGGCTACCTCGACTCGGCGATCGCCGAGGGCGGGACGTTCGCCTGCGGAGGCGGCCGGCCGGCCGACCGCGAAGTCGGCTTCTTCATCGAGCCCACGGTGATCGCGGGGCTGGGCAACGACGCGCGCTGCGCGCGCGAGGAGATCTTCGGCCCGGTCCTGACGGTGATCCCGCACGACGGCGACGACGACGCCGTCCGCATCGCCAACGACTCGCCATACGGCCTATCGGGCACCGTGTTCGGCGCTGACCCCGACCGGGCGGCCCGGGTCGCCGCGCGCGTCCGCGCGGGCACGATCAATGTCAACGGCGGCGTGTGGTACTCGGCCGACGCGCCCTTCGGCGGTTACAAGCAGTCCGGAAACGGACGCGAGATGGGCCTGGCCGGTTTCGAGGAGTACCTGGAAACCAAAACCATTGCGACAGCGATTAACTAGAGGAGCCTCAAGAGCATGCGATTCGAGAACAAGGTCGGCATCGTCACCGGGTCCGGGGGCGGCATCGGGCAGGCCTACGCCGAGGCCCTGGCGCGCGAGGGTGCCGCGGTGGTGGTCGCCGACATCAACGCCGAGGCGGCCGAGTCGGTCGCCAAGCAGATCGTGGCCGACGGCGGAACCGCGATCAGCGTTCCGGTCGACGTGTCCGATCCGGCGTCGGCCAAGGCGATGGCCGACCGCACGCTGGCCGAATTCGGCGGCATCGACTACCTGGTCAACAACGCCGCCATCTTCGGGGGCATGAAGTTGGACTTCTTGCTCACCATCGACCCGGAGTACTACAAGAAGTTCATGAGCGTGAACCTCGACGGGGCGTTGTGGTGCACGCGTGCGGTGTACAAGAAGATGGCCAAGCGCGGCGGTGGGGCGATCGTCAACCAGTCGTCCACCGCTGCCTGGCTGTACTCGAACTACTACGGCCTGGCCAAGGTCGGCCTCAACGGCCTGACGCAGCAACTGTCCCGCGAGCTGGGCGGCCAGAAGATCCGGATCAACGCGATCGCGCCCGGCCCCATCGACACCGAGGCCAACCGGACCACCACCCCTCAAGAGATCGTCGCCGACATCGTCAAGGGCCTGCCGCTGTCGCGAATGGGCACGCCGGCGGACCTGGTCGGCATGTGCCTGTTCCTGCTGTCCGACGAGGCGTCGTGGATCACCGGGCAGATCTTCAATGTCGACGGCGGACAGATAATCCGGTCATAGCCGCCGGCGACGATGCAGAGCGAAGCGATGAGGAGGAGTGGCGCATGACTGAAGCGCTCAAGCTGGGCTATATCGGGCTGGGCAATATGGGCGCTCCGATGGCCACGAAGATGACCGAATGGCCGGGCGGGGTAACGGTTTTCGACATTCGGACCGATGCGATGACCCCACTGGCCGAAAAGGGCGCCCGCCTGGCCGACAGCGTCGCCGACGTCGCGGCCGCCGACATCATCCACATCACCGTGCTCAACGACGCCCAGGTTCGCGAGGTGGTCGGCGAGCTGGCCGCGCACGCCGAGCCCGGGACGGTCATCGCCATCCACTCGACGATCAGCGACACCACGGCCGTCGACCTGGCCCGCGATCTCAAAGAGCGGGGCATCCACATCGTCGACGCCCCGGTCAGCGGCGGCGCGGCCGCCGCCGCGAAGGGTGAGCTCGCCACCATGGTGGGCGCCGACCGCGAGGTGTACGAGCGGATCAAGCCGGCGTTCAAACACTGGGCGGCCGTGGTCATCCACGCCGGTGAGCCGGGTGCGGGTACCCGAATGAAGTTGGCCCGCAACATGTTGACGTTCACCTCGTATGCTGCCGCGTGCGAGGCCATGAAACTCGCCGAGGCGGCCGGGCTGGATCTGCAGGCGCTCGGACGGGTGGTGCGTCATACCGACGCTCTCACCGGTGGCCCTGGGGCGATCATGGTGCGTGAGGACATGAAAGACCTCGAGCCGGACAACTTCCTGTACCAGCCGTTCCTGCACACCCGGGGGCTGGGGGAGAAGGATCTGAGCCTGGCATTGGCCCTCGGCGAGTCGGTGTCGGTCGATCTACCGCTCGCGCAGTTGGCCTACGAGCGATTGGCCGCCGGCCTCGGGGTGCCACACACGAAGAAAGAGGCGTAATGGACGAGCTGCGCAGCAAGGGTCTCGCGAAGATGAACGAGGTTTACGGCTGGGAGATGCCCAACGTCGAAGGCGACGCGTACTTCGACCTGACCGTCGATCACCTGTTCGGCAGCATCTGGACGCGGCCGGGGTTGTCGATGCGCGACAAGCGCATCATGACGCTGACGGCCGTGACCGCGATCGGGAACCGCGACCTGGCCGAGATCCAGATCAACGCGGCGCTCCTCAACGGCGAACTCTCCGAGACCGAACTGAAGGAGATGGCCGTCTTCCTCACCCACTACCTCGGCTTCCCGCTGGGCTCGGCCCTCAATGGCGCGGTCGACGCCGTGGTGGCCAAGCGCAAGAAGGCGGCGGCAAAGGGGGGCGGCGAGGACAAGAAGGCCAACGTGGATGCCGCGCTGAAGATGCACTCGGGCGAGTGATCGGTCAATCTCAGTACGGCTGAACGCCTTCGGGCATCACGTATTCGGAGATCGGCGCGGAGCCCCCGTTGATCGTCGTTCCGCCGTTGATGATGCCCGGCGCCAGCTCCAGCATGTTGTGCGGGAAACCGAGCCTCGGTTTGGTCAACGCGTCCAGCCGAGCCAGCTCGTCGGCGCCCAGGTTCACGTCGGCGGCCCGGACGTTGTCCTCGAGCTGGGAGAGCCGCCGCGCGCCGATGATGACGGACGAGACGGCACGCTGCGCGCGGACCCAGGCCAGCGCCACGCTGGCGACATTCGTCTCGTGCGCTCTCGCGATGACCTCGAGTTCATCGATGACGGCGTAGGTCTTCTCGTTGAGAAAGGCATCCACCATGGCGCCGCGGTCGGCGTCGTGCCGGCCGCTGTTGGCGCGGGTGTACTTGCCGCTGAGTACGCCGCCCTTCAACGGCGACCACGGCGTGATGCCGAGGCCGAATTCGGACGCCATCGGCACGAGTTCCTGTTCGATGGTGCGCTCCAGCAGCGAGTACTCGACCTGCAGCCCGATGAACGCCGACCAGCCGCGGAAGCGCGCGAGGAGGTTGGCTTCGGCGATCTTCCACGCCGGGGTGTCCGAAACCCCGATGTAGCGCACCTTGCCGGCACGCACGAGGTCGTCGAGTGCCGCCATGGTCTCCTCGATCGGGGTGTTGGCGTCCCAGATGTGCAGCCAGTACAAATCGATGTAGTCGGTTTGCAAGCGGCGCAACGAATTTTCGCAGGCGCTGATCAGTGATTTGCGGCCCGAGCCGCCGCCGTTGGGATCACCCGGATACAGGTTGCCGCTGAACTTGGTGGCGATCGTCAACCGATCGCGGCGGGCGGGGTGGCGCCCGACGTGGTCACCGATGATCTTCTCGGAATGGCTTCGGGTGTAGAAGTTGGCGGTGTCGATGAAATTGCCGCCGAGTTCGATGTAGCGGTCGATGATCTGTTGTGACTCCTCGACACTGCTGCCCCAGCCGAGGTCTTCGCCAAAGGTCATCGCGCCCAGGCAAAGGGGGCTGACGCGCAAACCGGAGCGTCCGAGTGTCACGTATTGATCCAGCGGCATGTTGCCCACTTCCTGGTAGATTGTTCGACCATGAGGTTGTTCATAACAAAACTAGTTTATGTCTGAACGATCTGGCAAGTCGTCTGCAGTGGATGCGGCCAAGATCTGGTCGCTGAACTATCGGGTGCTGCTGTCGGTCATCTCGTGCGCCGAGGCGGACATCTGCGCGCTGGGCCTCGAATCCAAGGAGCTTTTCCTGCTCGCCGAGATCGACGAGCATCCCTATCCGGCCGAGCTGGCCGCGACCCTGAGCATGCCCAAGGCGACGGTGACGCTCTACCTGAAACGGCTCGAGGCCGCGGGGTTCGTGCGCCGCGAGATCGACCCGTCCGATTTGCGCCGCCACCGGCTGCAGCTCACGCCGACCGGGCGCCGGGCCGCCAGGGACGGCCTGAAGCTGCTCTCCGACGAGTTCGACAAGCGCCTCGGGCGGCTCACCGTCGCCCAGCGCAACGACCTCAGGAGCCTGCTCGAGAAAATCCTCTGAGCGTGGGGACTGTGGGCGTGAGCAGGTTGGCCCGGCTAGTCTGACGTGTCGTGCGCGTCCTGGTGATCGGTTCCGGTGCCCGTGAGCATGCGCTGCTGCTGGCGCTGCGCAAAGACCCGCAGGTCACGGGGCTGGCCATCGCCCCGGGCAACGCCGGCACCGCCCGGCTGGCCGAGCAGCACGACGTCGACGTCACCTCGGCGGAGGATGTCGTCGCCCTGGCCCGAGCGGTGCGCGCCGACCTGGTGGTCATCGGTCCCGAGGTGCCGCTGGTCCTCGGGGTGGCCGACGCGCTGCGGTCGGCCGGCATCGTCTGCTTCGGCCCCGGCAAGGACGCCGCCCGCATCGAAGGCTCCAAGGCGTTCGCCAAAGAGGTCATGGCCTCGGCCGGCGTGCGCACCGCGGCCACCGAAATCGTCGACAGCCCCGCACTTTTGGACGCCGCCCTGGACCGCTTTGGTCCGCCGGCCGGCGATGCGGCGTGGGTGGTGAAGGACGACCGCCTCGCCGCCGGCAAGGGAGTGGTGGTGACCGCGGATCGCGGTGCGGCGCGAGCGCACGCCGCCGGGCTGCTCGAAGCCGGCCACCCGGTGCTGCTGGAGTCGTATCTGGACGGTCCCGAGGTGTCGCTGTTCTGCGTCGTCGACGGCGCGACCGTGGTGCCGCTGCTGCCGGCGCAGGACTTCAAGCGCGTCGGCGACGGCGACAGCGGACCCAACACCGGCGGCATGGGCGCCTACGCGCCGGTCCCGTGGCTTCCCGACGAGGTCTATCGTGACATCGTCGGCAACATCGTCGAACCCGTTGCGGCCGAGATGGTTGCGCGTGGCTGCCCGTTCAGCGGATTGCTGTATGCCGGGCTCGCGATCACCGCAAACGGGCCCGCGGTGGTTGAATTCAACTGCCGCTTCGGCGATCCCGAGACCCAAGCGGTGCTGGCACTGCTGGAATCGCCACTCGGCCAGCTCCTGTACGCGGCGGGCAGCGGCACGTTGACGGAGTTCGGCGAGCTGCGCTGGCACGACGGTGCCGCGGTGACGGTGGTGCTCGCGGCGGAGAACTATCCCGGGCGTCCTCGGGTGGGCGACGTCATCGTCGGCTCCGAGGCCGACGGGGTGCTGCACGCCGGAACCGCGCGACGCGAGGACGGCGAAATCGTCTCCTCGGGTGGCCGCGTGCTGTCGGTGGTGGGAACCGGCGCCGACCTCTCGGCAGCGCGAGATCACGCGTATGACGTCCTACGTTCGATTCGACTGCCGGGCAGTCATTTCCGCAACGACATCGCCCAGCTGGCGGCCGAAGGCCAGATCCGCGTCTAAAAGGCGTTAGAAGGCGACCGCCTGTCCGTCGCGGCGCGGATCGCTGGCAGCGAAATAGCCGCCGTCGAGCCGCCAGACCGCCTGGCAGCTGCCGAATTGGTTGTAGTCGTCGACGGCGACCAGGTCGTGCCCGCGCCGGCGCAATTCGTCGAGCGTCGCAGCGGGGAAACCCTTTTCGCAGCTGACCTGCGTCCCCTCCACCCACCGGAACCGCGGGCCGTCACACGCCGCCTGCGGGTTCTGCCCGTGGTCGGCGATGCGCACCATCACCTGCACATGTCCCTGCGGCTGCATCATTCCGCCCATCACCCCGAAGCTCATCACCGGGGCCCCATCCTTGGTCACGAAGGCCGGAATGATGGTGTGGAAGGGGCGCTTGTTCGGGCCCACGACGTTCGGATGGCCTTTCGTCGCAAGGAAATTCGCGCCCCGGTTTTGCAGCGAGATGCCGGTGCCGGGCACCACCACGCCGGAACCGAATCCCATGTAGTTCGACTGGATCATCGACACCATCATCCCCGCGGCGTCGGCCGCGGTCAGGTAGACGGTTCCGCCCGTCGGGGCGCCCGCGGAGGCCGGCTTCGCCCTCGCGCGGTCGATCAGCGCGGCGCGCTGCGCCAGGTAGTCCGTGTCCAACAGGTGTTCGGGCCGCAGCGGCATGTGCTCGATGTCGGCGACATACGCCTGGACGTCGGCGAACGCGAGCTTCACCGCTTCGATCTGCAGGTGCACGCTGTCGGCGGAATCCGGTGGCAGCGACGCCATGTCGAAGCGCTCCAGGATGCCCAGGGCGATCAGCGCGACGATCCCCTGCCCGTTGGGCGGAATCTCGTGCACGGTGTATCCGCGGTAGCCGCCGTCGACAGTGCCCACCCAGTCGGCGCGGTGCGCCGCGAGGTCGCTACCCCGCATGACACCGCCGTGGGCCGACGCGTGCGCCTCGAGTTTGGCGGCCAGCACCCCGCGGTAGAACGCCTCGCCGCGGCTGGCGGCGATCGCCTCGAGTGTGGCCGCGTGATCGGGCAGGCTGAATCGCTCGCCGGGTTTCGGCGCCCGCCCGCCCGGCAGAAACGCCTCGGCGAAACCCGGCTGCCTCTCGAAGAGCGGCACCTGGGCCGCCCACTGCTCGGCCACCGTCGGCGAAACCAGAAAGCCGTTGCGGCCGTAGGAGATCGCGGGCTCGAAGAGCCGCTCGAACGGCAGCTTGCCAAACTTGGAGTGCAGTTCGGTCCACGCCGACACCGCGCCCGGCACGGTCACCGAATTCCACCCGAAGAGGGGAACGGCTTCTCCGCCAAAGTATTCCGGAGTCCAGCCCGCCGGGGAGCGGCCCGATGCGTTCAGCCCGTGCAATTGCTTGCCATCCCACACGATGGCAAAGGCGTCCGAGCCGATGCCGTTGGAAACCGGCTCCACGATCGTCAGCGTGATGGCGGTGGCGATGGCCGCGTCGACCGCGCTGCCGCCCTCGGCGAGCATCCGCAGGCCCGCCTGGGCGGCGAGCGGTTGCGATGTGCACACAACGTTTTCCGCCACGACGGGCTTGCGGGGCCAGGCGTAGGGGAGGTTCCAGTCGAACGGTGCGCTCATCTCCGCGAGCGTAACGCCATGGCGATTTCGGACGCGATGCTTCGCCGTGGCGTTACGCCCGCGGGGCGGCGGCGCAGACCCCTCACGCCGTCAGCAGCGGTGCCATCCAGGTCAGCTCGGCGGGCAACTGCGAGCTCCAGAATCCCCCGTCGTGCCCACCGGGTGAGAAGCCACCGGCCGGCGGATTGGGCAGTTGCGCGATGAACTGCTTTGTCGCGCTGTAAAACGGATCGCTGTCGCCGCAATCGATCCGAATGGGGATCGAGGCCAGGGCGGGCATGCCGAACACCGAGTTCGCGGCGAAGTCGTCGGGGCCGTCGAAAGCGCCGGGTGCGGCCGCGCCTGACGACATCCACAGTGCGGGGCTCACCGCGCAGATCGCCGCGGTGCGGCCCGGTCCCAACCGACCGCCCAGCAGCAATGCGCCGTAGCCGCCCATCGACCAGCCCAGGAACGCCACCCGTGAGGTGTCCAGATTCTGGTTGCCCAGCATCGGGATGAGCTCGTCGAGCACCATGGCGCCGCTGTCCTCGCCGGAAGACCGTTTGTGCCAATAGCTGCCGCCGCCGTCGACGGCGACGACCGCGAACGGCGGTAGTCCGGCGTCGACGGCCTGCGCCAGACCGTGTTCGACGCCGCCCGCCATCACGGTGGACGCGTCACTGCCCTTGCCGTGCAGCGCGATCACGGGTCGCAGCGGCTTCGTCTGTCCCGGCGGACGCGCGATGGCCCAATTCGTGTTCACGCCGCCACGCGCGGCGGAGACGAAGGAACCGGTCACCATGGTGGGCGCGGCCGCCGCCGGGGGAGCCGGATCGCGAGGCGGGCTCGGCGCCAAAGGCACCTGGGTGCCGGCCATCGACACCGGCGTGGCATGAGATGTGCGTGGCTGTAACAGGATGTCGAGTCCGTACGCGCCGACGGCGCCGAGGGCCGCACCGGCGCCGAGACCGAGCACGGCGCGGCGGCTCAAGTCGGGCATGCGGGCCATCATGCCATGTTCGTTCGGCGGGCCGTTTGGCCGAAATGGCAATGCAGTACCACTTTGGCTGGCACGATGGCTACTCGTGACTGCAGCGGTTACTCCGAAAGGAGAACGTCGACGGTACGCGCTCATCAGCGCCGCCGCCGAGCTGCTCGCCGAGGGCGGGTTCGAAGCGGTGCGCCATCGGGCGGTCGCCGGGCGGGCCGGATTGCCGTTGGCGTCGACCACCTATTACTTCTCCTCCCTCGACGATCTGATCGCACGCGCGGTCGAGCACATCGCGATGATCGAGGTGGCGCAGCTTCGCTCGCGGGTCACCGCGTTGTCCCGGCGGCGCCGCGGGCCGGAGACCATCGCCGAGGTGCTGGCGGACCTGCTCGTCGGGGACGTGTCCGGCCCGGGACTCACCGAGCAGCTGATCTCGCGCTACGAGCGACACATCGCGTGCACTCGCCTGCCCGCGTTGCAGGAAACCATGCGACGCAGCCTGCGTCAGCGCGCCGAGGCCGTTGCGGAGGCCATCGAGCGCTCGGGCCGCTCCGTGCATATCGAACTGGTGTGCACGCTGATCTGCGCGGTCGACGGGTGTGTGGTGTCGGCCCTGGTCGAGGGCCGGGATCCGCGCGCGGCGGCGCAGGGCGCGGTGGTCGATCTCATCGAGGTGCTCGCCCCCATCGATCAGCGCCCCGTGCAGATCTGACCCGGCAGCGACGGCGTCACGATGCATCCGCTGTCAACGTCGCCGTAGATCGTCATCCCGGCCGGGCGGCGCTGCGCGTACAACGCCACGTAGGCACAGACGACCGCGTCGACCGGATCCTCGGCGCGGCGCAGCTCGCATTTGCGGTGCGCGGCGGCCACCGCCGCCCGCAACGCGACCCAGCCCTCGTGCGCGGCGACGCGCAGCGGGATCGGGGCCTGCGCGAGCCGTTCGAGCCCGTCCATCAGTACCAGAAGCTCGGACTTGAGCCGGTCGACGCTACGGCCCGGCTTGGCCTTGTACTTCAGGGTTCGCTCCAACCCGAACAGCGCGACTGTCGCCGCATGCGGGTAGACCTCGACGGCGCGACGGCCGACCGGTGACCGAGGATCCAGGTCGAGGCCGAGCGCCGCGGCCAGGCGTCCGCCGCGCGGGCCGTTGGCGAATTCGGGCTTTCCGGTGTTGCAGGGGTGGGTGCCGGCCTCGAACCTGCGGAAGTCGCGGTTGAGCGCGGTCTCGGCCGGACGCTGGCCGGTCGGGTTGTTCACCACCAGAGGCGCGTCGAAGGCGACGACGCAATCGCCCCACACGTAGGGCCGCAACGCGGCCAGGATCTCGTCGTCGTCGCGGGCCGCGCCCACGCTCACCAAATCGCCGTCGGAGTCGACGACGGCGACGCCGCTCGGGTTGCGACCCGCCCAGGCGAGGTCGACACCGGCGAAGTACATCCGCACAGGGTATGACCGCGACGCAACGAGGGTATGGCGGCATCGAATGTAACGCCACGGCGATTTTCGGCCCGATTTTTCGCCGCCACGTTACGCCCGGTGTGAGAAGACCCGGGCGCGACGACCGTAAGCTGTGTGTTCGTGAGGACCAAGTGAGCATTCCGAATGTGCTGGCCACCCGGTACGCCAGCGCCGAGATGGTCGCGATCTGGTCGCCGGAGGCCAAGATCGTCGCGGAGCGGCGGCTGTGGCTCGCGGTGCTGCGCGCGCAGGCGGAGCTGGGCGTCGCGGTGCCCCCCGACGCGATCGCCGACTACGAGCGGGTGCTCGAGGACGTCGACCTGTCGTCGATCGCGGACCGTGAACGCGTCCTGCGCCACGACGTCAAGGCCCGCATCGAGGAATTCAACGCGCTGGCCGGTCACGAGCATGTGCACAAAGGCATGACCAGCCGCGACCTGACCGAGAACGTGGAGCAGCTGCAGATCCGGCGGTCGCTGGAGCTCGTCTTCGCGCACGGGGTTGCGGTCGCGGCGCGGCTCGCCGAGCGGGCCGTCGCCTATCGCGACCTGGTGATGGCCGGGCGCAGCCACAATGTCGCCGCCCAGGCCACGACGCTCGGCAAGCGATTCGCGTCGGCGGCCCAGGAGACGCTGATCGCGTTGACCAGGCTGCGCGAGTTGATCGACCGTTATCCGCTGCGTGGCATCAAGGGACCGATGGGCACGTCGCAGGACATGCTCGACCTGCTGGACGGCGACGCGGCCAAGCTCGCCGAACTCGAGCGGCGCATCGCCCAATTCTTGGGTTTCGCAACGGTTTTGACCAGCGTCGGGCAGGTGTATCCGAGGTCGCTGGACCATGACGTGATTTCGGCGCTGGTGCAGCTGGGCGCGGGAGCGTCGTCGATGGCGCACACCATTCGGCTGATGGCCGGCCACGAGCTGGTCACCGAGGGGTTCGCGCCGGGCCAGGTCGGCTCGTCGGCGATGCCGCACAAGATGAACACCCGCAGCTGCGAACGGGTCAACGGCCTGCAGGTGGTGTTGCGCGGGTACGCGTCGATGGCCGCCGAGCTAGCGGGTGCGCAGTGGAACGAGGGCGACGTCTTCTGCTCCGTGGTGCGCCGAGTGGCATTGCCGGACAGCTTTTTTGCCATCGACGGGCAGATCGAGACCTTCCTGACGGTGCTCGACGAGTTCGGCGCCTATCCGGCGGTGATCGCTCGCGAGCTGGACCGCTACCTGCCCTTCCTGGCCACCACCAAGGTGTTGATCGCCGCGGTGCGTGCCGGCATGGGCCGCGAGGCCGCGCATCACGTGATCCGCGAACACGCGGTCGCGACGGCGCTGGCCATGCGGGAACGCGGGGCCGAGCCCGATCTGCTGGATCGGCTGGCCGCCGACGACCGGCTGCCGTTGGACCGGGCGGCCCTGGACGCCGCGCTGGCGGACAAGAAGGCGTTCACGGGCGCGGCCGGTGACCAGGTGGACGAGGTGGCGGCCCTGGTGGACGCGCTGGTGAGCCGCTACCCGGACGCCGCCAAGTACGCCCCGGGTGCGATCCTGTGACCCTGGCCGGCGCACTCGCGGAGATCGATTTCACCGATCTCGACAACTTCGCCGACGGGTTCCCGCACGACCTGTTCGCCATCCATCGCCGCGAGGCGCCGGTGTACTGGCACCCACCGACCGACAACACCCCGGACAACGAGGGCTTCTGGTCGGTCGCCACCTACGCGGAAACGCTTGAGGTTCTCAAGGATCCGGTGACGTACTCGTCGGTCACCGGGGGCGAACGGCCCTACGGCGGCACGCTGTTACAGGACCTGGCGATCGCCGGGCAGGTGCTCAACATGATGGACGACCCCCGGCATTCGCAAATCCGGCGACTGGTCAGCTCCGGGCTGACGCCGCGGATGATCCGTTTAGTGGAAGACGATCTGCGGACCAGGGCGCGCCGGCTGCTCGACGCCGTGGTGCCGGGCGAGCCGTTCGACTTCCTGGTCGACATCGCCGCCGAGCTACCGATGCAGATGATCTGCATCCTGCTGGGAGTCCCTGAATCCGAACGGCATTGGCTGTTCGACGCGATCGAGCCGCAGTTCGATTTCGGCGGTTCGCGCAAAGCGTCGCTCTCGCAGCTGTCGGTGGAAGAGGCCGGGTCGCGCATGTACGACTACGGCCGGCAATTGATCGCGTCCAAGCGTGAGAACCCGACCGATGACATGTTGTCGGTCGTGGCGAACGCGATGCTCGACGATTCGGATGCGTCGGCCCTTTCCGACCTCGAGCTGTACCTGTTCTTCAGCCTGCTGTTCAGCGCCGGCGCGGAGACCACCCGCAACGCGGTCGCGGGCGGGCTGCTGGCGCTGGCCAACCATCCGTCGCAATTACGTTCCCTGCGTGAGGATCTCGGTGCGCTGCCCACCGCCGTGGAGGAGATGGTGCGGTGGACCTCACCCTCGCCGTCGAAGCGGCGCACCGCCACCCGCGACGTCACGCTGGGCGGCCGGCCGATCGAGGCCGGACAGAAAATACAGATCTGGGAGGGTTCGGCGAATCGCGACGCCAGCGTGTTCGACCACGCCGACACATTCGATATCGCCCGGAAACCCAACCCGCACCTGGGATTCGGTCAGGGCGTGCACTACTGCCTGGGCGCCAACCTGGCCCGGCTGGAACTGCGGGTGCTGTTCGAGGAGTTGCTCTCCCGGTTCGGTGCCGTGCAGGTGGTCCGGCCGGTCGAATGGGCCCGCAGCAACCGGCATACCGGCATCCGGCACCTCGTCGTGGAGCTACGCGAAGACCAGTGACGATCCGGTTCGCCGATATCGAGCCCTCACCCGATGTGTTCGCTGCGGTGATGGCGACCGGCATCTTGTCGATCGGTGCGAAAAATCACGGGTACCGGTTGATCAGCGACACGATGGGTGTCATCGCCACTTTGGGTCTGGTCCTCCTGGTTGCCCTCGTCGTCGCGAAGGGTTGCGCCACCGGACACAAGCTGCGCTGGGATCTGACCGATCCCGACGTCACGCTGCGGATGATCACCTTCGTCGCCGCCTGCGCGGTGATCGACACGCGCCTGTCGTCGAATGTGTGGGTGGCGCGGGTGCTCGGTGCCGTCGGGCTGGCGTCGTGGCTGGTGCTGATCCTGCTCAGCGCGCGAAACATGTTGGCGCACCGCTGGTCCGCGCTGCGCGACCGCGCCCACGGCGCCTGGCAGCTGGGCAGCGTCGGAACATCGGGTTTGGCGATCGTGATCGCCCGGGCGGCCCGTCACACCGGTCATCACTGGTGGCTCGCGGTGGCCGTGGCCGCGTGGGTGGCGGCGCTGTGCATCTACGGCCTGATGACCTGGCTGACCCTGTGGCGCGTGGTCAACGAACGACAGGACCGCGACGGCTTCGAACCGGACACCTGGATCCTGATGGGCGGCATGGCGATTGCGACGCTGGCCGGCGATAACATCCACGCCGTGGCCCCCGCCTGGCTGGCCGGCCCGGTGCGCGTGGTCACCATCGTGACCTGGGTGACGGCCACCCTGTGGATACCGCCGCTGATCTACTTCGCGCTGCACCGCATTCGGCGGTATCCGAACATGCTGCGGTTTGCCGGCGTGTGGTGGGCGTTCGTGTTCCCGCTGGGCATGTATTCGGCGGCCAGCTTCGCCATGGCGATCGAGATCGGTCAGCGATCGCTGCTCACCGTCTCGCTGGTGTTCTTCTGGGACGCGTTGGCGGCCTGGTTGATTGTGGTCGCCGCGGGGCTGCTCCTGTTGTCGCGGGCGCTGCTGCTAAGCCCCGCGGATCGCGATACCCGCCGAGCGTAATTCAAGCGCGGCCAGGGCCCCGATGGTGACCGGGTCCTCACGGCGCCACCCGCCGACCGGGTCCGCGCTGACGGCGATCAACTTGCGTGGTGGGCGGTTGGTCAACGCGCGCAGCGCGAGCAACTGCGCACCGGCCGGGGTTGCGGCCAACGCGGTCACCGTCAGCTTGCGCCGAAAGAAGCGAACCCGCAGAAACAACCACGGGATCACCGCGACGAGGATCGGGAGCGCGACGACCGCCATCGCCAGCAGCACCGCGAGCCAGCTCGCCGCGGTGTCCAGGTCGTGGCCCGCACCCGCGATGTCCAGCGCGGCCTGGCTGGCGGAGTTGAGCGGCTTGCTGACCGTGTCGCCCACCACCGGGATGTGCTGGGCGCCGTGGCCGGCGGACGCGAGGTTGCCGGCGATGCCGTCCGCGCCGCTCTCGACCTGGCGGCCCGCGTCGGCGATGGTCGCGATGGCGTCGTAAACCGCCAGGGCGACGAGGAGCCACAGCGCCGTCCACACGACGACGGCGAAGTCGCTGAACAGCTGGGCGGCCAGCCGGCCGGGCCTGGTGGAGTAGGGCAGAAACCGCGGTGTCATAGCCCGATCCCAGCACAAGCCGCGTCGTCAGGTGCCCGATAGGCTGACCGGATGCCCGCACTGTCCGACTACCAGCATCTGGCCAGCGGCAAGGTCCGTGAGCTGTATCGCGTCGACGACGAACACCTCCTACTGGTCGCCACCGACCGCATCTCGGCGTACGACTTCGTCCTGGACAGCACCATCCCGGACAAGGGCCGCATCCTGACGGCGATGAGCGTCTTCTTCTTCGGTCTCGTGGACGCCCCCAATCATTTGGCCGGGCCGCCGGATGACCCGCGCATCCCCGACGAGGTGCTGGGCCGGGCCCTGGTGGTGCGGCGGCTGGACATGCTTCCGGTCGAATGCGTGGCGCGCGGTTACCTGACCGGCTCGGGGCTCCTGGACTACCAGGCGACCGGCAAGGTCTGCGGCATCACCTTGCCTCCGGGACTGGTCGAAGCCAGCCGGTTCGCCGAACCGCTGTTCACCCCGGCGACCAAGGCCGCGTTGGGGGACCACGACGAGAACGTCTCGTTCGCCCGCGTGATCGAGATGGTGGGCGGGGTGCGCGCCAACCAACTGCGCGACCGCACGTTGCAGATCTACGTTCAGGCCGCCGACCATGCGCTGAGGAAAGGAATCATCATCGCGGACACCAAGTTCGAGTTCGGCACCGACCGCGACGGCAACCTGCTACTGGCCGACGAGATCTTCACCCCGGATTCGTCACGGTACTGGCCGGCCGACGAGTACCAGGTCGGCGTGGTCCAGAACAGTTTCGACAAACAGTTCGTCCGCAACTGGCTCACCAGCCCCGACTCCGGGTGGGACCGCCACGGCACGCTACCCCCGCCGCCGCTCCCGGACGACATCATCGAGGCGACCCGTGGCCGCTATATCGAGGCCTACGAACGCATTTCCGGCCTGAGCTTCGGCGACTGGATCGGCCCCGCCGCATGAGCGAGTCGCACCTTGCCGGTCCCGTGCCACCCGTCGCCAAGCGGGTGGACAGCCGGCGCGAGCACCACGGTGACGTCTTCATCGACCCCTATGAGTGGCTGCGCGAGAAGACGAACCCCGACGTGATCGCCTACCTCGAGGCGGAAAACAGCTACGTCGACCAGATGACCGCCCACCTCGAACCGTTGCGGCAACAGATCTTCGACGAGATCAAGGCGCGTACCAAGGAAACCGACCTGTCGGTACCGACGCGGCAGGGCCAGTGGTGGTACTACGCCCGCACGTTCGAAGGCAAGCAGTATCGCGTCCAGTGCCGTTGCCCGGTAAGTGATCCCGACGACTGGAACCCGCCGACCCTGGACGAGAACACCGACATTCCCGGCGAACAAATCTTGCTCGATTCGAACGTCGAAGCCGAGGGTCACGAATTTTTCTCCCTGGGCGCCGCAACCGTCAGCCTCGACGGAAACCTGCTGGCGTACTCCGTCGACACCCTCGGCGATGAACGCTATACGTTGCGGTTCAAGGATTTACGCACCGGCGAGCTGTATCCGGACGAGATCGCCGACATCGGCGCGGGTGCGACCTGGGCCGCGGACAACCGCACCGTGTACTACCTCACCCTGGACGCGGCCCATCGCCCCGACAAGGTGTGGCGGTATCGGGTGGGCTCCGGTGCGGAATCGGAGCTGGTGTACCACGAAGCCGACGAGAAGTTTTGGCTCGGCGTGGGACTCACCAGAAGTGAGGCCTACGTCTTCATCGCCTCCGGTTCCTCGATCACCTCCGAATTCCGCTACGCCGACGCCACCGATCCGCAGGCGCAGTTCACCGTCGTGCTGCCGCGCCGCGAAGGCGTCGAGTATTCGGTCGAACATGCGGTGGTGGGCGGGCAGGACCGGTTCTTGATCCTGCATAACGACGACGCGGTCAACTTCACGCTGACCGAGGCGCCGGTCAGCGATCCCACCCAGCAGCGCACGCTGATCCCGCACCGCGACGATGTCCGACTCGACGGGGTGGACGCCTTCGCCGGCCATCTCGTGGTCAGCTACCGGCGTGAGGCGCTGCCGCGGCTCGCGCTGTGGCGCGTCAACTCCGACGGCACATACGCGGAGCCCGAAGAGGTTTCGTTCGATTCCGAACTGATGTCGGCCGGCCTGGCCGGCAACCCGAATTGGGGCGCGCCCAAGCTGCGGATCCGGGCGGGGTCTCTGGTCATTCCGGCACGGGTCTACGACATCGACTTCGTCACCGGCGAACGCACCCTGCTGCGCGAGCAACCCGTACTCGGCGATTATCGCCCGGACGATTACGTCGAACGGCGCGACTGGGCGGTCGCCGAGGACGGCGCCCGGATCCCGGTCTCGGTCGTGCACCGCTCAGGAATCGAATTCCCAGCGCCCGCGCTGGTTTACGGCTACGGAGCCTACGAGATCTGCACCGATCCGAGTTTCTCCATCGCCCGGTTGTCGCTGTTGGATCGGGGAATGGTGTTCGCGATCGCCCACGTCCGCGGCGGCGGCGAGATGGGCCGGCTGTGGTATGAGCACGGCAAGCTCTTGGAGAAGAAGAACACCTTCACCGACTTCGTCGCGGTGGCAAGGCATTTGGTGGATTCCGGAGTAACCCGCCCGCGCCGGCTGGTGGCGTTGGGGGGCAGTGCCGGCGGACTGTTGATGGGGGCGGTGGCCAACCTGGCGCCGGAACTCTTTGCCGGAATCCTCGCGCAGGTACCGTTCGTCGACCCGCTGACCACCATTTTGGATCCCTCCTTGCCGCTGACCGTCACCGAGTGGGACGAATGGGGAAACCCGTTGGCGGACAAGGACGTCTACTCCTACATGAAGTCCTATTCCCCGTATGAGAACGTCGAGGCAAAGCCGTATCCGGCGATCCTGGCGATGACCTCGCTCAACGACACGCGGGTCTACTACGTGGAACCCGCAAAATGGGTCGCGGCCCTGCGACACCTCAACGCGAACGGCAGCCCGGTCCTGCTGAAGACCCAGATGAATGCCGGGCATGGCGGCGTCAGCGGTCGCTACAAGGGTTGGGAGGAAACCGCGTTCCAGTATGCGTGGCTGCTGGCCACCGCCGACGGCGACCGTTATGGCGGCGGCCGGGACGGCTAGCTCGAGGATCAGCCGAGCCGGGCGCTAGTCGTCGCCGACGGGCGGGGTCGCCAGCCTCCTGGGCAGGAAGGATGCCGGGACGACGGTGAACGCCACCAGCACGACCGCCAGCACGAACACCGTCGTATAGGCGTGCGCCAGGTGGTGCGACACGTGGCTGGCCAGATCGGGCGTCATCGTCTGCCCGGGAAGGGCCGACGGGTCAATGCTTCGCTTGCCGGCGGGCGGGCGCACCCCGGCCATCTCGTTCGCCGCCATCAGGGCTTCGTTGCGATTGAACTGATTGGTCAGGATCACCGCCATGAGCGCGGCCCCGATCGACCCGCCCACTTGCTGATTCACGCTGATCAACGTCGTCCCGCGGGCCACCTGACGCGGGGTAAGCGCCTGCATGAGCGCCGCGGAAAGCGGCGTGGTGGTCAAGCCGGCACCCAGGCCCATGATCGCGAGCCCGGACACCAAGACCGGCGAGTATTCGGCCTGCGTGGCGACGCCGTAGGTGAACACGCCCAGACCCGCTGCCATCAGGGGCAGGCCGATCAGCACGATGTTGCCGGGACCGTGCTTGTCCATGAAGGCCCCGCCGATCGGCATCGTCAATACGGCCCCGATTCCGATCGGCAGCATGTGCAGCCCGGACTGCATCGGCGTCTCGTGGCTGACGATCTGGAAGTAGCTCGGGATCAGCAGCCCTACGCCGACTGAGGCGGCCCCGAACACCAGCATCGTCACGTTGACCTCCGTGACCACGGGGTTGCGGAACAGCCGCAGGTCGATCAGGGGGTGATCGGTGCGATGCCACGCATGCACGATGAACGCGCCGATCAATGCCAGGCCGAGCAGCGCCGGCCCCAGCACGTAAGGGTCGGTGATCGTGTGCCGACCCGGAATGGAGCACACCCCGCACAGGAAGATCGCCACCCCGGGGGAGAGCAACAGCGCACCGGTGATGTCGAGGGCCTCCGAGGGGGCCGAGCGATCCTTCGCGAACATGATCGCGGCCAGCGCGAACGCGGTCAGCCCGATCGGCAGGTTGATCAGGAAGATCCACTTCCAGCCATACGCACCGATCAGCCAACCCCCCAGGATGGGCCCCCCGATGGGGCCGAGGAGGATCGGGATTCCCCCCACCGCCATGAGGCGGCCGACCCGTTTGGGCCCGGCCTCACGCGTCAAGATGACGAAGCTGAGCGGCAGCAGCATGCCGCCGCCCACCCCTTGCACCACCCGGAACAAAATCAGCAGCAAGATGTTCGGTGCCACCGCGCACAGCAGCGACCCCAGCGTGAAGATCAGGACCGAACCCATGAAAAGTCGCTTGGTGCCGAACCGATCCGCCGCCCATCCGGTGATCGGGATCACGGTCGCAAACGCGAGCATGTAGCCGGCGATGGTCCACGAGACGACCGCCTGAGTGGACCCGAACTGATCGATGAAGGTGCGTTGCGCGACGGCGACGACGGTGCTGTCCAGGACGGCCATGATGCAGGCCAGGCCACAGACTCCGGCGATCCGGAACAGCGCTGCGTCGAGCTTGTCCGGGTACTCGTCTGGGTGCCGCGACGGACCCGGCTCGATGGGCAACGGAACGGTGAAAGATGCGGAACGGGTGTTCTCCATGGCGCCGCTGAGCATATCCACCCGGCTAGCCGTGCTGAGGCGTTTTTACTCGTATTCGCCGCTATTACCACGCGTGTAATTCCTGCCGCGCAGAGGCGGCGCGGACGGCAGTTTAAAGCGAAAAAATCGGCTTTTCGCGGGCTACAGGACGCGAATGCGTTGTTCGCCGGCAGTTTCGCTTGCCGGCTTTTTCGGCAAAAAGGACGCCGGAATGATCGTGCAAACCACCAGCACGACGGCAATCACGAATACCGCGGTATACGCGTGGGAAAGATCATGCACCACATTCCCCCAAAAGCCCGGGACAAGGGCCTGCCGGGGGATTGCGGATTGGTCCACCGGCACCCCGTCGACGGTCGCACGCTGATGCAGGGCAGCAACCTTGTTTGCCGCGACGATATTTTGGCTCCGATTGAACTGATTGGTCAGGATCATCGACATCAGCGCGGTCCCCATCGAGCCGCCCACCTGGTGGTTGACGCTCATCAAGGTGGTTCCCCGGGCGATTTGATGCGGTGCCAGCGCCTGCACGGCCGCGACCGACAACGGCATCATCGTGCAGCCCATGCCCAGGCCCGTGACCGCCAGCGCCACCAGCAGCACAGGTAGATAGTGCGCCTGCTTGGCCACCCCGAACGCGAAGGCCCCCAGCCCGGCCGTGATCAGCACAATCCCGACCAGCACGATTTTGCCCGGCCCTTGCCTGTCCACCAGCGGCCCGGTCAGCCGCATGGTCAGCATGGCGCCGAGCCCCTGCGGGATCAGGTGCACGCCCGCCTGCATCGGCGTTTGGTGCAGCACCTGCTGGAAGTAGCTCGGAAGCAGCAGGCCGGCGCCGAAAAAGGCGGTCGCGAATACCAGCATCGTCACATTGGCGTGGGTCAGCACCGGATTGCGGAAGAGCCGCAGATCGATCAACGGATGATCCGCCCGGTGCCAGGCGTGCGCGACGAACCCCGCGATCAATGCCAGTCCGATCGTCGCCGGGATCACCACATGGCGGTCGGCCACGGTGCCGCGGCCCGGGACGGACGACACCGCGAACAGGAACATGGCCAGGCCGGGGGAGAGCAGCAGCACGCCGACGGCGTCGAACGTTTCCGACCGGACCGGATGGTCGCGGGGGAACACGATCGCCGCGAGAACAATGGTGAGCAGTCCGATCGGCACGTTGATCAGGAAGATCCATCGCCAGCTCGAGGTGTCGATCAGCCAGCCGCCCAGGATCGGGCCGCCGATCGGGGCGAGCAGCATCGGGATGCTCAGGATCGACATCAGGCGCCCGAGCCGGGCGGGGCCGGCCTCACGGGTCAAGATCATGAACCCCAACGGCAGCAGCATGCCGCCGCCGACACCCTGAACCACCCGAAAGATGATGAGCTGCAAGATGTTTGCGGCAATCGCGCACAGCAGTGATCCGAGCATGAATGCCAGCACGGAGCCTATGAACAGCCGCTTGGTGCCGAACCGGTCGGCGGCCCACCCGGTTATCGGGATCACTGTCGCCAGGGCGAGCGTGTAGCCCGTCATCGTCCAGGCCACGACCGCCTGCGAGGACGCGAACTGGTCGATGAAGGTGCGTTGCGCGACGCTGACCACCGTGACATCCAGGATCGCCATGACCGTGGCCAAGATGCACACGCCGGAGATCCGCAACAGCTCGGCGTCCAACTTGTCGGGATACTCCCGTGTGTCGGCGCCCGGCTGCCCCGCGGGGGCATGGGGCAGCGGCGCTCCGGCCGCTGCGTAGGAGGCCTCGTCCATGGCGTTGCTTAGCATATCGAACAGATCGTGTCCGCCGGCGCCGGTGGCCGTTTGCTGGACCGCCCCTGAAATTCCGGTCGCCGAACCCAGTTATCGCTTTTGGGTGAGCGCATATACGCCTGCTGTCTGCGTGTCCTTCACCGTTCCGACACTTGCGGTCGGCAAACTGCTGGTGTGTCTGGAAAATTGATCGTTTCGGTCTCGGGGATCGGGGAACGCACCCTGCCCGACGTCGAGGCGTTCTGCGCGCAAATGGATGCCCGTGAGGTACCGGTTTCGCTGCTGGTGGCTCCCCGCCTGTCCGGCGGCTACCGACTCGACAGCGACCCGAAAACCGTTGACTGGCTGACCGCCCGCCGCGCCGGTGGCGACGCGATCGTGTTGCACGGCTACGACGATGCCCTCACCAGGAAGCGCCGCGGTGAGTTCGCGATTTTGCGGGCGCATGAGGCCAATCTGCGCTTGATGGCCGCCGACCGGGTCCTCGAGCACCTCGGTTTACGCACGCGGCTGTTCGCGGCTCCCGGCTGCGTGGTTTCGCCCGGTGTCGTCAAAGCATTGCCGGGCAACGGTTTTCGGATGCTGGCCGATTTGCATGGGATCACCGACCTGGTGCGGCACACCACCGTGCGGGCGCGGGTTCTCGGCATCGGCGAGGGTGTTCTCGCCGAGCCGTGGTGGTGTCGCACGGTCGTGCTGTCCGCCGAGCGGATCGCCCGGCGCGGCGGCATCGTGCGGGTGGCGGTCGCCGCGCGGCATCTCCGCAAACCCGGACCGCTGCAGGCGATGCTGGACGCGGTCGACCTGGCGTTGATGCACGACTGCACACCGACGGTGTATCGCTGGCGTCGTGACAAGGCCTTGCTCGACGCCGCCTGACGAATCGACTGCCTGACCTGCTGTCCGGGGCACTACCCTGGACCGACATGAGCGTTTCTTCGGTTGCCGGGTTCGGCGCTGATGCCATCGTCGTCGGGGCGGGGCTGTCCGGCCTGGTCGCCGCCTGCGAACTGGTGGATCGCGGCCTGCGGGTGCTGATCCTCGACCAGGAGAACAGCGCCAACCTGGGCGGGCAGGCGTTCTGGTCCTTCGGCGGTCTGTTCTTCGTCGACAGCCCCGAGCAGCGCCGGTTGGGCATCCGCGACAGCCACGAGCTCGCGCTGCAGGACTGGCTGGGTACGGCGGCGTTCGACCGGCCCGAGGACTACTGGCCGCGCCAATGGGCCCATGCCTACGTCGATTTCGCCGCGGGGGAGAAGCGCAGCTGGCTGCGCGCCCGCGGGCTCAAGCTTTTCCCTTTGGTGGGGTGGGCCGAGCGCGGCGGGTATGACGCGCAGGGGCACGGCAATTCGGTTCCGCGCTTCCACATCACCTGGGGCACCGGGCCCGCGCTGGTCGAGATCTTCGCCCGTCAACTGCGCGACCGCTCCACGGTGCGCTTCGCGCACCGCCATCAGGTCGACGAGTTGATCGTCGAGAATGACGCGGTGACGGGCGTCCGGGGGACGGTGCTGGAGTCCTCAACCGCGCCGCGCGGCGTCGCCTCGTCACGAAAGGCCGTCGGGGAGTTCGAGTTCCGAGCCGCTGCGGTGATCGTGACGAGTGGTGGCATCGGGGGGAACCACGAGCTGGTGCGCAAGAATTGGCCGAAGCGGATGGGCCGCGTGCCCGAGCAATTGCTCAGCGGCGTGCCGGCACACGTCGACGGCCGGATGATCGGCATCACGCAGAAGGCCGGCGCGCGGGTGATCAACCCGGACCGGATGTGGCACTACACCGAGGGCATCACCAACTACGACCCGATCTGGCCGCTGCACGGAATTCGCATCATCCCGGGCCCGTCGTCGCTGTGGCTGGATGCGAACGGCAAGCGGTTGCCGGTTCCCCTGTATCCCGGTTTCGACACACTTGGCACGCTCGAGTACATCACCCGATCCGGGTTCGACTACACGTGGTTTGTGTTGAACGCCAAGATCATTGAGAAGGAATTCGCGCTTTCCGGGCAGGAACAGAATCCCGATCTGACCGGGCAGAGCGTGCGCGAGCTGCTGCGGAACCGGGCACGCTCCGGACCGCCGGGGCCCGTGCAGGCGTTCGTCGATCGTGGCGTGGACTTCGTCAGCGCGGATTCGTTGCGGGACCTGGTGTCCGCGATGAACAAGCTGCCCGACGTGCAACCGCTGGACTACGCCACGGTGGAGGCCGAGGTCACCGCGCGGGACCGGGAGGTCGCCAACAGGTTCAGCAAGGACGGCCAGATCACCGCGATCCGTGCGGCCCGCGGCTATCTGGGCGACCGGCTGGGCCGGGTCGTGGCGCCGCACCGGTTGACCGATCCGAAGGCCGGGCCGATGATCGCGGTCAAGCTGCACATCTTGACGCGAAAGACGCTGGGCGGCATCGAAACCGATCTTGCCGCACGGGTGTTGACCTCCGACGGCACTCCGCTGAGCGGGCTGTACGCCGCCGGCGAGGCGGCGGGCTTCGGCGGCGGGGGCGTGCACGGCTACCGCGCGCTGGAGGGCACATTCCTGGGTGGGTGCATCTTCTCGGGCCGCGCCGCCGGCCGCGGCGCCGCCGACGACATCACCTAGCTGCTCGCGCTAGAAGGTGACGGCGTCCTCTTCGGGCAGCACCTGGAAGTCGGTGCTGGTCATCTCGGTGAGCCGGCCGTAGTAGATGCCACGCGCATCGGGGGCGATGATCCCCTGGTGGATGGGGACGGCGCGCGCTGGTGCCACCGCGCGAAGGTAATCGACCGCTTCCGAAACCTTCATCCACGGGGCCGCCGCCGGGGTGGCCAAAACGTCCACCGGCTCGTCGGGCACGAACAGAGCGTCGCCGGGATGCATCAACCGGGCGGGATGCTCGCCGTCGCCGATGAGAAACGAAATGTTCTCGATCACAGGGATTTCCGGGTGGATGACGGCGTGCTTTCCCCCCAAGGCCCGCACGGTCAGCTCACCGATCTGCAGTTCGTCGCCGACGTGTACCTCGCGGCAGGGCGCGCCGAGTTGCGCGGCGGTCTGTGGGTCGGCATACAGCGCGACATCCGGGTTACCCTCGAGCAGTGCCGGCAACCGTTTCCCGTCGACGTGGTCGGGGTGCTGATGAGTGATCAAGATGGCGGTTAAGCCGGTGATTCCCTCGAAACCGTGGGCGAAGGTACCGGGATCAAACAGCACGCGTGTCTGGTCGAACTCGGCGAGTAGGCACGAATGACCGAAATGCGTCAGTTGCATATCTACGATTGTGCCTTGATGGACAAGCTGCCGCTGCGCGTGATCCTGGCCACGATGCTGGTCGCCGGCGCCCTCGCGGTCGCGCTGGTCGTCGTCATCCCTGCGCACGGTGAGCCCGAGACCTGCCCCGCCATGTGCGACCGGATCCCCAACACCGCGTGGATCGATCAGCGTGCCGTGCCGCTGGACGCGGTGTACCACTGGCCCGCGCTCGCCGGTCAGGCGGTCCAGACGACGGGCTCGGCGCCCGGCCCCCGGTTTCGGTTCGAGGAGCTGTGCGCCACGCCGGCCACCGCTCGGGACCCCCGCGACTCGGCGGTCTCCGCCCGTTCGACGGTGCAGCATCCGGACGGTCAGTGGCAGTTGCAGGCCCAAATCCTGCATTGGCGCGGTGATACGGCCCGCGGTGGCGAGATCGCGGCCGAGGCGTTCCGTCGCGCCGTCGCCGCGTTGCGGAGTTGCCAGCAGCGTGCGCCGCAGCAATCGCCGTCGTTGACCAGCGACGACACCAACCGCATGGCCGCCGTGATCAGCGGCCCGGTGGTGATGCACACCTACCTTTTCGCCCACCCGGCCAGCAGCACGGTCAGCGAGGTCACGCTCTGGTCGACGTCCCCGCCGCAGGCGCCCTGGCCGGCGATGGCCGACGACCCGGTGCTGGGCGCCATGGGCGCGCCGCTGTGTGAGGCCTACATTGCCTCGTGCCCGTGAGGGCGAGCTGCGGTTTCGCCGGTAGAGTTGGCGGCGAAACGCCAACTGAGGAGGAGCGCCGGTGGCCCGGGTGATCGTGAGCGTGATGCCCAAAGCGGAGATTCTGGACCCGCAGGGTCAGGCGATCGTCGGCGCGCTGGGCCGCCTCGGTCACCCGGGGATATCAGATGTCCGGCAGGGCAAGAGGTTTGAGCTCGAAGTGGACGACAGCGTGGACGACTCGGCGCTCGCCGAGATCGCCGAATCGCTGTTGGCGAACACCGTGATCGAGGACTGGACGATCAGCCGGGAGACGACGTGACCGCACGCATCGGGATCATCACGTTTCCCGGCACGCTCGACGACGTGGACGCCGCCCGGGCGGCCCGCCGCGTCGGCGCGGAGCCGGTCAACCTGTGGCACGCCGACGCCGATTTGAAAAGCGTCGACGCCGTGGTGGTTCCGGGCGGCTTCTCCTACGGTGACTACCTGCGGGCGGGGGCGATCGCCAGGTTTGCCCCGGTTATGACCGAAGTGGTGGACGCCGCGCGGCGCGGGATGCCGGTCTTGGGTATCTGCAACGGTTTTCAAGTGCTCTGCGAGGCCGGCCTGCTGCCCGGTGCCCTGACCCGCAACGTGGGTTTGCATTTCATCTGCCGTGACGTGTGGCTGCGGGTGGCGTCGACGTCGACGGCGTGGACGTCGCGTTTCGAACCGGACGCCGATCTGCTGGTGCCGCTGAAGTCCGGCGAGGGCCGCTACGTGGCGCCCGCCGAGGTGCTCGAGGAGCTCGAGGGCGAGGGGCGGGTGGTGTTCCGGTACCACGAGAACGCCAACGGTTCGCAACATGACATCGCCGGCGTCAGCTCCGCCGACGGCCGCGTGGTGGGCCTGATGCCGCATCCCGAGCATGCCATCGAGGCGCTGACCGGGCCCTCCGACGACGGCTTGGGCCTGTTCTACTCGGTGCTGGACGGGGTCCTCGCCGGCTGATCGGAAATGCCTGCGGCACAGCATAATTCGTCGAAGGCCGCGCTGATGGCGTCCGTCGCCTCATGCGCGTCGTCGAACGTCTGATCGTCGGTCAGCACCGCGACGCCGAGCCGGTCGACGTAGCTCCACACGGTGATGTTGACCGGGGCGCCGGGCGAGAGCACACCCGTGGAATAGATCTCGCTGACGGCCGCGCCGCCGAAGTGGCCCCGTTCGCGCGGTCCGACCACGCTGGATACGGCGACGTTCATCAGCTTGTTGGGCATGTCGCGCAGACCCAGCCAGCGAAATGCCGCCGGGGCGAAGGCGGTCGGCAGGTAGGCCATCATCTTCCCGTACAGCTGCGGGCCGAGGATCTCGTGGTCTTCCTTGGCGATCCGGGTGGCCACCGAGATCAGCCGGGCCCGTTCGATCGGGTCGTCGACATGCACCGGCAGCGAAATCATCAGCCCGCTGATCTCGTTGCCGGTGATCCGGTCCGACTTGTCGGTGGCGGTCGGCACCGACGCGATGATCGGGCGGTCGGCCGCGCCGTCGTAGGCCAGCAAGAGCGTTCGCAACCCGCCGGCCGCCGTCGCCAGCACCAGATCGGTCATGGTGATGCCCAACGCTTTTGCCGTCGCCTTGGCCTGCGGCAGCGGTAACGACGTGCTGGCGAACCAGCGCCGGGGTGAGACCACATGGTTGAGAAACGTCGGGGGCGCGTCAAAAGCATCGGCGAGATCGGGGTGGTCTCCGCGCTCGCGGGAGCGACGCCGCACCCGCATCAGCCCCACGGCCGCGTCTTTGAGCAGCCGTGGCAGTTGCGCGAGTTGCCGGACGTGGTCGCGCGCGGCGGCGCGCAGCAGGTCGGCATCGGAAACCGTGACACCGGCTTCGTCGTTGTCGCGCTCGTCGGTGAGCCCGTCCCGCAGATCCATCGCGCGCGCCAGGAGGTTGACCGACGCGACACCGTCGGCCAACGCGTGGTGCACCTTGCCGATCAAGGCGAACCGGCCGTCGGCCAGTCCCTCGGCGAAGTGAAATTCCCACAGCGGCCGGGTGCGGTCCAACGGGGTCGACGCCACCTCGCCGATGACCCGATCGAGCTCTCGCCGCCCGCCCGGCGCGGGCACCCGGACGCGACGGAGGTGATAGTCCAGGTCGACCTCACAGTTTTCCTGCCACATCGGGTGATGCAGGTGCCACGGGATGTCAACGAGCTTGTAGCGCAACGGTTCCAGCAGGTGAAGCCGCCGGCGCACGTGGCGGCGGAACGCGTCGAACCCGAACTCGCCGTCGCAGTCGGCCGGGTCGATGATCGCCACCTTCAGCGTGTGCGTGTGCAGGTTGGGCGTCTCGCTGTAGAGCAGCATGGCGTCCATGCCGTTGAGTCTTTTCACACGTCACCTCGCCCTGCCGACGCGACCAGGCCAACAACTATGCCGCAGGGCGCCGGCCGCCGGCGCGGATTGGCGGCATCCTCAGCCGAGGATCGGAAACCGGCGCTGCTCGGCCAACCGCTTCAGCGCGTCCTCCATGACGGCGCGGACATGGGCGTCGACCTCGTCGATGTCGGGGTCCTCACCGAAGCGCGCGGTGACGTCGATCGGCTCGAGCACCTCGGTGACGACCTTTGCCGGCAGCGGCAGGTTGGGCGGGAAGATCACGCTGAGCCCGAACGGGAACCCGACGCTGACCGGCAGGATGTCCATGCGGGCCTTCGTTAGCCCCAGCTTGCGGGCCAGCCAGTTGCCCCGGGTCAAAAACAGCTGGGTCTCCTGGGCGCCGATCGACACTGTCGGCACGATCGGCACGCCGGCTTCGATCGCCGTTCGCACGTAGCCGGTGCGCCCGTTGAAGTCGATGGTGTTGGCGCTGAACGTCGGGCGGTACGAGTCGTAGTCGCCGCCGGGAAACACCAGCACCACCGCGCCCGAATGCAGGGCGGCGGCGGCGTTTTCGCGGCTGGCCTCGATCACCCCGAGGCGGCGCAGCCAGCCGTCCAAGGGCCCCATGAAGATCCCGTAATGGCCGAGCGTGTAGACGGGGCGGTCGTAGCCGAACCTTTCGTAGAAGGCCGGGGAAAAGATCAACACGTCCGGTGTCAGCATGCCGCCGGAGTGGTTGGAGACCACCAGCGCCCCACCGGACGGCGGGACGTTGTCGATGTTTCGCACCTCGGCCCGGTAATACCGTTTGATGGCCGGCCCGAGCGCGTTGGCGACCCGTTCGGTGAAGGCCAGATCCCATTTGGCGGTCTCGTGATTGTCCGCCGCGCCCGCACCGCTGCCCTTCATGGCTCCCCGCTGTCGTGATCGTGCCATTTGCTATTGGTTGCCGGTGTGACGCCGGTCTCAAACCTCAGGCCATGGATGACATATGATACTTTCGAATTTGGAGAATGTCATATTCGTTTGCTGGGGGCGACCCGGCGCTGGGGGATCATGTCCGAGAAGGTTCTTGTCACCGGGGGTTTCGGGCTCGTCGGCTCACAAACGGTGCGTCGGCTGGTCGCCGACGGCCACCGCGTGGTCGCGACGGATCTGGGCACCCCCACCCAGCGCAAGGCGGCGAGGACGCTGCCCGACGGCGTCGAGGCGCACTGGGCCGATCTGACCGACCCGGGCCATGTCGACCGCCTGCTCGCCGCGACCTCACCCACCGCCATCGTCCACCTGGCCGCGGTGATCCCGCCCGGGATCTACCGCAGTCCCGCCCTCGGGCGCCGCGTCAACGTCGACGCGACCCTCACGCTGCTGCGCGCCGCGCAGGCCCGGCCGCACCCGGTGCGGTTCATCCAGGCGTCGAGCAACGCCGTGTACGGGGCGCGTAACCCGCACCGCAACGCCGAGCTGTTGCGCGCCGATTCCCCGATGAACCCGGCTGATCTCTACGGCGCGCACAAAGCCGAAGCGGAACAGCACATCCGGTCCTCGAACCTCGAATGGGTGATCTTGCGCCTGGGCGGGGTGATAAGCGTCGACCCGGAGGCCATGCCGTTCAGCGTTGACGCACTGTTCTTCGAAAGCGCCCTGCCGACGGACGGGCGCATCCACACCGTCGATGTGCGCGACGTCGCCCGTGCGTTCGCCGCGGCGACCACGGCCGACGTCGTCGGTGAGACCCTGCTGATCGCAGGCGACGAGTCGCACCGGATTCGGCAGGGCGAGGTCGGCAAGGCGCTGGCCGCCGCCCGGGGTCTCGTCGACGTCCTGCCCGGGGGACGTCCGGGTGATCCCGACAGCGACGACGGCTGGTTCGTCACCGACTGGATGGATACCGCTCGCTCCCAACAAGTCCTGCAATTCCAGCACCACTCGTGGCCGGACATGCTCGACGAGATGCGCGCGACGGCGGGGTGGCGGCGCTACCCGATGCGGTTGATCTCGCCGCTGGCGCGGCGGTTTCTCAAAAGCCGTGCGGCCTACCGGGATACGCCCGGGCGCTACGCCGATCCGTGGGGCGCCATCCGGGCGAAGCTGGGTGAGCCGCGCCCCGATGCTCCGGGTGCCGCGAGCGGCGCCTAGACCGGGCGGGCGTCAGCCGGCGTGACGCAGCAAGGACCGCTCGGCGGGCGGCAGGCCGGCGGCGGGGTCCAGCTCCTCGAAGAGCTCGGTGGCGTCCGCGATCGTCAGGTCGACGAGGGACGCGAATTCGGCGAAGGAGACTTTGCTTCGGATCCATTGCGACTTGCGGGCCACCACGCCGATGCGCTGCGGATCGCACGAGCCGTGCACGATCGCGGTGACGTGGCGGTCCTGGCGGTTCCACGTGTCGGCGAAGTGCGTCAGCCAGGGGCGGTCGGCGGCCGGAAAGTAGCACCCCGGAGTGACCCGGATGATCAACACGTCGTCGTGCGCGGGCGAGATCTCGAAATGAACGTGCAGCCGTCGCGGAGCGCCGGTGACGAAGAAGTGTTCGCCGTCGCGGTGCCCGCGAAAGTATTGCCGTCCGCGGGTGCGCAAATAGCGTTCGACAAGGTTCGCGCACATCTGCTCGTTCGTCATAGACGTATGGTGTCGCCGGCGACTTTGCGGACGCTGGGAGCCAAGCGATGTGGCGCCGAAGAATCTGTTGAGAATTCGCTGAGTGGCCCGCTGCCCGTTTATCGAGGCCCGTCGAGCGGATACAGGGCGGGAAGATTGATCACGATCGCTTCCTGGGTGCTGCGGGCGATCACGACCTCGGCCGCGGTATCGGGGTCGGGGTTTTCTTCCCGGTGCGGAAGATACGGCGGAATGAAGACGTAGTCACCGGGTTCGGTGGCAATACGTACCTCTTGGGTGCCGTCGTGAAACACGAACTCCGGGTGGCCGCTTCGCACATAGATCGCGGTCTCCGAGTCACCGTGGTGATGGTTGTCCGAGGCGGATTTCGGCGACGCGTGCGTCTCACCCATCCAGAGCTTTTCCGCTCCGACCGACGCGCCCGATAGGGCGGCGAAGCGCCGCAGCCCCTCCGACTGTGCCGTGTCCGAGCTGATCTCGGACGCCTTGATGTGGCGCACTCGGTTGCGGGCGACCGGTGCGGCCGTGTCGTCGAAGTCGGGATGGAATCCGTCGGAGGTGGCCATGGGTCAATTATCGTCCCGGCCATCCCGATACGCTTCGAGCAATCTCAGCCACAGCTCGCTGATCGTCGGGAAGCACGGCACGGCGTGCCACAAGCGGTCGACGGTCACGTGGCCGGCGACGGCGATGGTCGCCGAGTGCAACAGCTCGGTCACGCCGGGGCCGACCATGGTGACGCCCAGCAGCCGCCCGCTCTCCTGGTCGACCACCATTCGTGCGCGGCCGGTATAACCGTCGGCGTAGAGTTTCGCCCCCATCACCACGTCCCCGATCTCGATATCGACGGCTCGGACCCGGTAGCCGGCGTCCCGGGCTTGTTGGCTTGTCAGTCCGACCGCGGCCGCTTCGGGATCGGTGAAGAAGGCTTGTGGCACCGCGTAGTGGTCTGCGGTGGTCGCGTGTGCACCCCACGCGCTGGTGTCCAACGGTCTTCCGGTTGCGCGTGCTCCGATGGCCGCGCCGGCGATGCGGCCCTGATACTTGCCTTGATGCGTGAGCAGGGCGCGGTGGTTGACGTCGCCGGCGGCGTAGAGCCAGCCGTCCTCGACCGCGCCGCGCACGAGGCAGGTGTCGTCCACCTCGAGCCAGCTGCCCGGCTCCAATCCCACTGTCTCCAAGCCGATATCGTCGGTCAGCGGTGCCCGACCGGTGGCGAACAGCACCTCAGTCACGGTCAGCTCGCTGCCATCGTCCAATTCGAGGACAACGCTCGTGTCGTCCTGGCGCCGCAGCGCGCGCACCGTGACACCTACCCGCACATCGACGCCGGCGTCGCTGAGCCCGCGGGCGATCAGCTCGCCCACGAACGGTTCCATGCGGGGTAACAACCTCGACCCCCGCGACAGGAGCGTCACTTGGGAGCCCAATCCCTGCCAGGCCGTAGCCATTTCGACACCCACGCCGCCGGCGCCCACGACGGCCAGCCGCTCCGGGACCGCGCTGCTGTCGGTGGCGCGCCGGTTGGTCCACGGCTTGGCCTCTGCCATTCCGGGCAAATCGGGCAGGGCGGGACGGCTTCCGGTGCACACGACCACCGCATGCCGCGCGGTGAGCCCGACACGCTCGTCGCCGGTGGTGACGACGACTCGCCGGGGGCCGTCCAACCTTCCATGACCGCGTACCAACGTCGCGCCGATTCCGCTCACCCAATCGGCCTGGCCGCTGTCATCCCAGTCGGTCACATACCGGTTGCGGCGGCCGAAGACACCGTCGGCGCTGATGGATCCGGTGATCGCTTCCCGAGCACCGTCGACGCGTCGCGCGTCGGCGAGGGCAATGACGGGACGCAGCAACGCTTTACTGGGCACGCACGCCCAGTAGGAGCACTCGCCCCCGACGAGTTCGCGTTCGATAATGGCGACGCGCAGGCCCGCGGCGCGGGCGCGTTCGGCGGCGTTCTGCCCGATCGGTCCGGCGCCGAGCACGATGACGTCGAAGTCTCGTTCGCTAGCTATTGCCACTCTTGGCGATCCCTTCGGTTTGGGTTAGGCGCTCGGCCAGCTCGCGAAGGTTGCCGGCGACGATGTTCGGCTGCGGCAGGCTGCGGACCGGTAACGGCGCGTTGCCGCGCCGGGTGATCAGAGCCGCACTGAACCCGACGCTCTGCGCGCCGAGGGTGTCCCACACGTGTGCGGCCACCATCATGCAATCACCGGGTGTCACACGGAGCTCGTCGCACACGTACCGATAGACGGCGGGCGACGGTTTGAAGGCGCGGCGGGCATCGACGCTCAGTTGGCGCTCGAAAAAGCCGGCCAGCCCCGAATTCTGTAGCGCCGTCGGGCCGTCCGGGTTGGGTGGGGAGTTCGTCAGGGTTACCAACCGAAAACCGTTGTCGCGCAATGTGGCGAGGCCCTCGGCGGCATCGGGGTGTGCCGGCATGGTGAGCAACCCGGTCGTCAGGCGATCGAGGTGGTCATCGGTGACGTCCACCCGGTGGACGTCACCCAGCATGCGCAGCACCGCCTGAGCGAGAACGGGGAACGGCACGTACTTGCCGGCCAGTGTGATGGTCATCGAGTACTGAATGAGCTGACCGAACCACTCGCGCAGCACGCGTTCGTCGCCGAACAAGTCCGCGAAAAGCGGTGCGAGGGACTCGATGTCGATCAGCGTCTCGTTGACATCGAAAACGAGGACGGAGGGTGTCGTCATGCTAGGGCTCGACCTTTTTAACGTTGGGCACATCCGGCCGCAGATACCCCGCCAGACACATGCAAATCAATACCATTCCGACGGCCGGCCACCACAATGCGACGACTGCCGCCGCCGCGAAGACGCCGATCGTGATGAACGACCGCATGCGTAGCAGTCGGCGCACTCGCTGGGTGAGGTCCTCGTGGGCGGGCCGATCGACCACTTCCTGGCACAGCGCCAAGTAGGTGATGTTGACGAGCACGAACACCGAGGCATACAGAACCACCGGTGCGGCGGCCAGCCTGCTGTCGGCGATCCACTCGGTGGTGATCGGAATCAGCGACACCGAGAACAAGTGCGCAAAGTTCGACCACACCAATCGTGGCGTCGCCACTTGCGCGTAGCCGAACAGGTGGTGGTGATTCACCCAGACGATGGCGATGAACACGTAGCTGACCACATAGCTCAGTCCGGTGGGCCATTCCGGTAATAACGCGTTGAAGGTGTAGGACTTCGGCGGCTTGAGCTCGAGGACGAGGATCGTGATGAGGACCGCAAACACTCCGTCTGAGAATGCGCCCACCCGGTCTGGACTCGTTTTCCGCGCGGCCACGACGCCTCCTCAACCCCGCTGGTGGTTTCGTTCCTGCAAGACCCAGGCGTTCCCGTCGGGATCGCGAAAGTCGGCGAAGCTCGCGTAGTCACCGCGATCGGGGTCGGTACCCGGGAGGAACCCGCCTCTCCAGCCGCCGTCGGTGTCCTTGTGGCGGATCTCGCCGACGGTTACGCCGCGACCGATCAACTCGGCGCGGCAGGCTTCGATGTCCGGGACCACGAGGTATAGGCCCCGCACCGAGCCGGCCGGCGCGTCGGTCAATCCCACGCCGAATTGGATTGAGGCGTGCGATCCCTCGGGCGTCAATTGGATGACCCGGAACCCGGGCGCGGGCGCGTAATCGACATCGAGGGCGAAGCCGACCTGGTCGCGGTAAAACCGTAGTGACCGGTCGGGATCGGCGACGGGCAGGATGACGACTTCGATGGACATCCTCATGACGTGCCCCTTACCGGATTCCTTCCTAAGACCTCGTCGGTGTCCAACCCGCGGTCGACACCGTGCGGGATGACGGTTTGGCCTGGTTCCAGCCGAAGTTGCTTGCCGTCGAGGTACACATTGATTTTGTCCGGTTCGAAGGACACCAGGTTGCGGACGCGCGACACTTCGGTCCACGCATCGACGTAAGACCACGCTGCGTGCTGGTGGCCGCCGATGTCATAGTACGAGCAGATTCCTTTGTATGGGCAAAAGGTCTGGATAGCAACGGGTTTGAGGGCGGACTCGTCGATATCGTCGCGCTCGACGTACCATCTGGGCGCGAAGCCGGATTCATACAGGGCCACGGGTCGGTGAGTCTCGGCGATCACGCGCTCTCCATCGCGGACGACGAGATGCCGTGCCGTGGAACGGATGTCGATGCGGTGGTAAGCGTCCGCGGCGTGCCCGACGATCCGTTCCTCTTCTTCATAGAAGGCATCCATGGCGCGCCAGGCAAAAGCCACCCGGCCCTGCAGGACCGTCGCATGCGCGGGCAGACCGGTATGTTCCCAGGCGCTGTGGGCGGCCTCCCGCCCCGGTGCCTTGACGGTGAACCACTGCGTGTCGCCGAGGTCGCGGTGCTGCGTCACCCGATCCTCGGCGGTCAACGTCCCCACTTCGATATCCCCTGACGGAAAGTAGGCCACCGGGTAACGGCCGGGCTCGTGTAACAGGAGCACGTCCTCGCTGTCGGCGATCCACCGTTCCGCGAAGCGCACCCGCATCCGACGGCGCAACGGCTCGGCAAAGAGCAGCCGCGACGGCATCGGCTGCTCGGTGAGGAAGTGCCCGATCGACCCGGTTGCCAGCGGGCCCTGCTGCCATGCCAGTCCCATGTGGACACCTACCTTTCCTGAATCCCCCGCGTGCCACGGTGTTTCGACAACACGTCACTCCAGCACGACGACCATCTTGCCGCCGGCCTCTCCGGCCTCCATCAGCCGGTGCGCCTCATGAATCTGGTCGAAGGAGAAGACCCGAGACGGTTTCGCCTCCAGCGTGCCGTCGGCGACCTGTCCGGCGATGTCCCCCAGCGGGACGTCGGACAGCGGGAAGCCAGGCGTGCCAAAGACGAAGCTGCCGAAGAAGTTCCAGTTCACACCGGATGCCATGCGCAACAGCGGGTTGAAATCCCCGATGGGCTCCAGCCCGCCCAGCCAACCGGCCAGGCAGGCCGTGCCGCCGCGGCGCAGCATGTCCAGGGAGTCGAGGATGGTGCTGTTGCCGACGAGATCGAGGACGGCGTCGATCCGGCCGCTCTCGGGAAGGTGGCCTGCCAGGTCGCGCCGCTCCAGCTCGATTCGCGACGCGCCCAATTGCTCGAGCATCGCGAAGCGTCCCCTGCTGCGCGCGGTCGCGATGACTCGTGCGCCGGCGGCCACCGCCATCTTGAGTGCGGCCTGCCCCAGGGACGACGTGGCCCCGCGTAATACCAGTGTCTGCCCGGCCTTCAGATCCAGATTGCGGAAGAGGCATGTCCAGGCCACCGCGAACGTTTCGGGCAATGCCGCCAACGCCGCCCACGACAGCTCGGAGTCGATGAGGGCGACGTTGGCCGCGCGCACGCGCGTGTATTGCGCATAGCTGCCGTTGATGGTTCGGCCGAGGCCACCCATCAGCGCGGCCACCTTGGCGCCGACCGGGAACTCACCGCCCGGGCACGAGTCCACGATGCCGACGCATTCGATGCCGCTCACCTCCGCGGCCTCGGCCCACTCGCCCCGACGCATGTGCATCTCGGCGTGGTTGATCCCGAAGCCCTTCACCGCAATGACGACTTCGCCGTCTTTCGGCAGCGGCTTGGGGAGGTCGTCGTAAACCAGGTTGTCCAGCCCGCCGAATCCCTTCAGGATGATCGCCCGCATGGTTTCCCCGCCGGGGCGCTCGCGCACGACGGCCGGTGCGGTGGGCAGCTCTGGTGAATCCGTGACGGACATGGACTGCCTCTTTCGACATCGTTGGCAGCGCGATACGCCGGTGCCTGCCGCACAATAATGGGCCAACTGACCCAGTATTATGTTCGAACGTTTCCGCCATGTCCAGGGCGGGCGGTCAGGAGTTGCGCTGACCGCGAGGCGCGCGGGGTCCGCCCTTGCGCGGCGAAACCGCGAACGAACGCACATAGTCGACGGCGGCGGTGACGGCGGCCCGCAGTGGCTGCGGATCGCCGGTGGCGTGCGTGAGCAGTGCGCCACCCTGGTGCGCGGCAACCAGTGGCACCGCCAGGTGGCGCGGATCGGCGTCGGGGCGCAGGTCGCCACGGTCACACATCGCCTGCAGGCCCGTGCGGAACAGTTCGATCCATTGGTCGTATCCGGCGGCCAGGTCGTCGTGGATTTCGTCGTCGGCCTCGATCAGCTCGCCCGCCAAGGACCCATAGACGCAGCCTCCGACCCGGTACACCGGATCGATGTCGGAGACGCAGGCATCGGCCCACGCCTGCAGCGCATCGAGGCTGTCGAGCGCGGCGAACTTCGCTTGAGTGTGGAAGTCCCGCACATTGTTTCGGCGTACGTCGACGACGTGCCGGGTCAGGTCGCGCTTGTCGTGGAAGTAGTGGGAGATCTGGGATCCGCCGACTTCGGCGGCGCGCCGCACCTGGTCGATGCTGGTGTTGGCGACGCCGCGCTCGAACATCAGCCGGGCCGCGGCCTCGATGATGCGCGCGCGGGTCGCCAGACCCTTGTGGGTGTACCGCGGCGAGGGATGTTCAGTCACCTGGTGGCCTTGGGCGCGGACGGATCCGCCGGCTTTGCGCGGGCGGCGGCTCCGCGCCCGGCGCGGGGGCCGCCGCGGAATCCGTTCGGCACTGTCGGTGGCGAACATCCGCAAGTAGTTCACCGCGAAACGAATCGCATCGGCGTGCGGCCATTCCTCTTGGTAGGTGAAGGCCAAGATTCCGCCTCCTTGATGCGCGGTGATGATCACCAACGCCAGCTGCCGTGGGTCGGCATCCGCAACCAGCAGCCCGTCGTCTTTCATCCGCTGGATTGCCTTCTCCACCAAATCGATCCACCGGCGGTAGCCGGCCGCCAACGCGTCGCGCGTGGCATCGTCCGACTTGGCGAGCTGGCCGGCCAGCGCGTGATAGGTGGGGGTGCCGACGTATCCGATGCGCCGCAGGTAGCGCATGTTCATCTCGATCCATTTTTCGAAGTCGTCGAACGTACTCAGGCCTCGAAGCGTGGGTTGGCGGTGAAAGTCCAAGACGACGCCGATTTGGCGTCGGATCACCGCGCGAATCAGCGCGCCCTTGTCGGCGAAGTAGTGGGCGAGCTGCGAGCCGCTGACCGAGGCGGCGCGCCGCACGTTCTCCATGTTGGCCGCGGACAGGCCGTCGGTGACGATCAACTGCGCCGCCGCTTGCACGATTCGGTCGCGGGTGGCACGCCCCTTGGCGGTCAACCGTTGTTCGTCACGAACATCGGGATGGGCCATCGCGTCAGGCTAACCCGTGGGTGCCCCCGTTTATGGGATCTCCAACCCAGACGGCGGGATCGTCACGGTCGGTTGCCGCGCGCCCGGCGGCCGGGCGTCACGCCCCGAGCTGCTTGGCGAGGAAGTTCCGGATCAGGGGAATGACGTCATCGAGCGCGGACTCCAACAGAAAGTGCCCGCCGTCGAGCAGGTGGATCTCGGCGTCGGGCAGGTCGTCGGCGAAGGCCTCGGCCCCGGCCGGTCCGAAAATTTCGTCGCCGCGACCCCAGACCGCCAGCAACGGCACCCGGCTGGCCCGGAAGTACTCGTGTAAGCGCGGATACAGGGGCGCGTTGGTGGCATAGTCGCGAAACAGCTTGAGCTGCACCAAGTCATTGCCGGGCCGGGAGAGCAGCGCGTAGTCGTGATGCCACGACTCGGGATCGACCAGGGTCTCGTCGGCCACGCCGGTCACGTACTGCCACCGGGTGGCGTCCAGCGTGAGGAACTGGCGCACCGGGGCCTCGGTGTCCGCGGTGGGCTCACGCTGGTAGGCCTGTACGACCTTCCAGAAGCTCTCGACGAATCCCGCGTCATACCCGTTGCCGTTCTGGGTGATGATCGCGGTGATCGCCGACGGGTCGCGCAGCGCCAGCCGCCAGCCGATCGGCGCGCCGTAGTCCTGGACGTACATGGCGTACCTGTCGACGCCGAGGGTTCGCAACAGGCCCGCCGTGAGGTCGGTCAGCGCGTCGAAGGTGTAATCGAACTCCTCGACGGGCGGCGCGTCGGACAGCCCGAATCCGAGATGGTCCGGCGCGATGACGTGGTAGCGGTCCGCCAGGGCCGGTATCAGACCGCGAAACATGTAGGAGCTGGTGGGAAACCCGTGCAGCAACAGCGCCGCGGGAGCCCTCGGGTCGCCGGCTTCCCGGTAGAAGAGTCGGTGGCCGTCGACCGTGGCGTATCGATGATGAACAGCCGGCATGACATTCCTCCTCAGCCAACGCTTTTCGCACGCGAGCGCCGCGACCGCGTTCGGTAGACATCGACAGACCAGCTCGACGTATTTTTGGGTTGTATGACCCAGTATGCACCAAAACGGAACCGGGCAACAGCCCCGTGCGGCCGAAGTGTTGCCGTGCGGATCGCGCTGCCATATTCTGGGCCAACCATCCCAGTTGGGGGTGACTGGTGCCATGGCGAGCCGGTTCGAGGTGACACGGTGGGCAAGCTTGTTTCGGTGAACGTGGGTATGCCCAAGAACGTCCGATGGCGAGACAAAACGGTCTACACCGGCATCTGGAAGACCCCGGTGCAGGGGCCGGTCATGGTGCGTCGACTCAACGTCGACGGCGACGGGCAGGGTGACCTCGCCGGCCATGGCGGGGAACAACGGGCCGTGATGGTGTACCAGAGCGAGTCCTACGACTTTTGGAAGACGTACCTGGGCCGCACCGACCTGCGGCCCGGGCATTTCGGCGAAAACTTCACCGTCACCGGGCTCGCCGACAACGAGGTGTGCATCGGTGACCGTTATCGCATCGGCGACGCCGAATTCGAGGTCACTCAACCGCGAGTCACGTGCTTTCGGGTCGGTCTTCGCCTCGACGAGCCCGACATGCCCAATCTGCTTGTCTCCCAGCACCGTCCGGGTTTCTATTTCCGGGTCATCACCGAAGGCCGGGTGCGGGCCGGGGACGACATCGTGCGGACCCGCCGCGGCCGCCACCGGCTCAGCGTCGCCGAGGTCGACGCGTTGCTCTACCTGCCGGACCGCAACGTCGAGCGGCTGCGCGAGGCCGTCGATGTTCCGGGGCTGAGCCCGGGATGGCAGCAGTCTTTTCGTGACATGCTGGCCGCACCCGATGGTGCGGCCGCGGCCTCGCCCATCCCGGTCGAACCCGGATGGAAGGGGTTCCGAAACCTACGGGTTGTCGAGACGCGTCGGGAGAGCCCGCAAGTGCTCTCGATTCGGCTGCAGGCCGACGACTCCGACCCGCTGCCGCCCGCGCTACCGGGTCAGTACCTCACGGTGAAGATTCCCGGGGCCGGTGAGCCGGCGCCGTTGCGCAGCTATTCCCTGTCGGGCGATCCGTCGGCCGGGTACTACCGCATCAGCGTCAAGCGGGAGGATCACGGACTGGTCAGCGGCTGGCTGCACACCCACATCCGGCCGGGGATGGTGATAACGGCGGCCGCCCCGCGCGGCGACTTCTGCCTCACCGAGGACCGGCGCCCCGTCGTGCTCTTTTCCGCCGGAATCGGGGCGACGCCGGTGCTGGCGATGTTGCATGCACTCGCGGGGGCGGGCAGCGAGCGAGACATCTGGTGGGTGCACGCCGCTCGCAATCGCCAAACCCAGCCCTTTGCCGCGGAAGTCGCAACGCTGATCGAGTCGTTGCCTCACGCCCGTCAGCAGGTTTTTTACTCCGAAACGCAGGGACGGCTGAACCGTGATGCCATCGCGGGATTGGGATTGCCGACCGATGGCGTCGTTTACCTCTGCGGGCCAACGCAATTCATGGCGGACATCCGCGAATACCTGGTCGGCATCGGATTCGACCCCGCGTTGATCCACAGCGAACTATTTGGTGCGCTGCCCGCGATCAACCCCGGCGTCGTCGAAACGGGACCGCACAGGCCGCCCCATCAGCCCGCCGGGCCGCCGGGCACGGGGCCGTCGATCACGTTCGCGCGCAGCGGGTTGACGGCCCACTGGTCGCCGGACTACGGCAGCATCCTCGGGCTCGCCGAAGCCTGCGATGTGCCCACCCGCTTCTCCTGCCGGAGCGGCGTCTGTCATGTGTGCGTCACCGGGGTCGTCGCCGGGACGACCACCTACGTCCAGCGGCCGCTGGAGCCACCGGCCGACGGGTCTGTGCTGATCTGCTCGGCGGCTCCCGAAACCGATGTGGTGCTTGACCTTTAGCGACAGAGCGAGGGGTGTGTTGCTACGCGGTCAGCGGGACGGATGCCTCCGCCGTGTAGCACAGGAAGGTGAGCGTCTCCTGCAGATACAGCTGCACGGTGTCCGCGTCGTGGCTGGTGTAGCCGATCGTGACGTCGGTCCCGAGCTGCAGGTCGAAATCGCCGCCGCGGGTGGTCAGCACGAAGGCGCCGTCGATGGCCGGGGCCCAGATGATGTCTCCGGGAACCAGCCGGTCGATGTGTTCGAGGATCGGATATCCATGTTGGGTCGTCTCGCTGACCTTCGTGTAGACGTCGGCGGACAGCAGTACCGAGTACGGGCCGTCGACGCCGGCCAGGCGGAGCTCGGAGATCGCCTGGGTGATGACGTCGGGAATCTCGCTGGGGTCCGCCGGCAGCGTCAGCGTCTTGTTGGAGCTGGCGGAACGGATGCCTTCGATCGACGCCGCGGCATAGCCCTCGAAGATCGCCCGGTCTTCCACGAACGCGAGCTTCTTCGCCGCCGCCTTGACCGGGTCCCAGTCGGAGTCGTTGGCGCCGCGCTCGACGTTGTCGATCTCGTAGCGCGACAGGGTGAACGGAACGCGAAGCCGCACAAGCGGTTTGCTCTCACGCAGGTGCGCCTCCACGCCCTCGGTGGGTGACGCCACGTTGGCCAGCCGTCCGGTGCTGACGGCGGCGGCGACGGGACCGCCGGGCTCGCTGACGTCGACGACCCGGCGCCCGGCGATGTGGCGCTTGAATGTCCGGGTCGCCTCCAATTCGATTTCTTTCCAGGCGGCTTCGGTGACCGGTGCCAGGTCGCGGTAGAGGTTGTTCATGAAGTGGTTCCTTTCAGGCTGCCGATCGAAAGTGAGCCGTCCTGTGCAACAGACGTTTCCGCCGCCGCCGGCGTTGCGGGCAGGGGCGGGGGATCATCGAGAAAGTCGACGGTGGGGGAGAAGAACAACCCGCCGGTGATGGCGGTGGAGAAGTCGAGGATGCGGTCGGTGTTGCCGGGCGGGTCGCCGAGGAACATGTTGCGCAGCATCTGTTCGGTGACTCGCGGTGTGCGCGAATAGCCGATGAAGTACGTGCCGTACTCGCCCTTGCCGAGCTCGCCGAATGGCATGTTGTGCCGGACGATTTTCAGTTCGGTGCCGTCGTCGTCGGTGATGACGTTGAGGGCGATGTGGGAGTCATCCGGCTTGACGTCGTCGTCGAGTTCGATGTCCTCGAGCTTGGTGCGGCCGATCACTCGCTCCTGTTCGGTGACCGAGATCGCGTTCCACGCGGACATGTCGTGCACGTATTTCTGGACGTGCACATAGCAGGAGCCGGCGAAGTCGGGGTCCTCGTCGCCGATCGCGGTGGCGCTGACGGCAAGTGGGCCGTCCGGGTTCTCGGTGCCGTCGACGAACCCGAGCAAGTCGCGGTTGTCGAAATACCGGAAGCCGTGCACCTCGTCGACGACGGTGACCCCGCCGGCCATCGATTTCAAGATCCGGTCGGCCAGTTCGAAACAGACGTCCAGACTCTCGGCCCGGATGTGGAACAACAGGTCCCCGGGCGTGGCGGGAGCGTTGTGACGCGGGCCGTTCAGTTCGATGAACCGGTGCAGTTCGGCGGGACGCGGCCCGGAAAACAAGCGGTCCCAGGCGTCCGAGCCGATCGAGGCGATCGCCGACAACCGCTTCTGCGGCTCGCGGAAACCGATCGCGCGCACCAGTCCGGATACGTCCTGCAGCGCGTCGTGGACGGTTGCCTCTCCACCGTCGTCGATGGTCACCACGAGGAAGATCGCCGCGGGCGTCAGCGGCGCGAGGACGGGTTGCGGCTGGACGGGGGGCACTCTGGTGACCCTAGCGTGGCGACGGTGAGCGCCGGAAGCGGCGCGAGCAAGGAGCGCGCAATCGACCCTAGCGTG